>OIZS01000721.1_pt1 | contig 13031 bp, 10 predicted proteins | sample 1588641 | NCBI WGS metagenome assembly OIZS01 (sample SAMN03283240) | human gut metagenome | biome: human-associated habitat; material: feces | host: Homo sapiens | place: Peru | collected 2012
CGCGAAATTAAACGGGCCCAAATCATTAAACTAACAAAAATTTGGTCTCTAGCATGTAAAAAGCTCGCTAAGTAAGCGAGCTTCTAGGTGGCAATAGCGTAAAAGCCTAAAGCGTAAATAAAACGGTAGCTTATGATTAGACGTTTAATCAAAAAGCTAAAGTTAGACATTAGTAGTTGATGCTAACGCCGGCAAAGAAGCCATCGGCTTTGGCATGGACGTTAAGATCTTCAATGTCGTCGCCAGAGAGATAGAATTTACGGTAACCAACCTCAACTGCGGTATCGATAATATCGGTGTCTATAGCTTTCCAGCCTGCGGCAACTTCGTAATCGTAAATGGCATAATCTTTGATCCCAAAACCTGCCACGTCACCTTTAATAAAGAAATTGAAAGGTAGATTTACTTCAGCGGCAGCGTAAGGAAGCGGTAACGCTCCTTTTATGTCAGCGCGGGCGCTTTCGGTTTGAGTCCAACCGGCAATTTTAAAATGGCCAATTTTTACATCGAGACCAAGAGAGGCGGAGAAGATTTTGTTGTCAAAGATGTTGTAATAAGGAATTACATCATAGTGAGTAAGGGTAGTTTTGGTGTGAACGAAATCGGAATCAGAATACACCACATCGTCAATTTTAATCGAACCTGTAATAGCGGTGCCGGCAGTTCGTTCTAAGTCAGTATATCTAACCTTTAAGTTAGGTAGAATGGAGATATTGTGTTCAAGTTGAGCCCAGATAACAGGTTTGTAGTCATGGTCACTGTTAAAGGAGTTGGTGGAACCTTGGTAACGAGCTTCAATTTTTAGATCCTCATTCCATGCTTGCGCGCCGACGGTTAAATCAAATGCTTGAGCTGGAGTTATAGCTAAAGCCGCCCCGGCACACGCACCTGTGAGAATAATGGTTTTTAAATTCATGTTGTCTGCTCCTTATTATTGTTAGACAAGCTTATTTGCTTAGAATGGGCCTCAAAGTCTCAAGCCTATTTAAAATATAAAGCTCAATCTTTACTTAAAGCACCTTTTTAAAATACCTTGATTAAAATACCTTGACTTGTACAAAAACCAAAGATATGTAGGTAAATTTGGTGAGATACTACAACTTTTAATGAACGCTAAAGATGTTTTTGTGACAGCGATTTTACTTTTAAGGCCAAGCCAATTTATAAGACAAAATCTTTAAATAGGACTAAACCAAAACCTAAAGTAAGTTAGATTAAACGAAGTTTTGGGAGTGCTATGGCTCCTTTAAGTGGCCATTAGAGATTTGGGTTAAGAATTGCGTTTTTTAGGCAATAAAATTTTAATGCCTTGTAGTTGAAATGGTGTACGATGTTTATAGATGAAATGGTGTACGATTACAAGCTACACTTGGCAATCAGAACCCCACGGGCTTGCCCGTGGGAGTAGTCAGAGCTTAAAACTTAGCGAGAACTTTTAACTAGACGCTTAAGCTAAACGCCTAATCAAACAAGGCTAACAATGGCTTTAAATTTATCAGCCTAAAAGGAGCAGTAATGCTAAATTTTACTTACGAAAATCCAACTAAAATTGTTTTTGGTAGAAATAAGGTGGTTGATCTTAAGGAGCTCGTACCGGCTCAAGCTAAGGTCATGATTACTTATGGTGGCAATAGTGCAGAACGCTCTGGCTTACTTGATGAAGTGCGAAGCGTAATTGGCGAACGCATTGTCTCTGAATTTGGGGGGATTACGGCTAACCCTAAGTTTGAAAGGTTAATTGAAGCTTTACCAATTATCAAGGAACAGCATGTAGATTTTTTGTTAGCAGTAGGTGGGGGTTCTGTCATTGATGGAACTAAGTTTATTGCCGCAGCTGCGATGTTACCAGCTAACCAAGATCCTTGGACTCTTTTAAGTGAACATGCCAAGATAGAAGCGGCTTTACCTTTAGGAACTATTTTAACCTTACCAGCTACCGGCTCTGAAATGAATGGTAATGCGGTAGTGTCTAGACTTTCTACTGGACAAAAACTCGATATGCATGGCATTTTGTTGTACCCACGTTTTTCGATTCTCGATCCTGAATATACCTTCTCTTTACCACCAAGACAAATTGCTAATGGCATTGTAGACAGCTTTGTTCATGTTGCTGAGCAGTATTTAACTTATCCGGTAAAGGCTGATATTTCAGATCGTTTTGCGGAATCTGTAATTGCGGTACTCTTAGAACAAGGTCCACAAACTTTTAAGAATCCACATGATTATGAAAGCCGCGCTAACTTTATGTGGGCAGCTACTATGGCTTTAAACGGCTTGATTGCCGCCGGAGTGCCTGAAGATTGGGCTACTCACTATATTGGGCACCAAATTACGGCTCTTAAAGGCATTGATCATGGGCGGACTTTGGCTGCAATATTGCCATCTTTGCTACGTTATGACCAAAAAAACAAACAAGAAAAAATCCTGCAATTAGGTAATCGCGTTTTGGGGACCACGACAGTAGAAGATACGATTAAAGCTATCGAAAACTTTTTCTTGAGCTTAGACGTGCCGGTATCTTTAAAGGCTTATGATTTTACGGCAGCTGATGTTGAAGCTGTTATTCATACATTACAAATATCTGGCTTAACCGCATTAGGAGAAAAGAAGCAATTTGGCTTAGACGATGTCAGAGCTATTCTTGAAATGGCGATGAAAGCTTAAGTTTGTAGCTATAGCTGTTTATGACTCCATAGGGTAAAGAGCTAAAAAATTCCAAAGCTTAAAAGTTCAAAAACTTAAAAGCTCAAAAAGCTCCAACAGTTTAGTTTTAGGTACAAAACGAAGTTAGTTCACACCGTTTTAGCCTTGCTCTATCGTTTAGCGTTAAAACTTTATAGCTACTGAAATCATTGGCCTAAACACAAAAAACATCCGGATTTCTCAAGCGAAGAAGTCCGGATGTTGTCGTTTTAATTTTAGTATTTAAGCCGGTAATTTAAACCAAACGGCTAGCCGGTTGGTCGGCTTTTATTCTGAAACCTTTACGCCATCTTCTGTGCCAACGATAAGCACATCAGCGCCACGAGCTGCGAAGAGACCTACGGTAACTACGCCTGGGATTGCATTGATAGCTTTTTCGAGAGCCTTTGGATCGGTAATTTGCATGTCATGAACATCGAGAATGTGGTTACCGTTGTCGGTCACACAACCTTCACGGTAAACAGGACGCCCACCAAGCTTGGTGAGTTCGCGGGCAACATGAGCTCGAGCCATTGGAATTACTTCAACTGGTAAAGGGAATTTACCGAGAACTGGAACAACTTTAGAATCGTCAACGATACAAACAAATTTCTTTGCTACCGCTGCTACGATCTTTTCACGAGTAAGCGCAGCGCCACCGCCTTTGATCATATCCATAGTTGGATTGATTTCATCAGCGCCGTCAACGTAGATATCAAAGCTTTCAACATCGTTTAAATCGAATACAGGGATCCCGATCTTCTTAAGTCTTTCAGTAGAAGCAACAGAGCTAGATACAGCGCCCTTAATGTTGTCCTTCATAGCTTCAAGGCCATCGATAAAGAAATTTACGGTTGAGCCGGTGCCTACACCGATGATACTGCCTGATTGCACATACTTAAGTGCTTCAGTTGCAGCGTGTTGTTTTTTGGTATTCTGAGTCATATGCGACAAGTACTGATGATTGAGGATTGAACCAAGGAGTTGAGAAACTCCGTTCCAGAGAAATTTGCTGTAATTATACAACTATTTGGACTTTGATCAATTAATTCTGAAGAAGATCACGCTATGTGTAACTAAGTGCAATGTGACATCCTCCCCCACCTATAGAGGTGGGGGACTTCTTGCCGAGTTCCGTTTATAGCAAGGAAAGCCCTAAACTTTGCGTTTATAGATAACCCCTCTTTTCACAAGTTTGAAAAATCACCAAAACACTTGTAAGAATGCGCCTTTCGGGGTGTATTCTTTATTTTTCTCTGCTATGTCAGATAGGTCATTAAGATATTTATGGGGCGTTTCTATGCTTGTAAATCCACCCAAATTAGAATCATTCATTCTTATACGCGCCCGCAATTTCTATGGTCTTTCCCCCTATAAAAATGGGTGGAACGCAGAAGACAAACGTTCATACTGCCTGCCCGGCTCTACTAAGTGTGCAGGCAATACTTATTTCATGCGTTTTTGGGGCGAAGCCTAAAATGCCTTAAAAAGCTTATTCTTCTAGGCCGTAGCTTGAAAACACGATATCTCTTGTTGGGGTGATAATTTCAGGTAGTGGCACGTCCCAAATTTCGGTTGGTAAGGCATCAACTTCTTGAATATCGAGGGCTAAGCCGATAGGGTATGGCCCAGTATGATCTTGGTGATAAGTCTGTAAGGTACGATCGTAATATCCGCCACCCATGCCTAAACGGTTACCCTCGTGGTCAAATGCAACCATAGGTGTAAAGAGAATGTCGATGCGGTTAAGAGGGATTACGTACTGTACGTTAAGTTCAGGTTCAGGAATATTGTACTTATTTTTAACCATGATGGTGTTAGCATCGTAGTTCATAAATAGTAGATTACCTTTTGAGAAAGGATGGAGTACCGGTAAGGCTACTTTTTTGCCTCGTTTTAAGCACCAATCAATTACCCCGGCTGTATCAATTTCACCGTCGACACTAAAGTAAAGCGCTACACATTCAGCTTTTTGAATGCGTTCACTACGGGCAAATTGATCGATAAGCTGTGATGAGTAATGGGCGTGAAGTTCCGGACTAATTGATTTACGGAGGTCACGGATTTTCTGACGGAGCAGGGGACGAGAAGTAGGCATGGATACACCCTTATATACTAAGCTCGATTTTTAACTCTAGCGCGAGGTTTGGAGCATAAAGATAGGTTGAGGTTCTTTGTTTGGGGCTAAAGTTAGTTTGTTCCAGTATTTTTGGACAAAATTTTTAAAGCAAATTAAGTTCAAATGTGTACTGTTAAAACCAGAAAAACCAATACGTCTTAAACGTATAATTAATAATGTTACCAAACAAAGGTTGCTATCTTAGGCTAACGCATGTGCTTGAAGAGTTAAGATCAAAAAGATCCAAAAAAAGCCAAAAGTATAGAAAAAATAGAAAAGTGATAAATCTACAAAGCAAAAGCTTAGGGAAGGGCAAATAAAACTGGAACCTCAAGATGCCGGTTTGATCTGAAACCTTGAACCCTAAAGTTCAAAGCGGGATAAATTGTTCCGGTGCTAGGCTTCCTACTACGGGGCAGGCATGCACACCTACCGGATGAATCTTCCCTAAATCTGTATGTATCGGCTCAGGGACATAATCAATGTGCCGACACCTTGAGGAATGAGGTGGTCCAGGTTTAATAAGCGCCTTCTATCTTTGCTAGAAGGTCTTTTATCTTCGCTGACCGTGATTTAACTATATTTGAAAACTCCTCTAATTGCAAATCCTTTAGGAGCAATTCGTGATAAATGTCTAAAGCGGTTAAGATTGCAACACGTTCGAGAGAAAAAGATGGCACATTTTTGCGCAATTCAAGAATGGAGGCTTCAACTTTTCTGGCGGCTTCTTCAAAAATGGCGGCTTCCCCAGCACGGCAAGTGAGCTTTTGGTTGTAGCCCATAATCTTAACGTTGATAGTTTCGGTAGGTGGTTCTTCTTCCGTCTGTGAAGTGGTCATGGCAGCAGAAGCTGAAGTTGCAGATGGTTTATTATCGGTTTGAAGAGGGCGTGAGTTACCGCTGCCCCCTAAACCAGAATTTTGGTTGGCATAAGAATTGGAGGACTGATTCTCTGACGGGAAATTAGCTTCCGGTTGATTGAAGATATCGGTCATATGGTTCTCCTTTGATCTTAATCTTAGTTAGACAAGCTTTAATGTTTATCTTGATAAGCATTTAGTAGACGTGCACTTGTCAGGTAGATATTTATCGAATAAACATTTATCGAATAAACATTTATCGAATAAATATTTGTCTACATAAATATGTAGGCATGAACATGCCTAAAAGTAGCAGGAAACTTTAAATAGATTTATAGGTTTAGAACATTAATAGAGTAAGTAAATTTACATCTGTTTATATTTTACTGTAAACCTTTGTATTTAAATAATTTCAAGGCTGTATTTAGCTTAAATTCGTGAACCTGGTCCGGCTCTAAATCTTAAATTTACACGGTGAAATAAATTTTTTCCAAAGACCGGAGCAAATTTTAAAAGGCATTTGTTAAATGCTTGCGGAAGTTTAGTAAAACCTTTAAAATGCACGCCGTTCGGCGTGTCCTCTAAAAAAGGTCATAAAGTACTGTTTTTATCTAAAATCTCCAAGAAGACTCCTTCCTCTTTAGGTGGTGAGTAGTTCACGAGCACAAAACTCCATTATTAGTACAGCCGAAAATTATCTCATTGTCGTGAGACAATATGTTCGGTGCCGTGAGGCCCGCATCGCAATAATTAGGAATCTCATATGAGCGAAAAACTCCAAAAAGTATTGGCACGTTTCGGGGTCGGTTCCCGTCGTGACATGGAAGAATATATAAAGAATGGTCGTGTAAGTGTTAATGGAAAACTCGCAACCTTAGGCGATCGCGTTGAAGAAGATGCAGTGATTCGTGTAGACGGTCAAATCGTTAAGACCGCAACTGCAGAAAAACCAGTTTGTCGAGTGCTTATCTATAACAAGCCTGAGGGGCAGATGTGCACCAGTAGCGATCCACAGGGGCGTCCAACAGTATTTGATCGTTTGCCATCGGTGCATAATGGCCGTTGGCTTTATATCGGTCGTCTCGATATTAACACCTCTGGCTTACTCTTATTCACTACTGACGGTGAACTTGCAAATGGCTTAATGCACCCACGTAATGAAGTAGAAAGAGTATACGCCGTACGTGTATTTGGTGAAGTTAACGCTGAACATCTTGAAAAACTCCAAACAGGAGTTGAACTTGAAGATGGGGTAGCTCATTTTGATAAGGTTATTTTTGCGGGCGGCGAAGGTATCAATAGATGGTACAACGTAGTCCTCAAAGAAGGTCGTAAGCGTGAAGTTCGTCGTTTGTGGGAAGCTTTAGGTTTACAAGTTAGCCGCTTAAAGAGAATTTCTTACGCTGGCATTGAACTTGGTAAATTACCACAAGGCGGGTGGGAAGAATTACCACTTAAAGATGTAAACGCTTTACGTGCTTTAGCAGGTTTACGTCCAGAAACTCGCAGTGTAGTAAATGAAGCTGCCGATAAAGATCGTGGCGGTGACGATGTTCGTCGTGAATTCTTAAAGCGTCGTCAAGTATCTCATGCGATTGAACGTTTTGAAACTAGAACCGGTTTTGGTCGTGGGCGTAAAAAAGATTTTGAGGCTAAACCACGGGCTGGAGCGGAACGTACTAACTTTGCGCCAACTGCCAGCTTTATGGATGAAGAACGTAGTTTTGCGGCAGAAAATGCTGCGGAACGTCGTTTTAGTCGTAACGAAGGCCGTAGTCAGGGTAGAAGCTTTGCTACTCGTAATCGTAATGGCGAAGAAAACAAATTTACTAGAGGCGCGCGTTTAGCAAGCGATCGCCAAGAACGTAGTGGTCGTGATTTTTTTAAGGCTGCATCTTTTGAAGAAAAGCGTTCTTCAGGGCGTAAATTTGGAGACCGCAAGTTCGAAGGTCGCTTCGAAGGTAGAAGCTTTGGGGATCGCAAGTTCGAAGGTCGCTCCGAAGGCAGAAGCTTTGGGGATCGTAAGTTCGAAGGTCGTTCTGAAGGCAGAAGCTTTGGCGATCGTAAATTTGAAGGCCGCTCAGAAGGCAGAAGCTTTGAAGGACGTAGAGGTCGCAGTTCATTTGGGCGCTCTGAAGGTCGCAACGGTTCTGAATATGGGCGTAAGAGCTTTGATGGCGGGCGTGAACAACGCGAGGGTCGCGATGTAGGAACTCGCCGTCATGAAGGTTTTAACCGTAACGGTGAAGCTCGTGGAGCACGTAGTTTCGGTAATCGTGGTCACGGCGGACGTTCTTTTAAGCGTGGTAACAACGAATAAACCTTAATTCCTTAACTAAGGTAACTCGCAGCCTCAGTCACTAAAAGTACTGAGGCTTTTTTGTTTATCATCTTCTTTAGGTGGTGAGTAGTTCACTGGCAGTTTAAGGACGGCGGCTAAGGATGGCGTTTAAAATAGCCCTGTTGGGTTTTAAAATGAGTCCACCAATACTTAAAAGATTATTTATTGGCAATAAAACCATCGGTTTGGCGCTGCCACAAACCGGCGTAAATTCCACCTTTAGCAATTAGTTCGGCATGGGTGCCGGTTTCGGCGATAACCCCATGATCAAGGACAATTAGGCGGTCCATTTGGGCAATGGTTGATAAGCGATGAGCCACGGCAATTACGGTCTTGTTTTCCATTAAGAGCTTGAGATTCTTTTTGATGGATTCTTCCACGTTAGAGTCTAGGGCGGAAGTTGCTTCATCAAGGACTAAGATAGGGGAATTTCTAAGAATGACGCGGGCTAACGCAATACGTTGGCGTTGGCCGCCTGAGAGTCTAACCCCGCGATCTCCGACTTGAGTATCAAAACCACTGTTCCCAAAGTTATCACTTAATTCTTCAATGAATTCAAGAGCGCAAGCGCGGTCTGCAGCTTCACGCAAACTAGCTTCGGCTAATTCATGTTCGCCACTTACAAAAACGCGACCATAAAGAATGTTTTCGCGGATAGAACGGTGTAGCAAAGAGGTATCTTGGCTAACCATGGCAATTTGGGATCTTAGTTCGTCTTGCTTAAAATTACGGATGTCAGTTCCATCTAGAAGAATACTGCCACTATTAACATCATAAAAACGTAAAAGTAGGTTTAGTAGGGTTGATTTACCACTGCCTGATTGGCCCACAATCCCAATTCTTTCGCCAGGTTTAATGGAGAGATTAAGGTGAGTAAATACCGGTACGCGCCCGTTGTAAGAGAAGTTCACATCCTTAAATTCGATGTGGCCTTTAATGCCCTCGGCGCTTACTGGAGTTTGTGGATCTTTGACTTCAAGTGGTTTGGCGATAGTTTGCATCCCATTTTGGACATTACCAATGTTCTCAAAAAGCATGCCTACTTCCCACATAACCCATTGGGATAAGTTGTTGATACGAATGGCTAAGCCTAAAGAAACCGCTACGGAGCCAACCAAAACTATGCCATTTTTCCATAAAAATAAAGACATGAGCACTAAGGCGGCGATCAAGAGATAGTTAATGATCTGCACACTTAGATCAAACTTGGTTACAAGTCGCATCATTTGATATTCAGAGGAGAGGGCGGAACGCATGATGTCACGTGCATATTCTTCTTCCAAGCGGTTTTTAGAAAACAGTTTAACCGTTTGAATATTAGCGTAACTATCGACAATCCCACCCATCATGACAGAACGACGTTCGGCATTGATATCGCTTTGTCTCCGAAGTTTAGGAATAAACACCGCCATAATGGTAACGTAGAGAGCTAACCAAATGAGTAGTAGTAACATCAAATGGTAGTCAGCTTCCCACAGCATACCAAGCATCGTAATAAAATAGACCACGATGTGAACGATAACATTGGTAAACTTTATGACTACTTCACGTACGCCTAGAGCTGTTTGCATAACCTTTTGCGAGATTCGGCCTGAGTAGTCGGAGGCGAAAAAGCCCAAGCTTTGCTTGAGGAGATAGAGGTGCATGCGGTAGCGAATTTGCATTGGATAGTTTGCTCTAATTGTTTGGTTTAAGAGCAAATGGTGCACCAAAGATAAAAGAGGCAAAATTACAACTACAAGCGCTAGAAAAGAAAGTACGGTAGTGCCACAGACTTCCCAATAGGTGCTAGTGGTGGCGACATTGAGTTCGTCAACGAATAAACCGATGTAGTAAAAAAATAGAGCTTCACCTAAGGCAATCAATGCGGAAATGATGGAGACGGCCACTAAAAATTTCCAGATACCACGGCTATAAAAGCGGATAAAACCAAAAAAGTTAGTTGGTGGTTGGTTGGTGTTTTCAGGGGTGGTGGATGCAGGCTTGGCACTCGAATCGCTCGCTGTTACTTGGTCTGGGAATGCATTGATAAGTCCTTCAAAATATTTCCACATTGCCGTAATACCTATACCATACCTTTTTAATTTTAACTTTTATCTTGGTGCCTATTGGGGGTTTATATTAGTTCGTCATTTATATTTACTTTAGACTTACTAGTTGGTAAGAAAAAATTATGACGCTTGATGTAAACCGTTTACATTATAGCGAATCATGTGATTCATTGATATTGTTTGCGCTGGTTTTGTGGTAGTAAGCCTTAAGAATTGTGTTAGTATTACGCCTTGATTAGTTTTTAATGCAAAATTTACAAGGTAGCATTTACGGAAGATGTATTACATGAAAGCTTCTACTTAGTATGAAAAATTTAAGCCTAGTTAAAAATGCTTAAATGCTTAAATGCTTAAATGCAGAAACCCCGTCTTATTTAAGCCCTTTAAAATTAAAAGGAGAAGGAACAATGCCAATGTATGCCGTCATTTCTGATATTCATGGAAATCCCGAAACTTTAAAAACCGCTTTACTTACGGCTAAAAATAAAAAAGCAGATTGGGTCTTACTCTTAGGTGATTTATTAAACCACGGACCTAGAAATGGATTGCCAGCAACCTACGATCCAATGCAAATTTCGGAAATTGTAAATGAAATCGCGCCTTTTACGGTGGCGGTAAAAGGCAATTGCGATAGCGAGGTTGATGAGATGCTAATTAAACTACCAATCAACTCTGTTAGTAACACCCTAATAATCGGTGGCCACAAGGCTTTTATGACTCATGGTCATCGTTTTAAACCAGAACAAGCAGCAGCCTATGGCTTGTCCGCAGGTGATATTTTTATGTCAGGCCATACCCATCAAGCAGTGCTAGAAGTTGATGCTAATGGGATTGTTATTTTAAATCCAGGATCTATTACTTTCCCAAAGTCTGCTAAAAATATTGCATGCTTAAAAAACAATCCGCAAAAAACAATGGCTTTTATAAATGAAGAAAAAATCTATTTAACCACAATAGAGGGTGAAGAATTGGCTTCATTGAACTTAGAACGTTAGTTTAGTAGGTTTTAGTTCAAGCAATAGGAAATTATAGTTTTAAGGCCACCTAACAGGAGGCCTTAACTTATTAATGAAATAAGGTCACGGTTAATGAAATTAGATTAATGTGACTTTGAGCAAAAATTGTACAATTTAAGTCACATTTTATAGATCAGTTGTATTCTAAAAAAAATGTGGTATCATAAGCCCATCTTTCAGGTGTCGCGGGGTGGAGCAGCCTGGTAGCTCGTCGGGCTCATAACCCGAAGGTCGTTAGTTCAAATCTAGCCCCCGCAACCATTCTTCAAATTCATCGTCTTGATGAACTTCTATTTGTTTTCCTTTTTCACCTTTTCTTTAAGTTAAGTACCTTTATCTACCCTTTATTTTACCGTTTTATTTTATTAACTTTTTGGGGCTTTTAGGCTTTTGCTGTCTGAACTTTGATCTTTGGGACTTTTATTCGGTTGTTTTTAAGCTTCAACTTACCATTAAATTTTTTGGAAGTTTTTTTGGGGGGAAGGTGTTTTCTTTTGGGAGCAGTTTTGTTTTATTGAGGTTTTAACTGAATTCGGCAAGAAGTCCCCCACCTCTATAGGTGGGGGAGGATGTCACATAAGTATGAAACCGAGTAAACGTTTCGTACTTAAAATTTTTTACTCAAGGGGATTAATAATGTTGTAGCTTTACTTTGAGGATAAAATCTAGGTACTAGGTTTTAGGTACCAATTACCAAGTATTATGACCTCAAGTCCCAAGCCTTATTGTAATCCCATGACTGCCCCAAAAGCCCCAAAGATTGCTACAGCGATTCCGGTTCTTGCCCAAGACTTCTTAGTTAATGGCATCACTAGTAGGTAGCCTGCAAAAACTAAGAAGGTGGCGCTTATGGCTGAACCTATGGTAAAACCTAGAGCTGCACCTGCTGGAATTTCAGTGCCATGAGCCAAACCATGAATTACCGCCATAAATGGTAATGTCCATACGGCGATACGACTGTATTTTTTAAGGACAAAAAAGACTGCTAAAGCTAACAAAGTAAAAGCAACAGAGTATTCGATAACCGTGCTAGCAGGCATAAAACTGCCCAGAATAATCCCTACGGTCAAGCCTAAAGTTAAGCTAAGAGCAGTTATTGGTTTTTTCTGACAAAAACTTAGCATAATCCCAGCGCCAATAAACATGGTGAGGTGGTCTAAACCTGTAAAGGGGTGGATTAAACCTGCTTCTAGCCCGAAATCATGTTCAGCTAAAGTACCAATGTGGGCATTAGAGATGGCAGGCAACAAAGAGGCACCGGCGGCTAAAAGGGAAAATTTTTTCATAAAAGCTCCTTACAGCATTTGAGTTAAAACATAAAAATATTTTGGAGTTAAGATGTTGGTCCGTTAAACGCATTAAAAATCTAACGTCAAACAACTTAGAAAATTAAAACTTAGTGCAATGTAAAAACTTAAATTCACCTAAAAAACAAAAGTAGACCGAAACCTAAAGCCCACGATGGAATCCCAAAAGATGGAACCAAAGCTAGAAGGTAAAGAGGCTAATTTTAGGTGTAATTTGGACTTAGTCCATTACGTAGCCTTAAATTTAAAAGCAAAATTCATGCCGTATAATCTAAAAATGGGTTTTGTTTTAAATAGTGAAGCTTTAGACCTTTAAAATTTTAGGGACTTCGACGGAGCGTTTCGTGCTTTAAGACTAATAATAAATTGGCTCTTGATGCGCCTTGCTTTTGGCTTTGGGGATTTTTGAGGCTCTGTTTTTTTGATTTTTGACTTTTAGACTAATCGCTTTAAACTCCTCCTATTCGCTCTAAAACCTCAAATTAACGCTTAGCTTCGCCTAAAACTGTGCCCAAACCACAAATAAAGCCGTTATTTTAGATCTACAAAAAGTTTATAAGCTACAGTTTTGTAGGCTTACTCACCCTTTTACTAAATTCACGCTTCATAAGCCATCGCTTTTACTTGATTTATTGCTAAATCTTCGTGCAAACGA
>OIZS01000726.1_pt1 | contig 12952 bp, 14 predicted proteins | sample 1588641 | NCBI WGS metagenome assembly OIZS01 (sample SAMN03283240) | human gut metagenome | biome: human-associated habitat; material: feces | host: Homo sapiens | place: Peru | collected 2012
GATTGAACGCGAAAGGGAACCCTGACGGTTCCCTTTCACACTATCCTTCCCTCCGATACCTGTGACCGGGCAGGTTCTTTGACAGGCTGGTCTTCGTATGCCCATGTTCCACCCGTAGGGGACGGCGTCCTCGACGTCCCGTTCCGTAGGGGCGGACGACTCTGTCCGCCCTTTTGCGTGTCACCGGCGTGGGAATCTGTTTTGTTTGTTGACGTTTTACCTTTTTTCGGGTAAAATATAATAGGAATTAAACTTTAATTAAAGTGGATAAGTAGGCGAGTTTTCGCGCATAGAGAGGTAATTTTCATGGCAAACGGATTCATTGATAAGGCACGCATCACCGTCCGCGCCGGCAACGGCGGCAACGGGGCGGTGGCGTTCCACAGGGAAAAATATATTGCCGCCGGCGGCCCCGACGGCGGCGACGGCGGAAACGGCGGCTCCATCATTCTGAAGGTGGACGACAACATGTCCACCCTGATGGACTTCCGCTACAAGCGCAAATATGTGGCCGGCAACGGCGTGGACGGACAGGGCGGCCGCAAGACCGGCAAGGACGGCGAGAGCCTGACCATCAAGGTGCCCCGGGGCACGCTGGTGCGGGATGCCGAAAGCGGCGAGATCATCAAGGACATGTCCGACGACGAGCCCTTCGTGCTGTGCAAGGGCGGGCGCGGCGGCTGGGGCAACCAGCATTTCGCCACCCCCACCCGTCAGGTGCCGCGCTTCGCCAAGGCCGGTCTGCCCGGCGAGAGCCACGATGTCATTCTGGAGCTGAAGCTGCTGGCGGATGTGGGGCTGGTGGGCTTCCCCAACGTGGGCAAGTCCACGCTGCTCAGCGTGGTCAGCAAGGCGCATCCCAAGATCGCCAACTACCACTTCACCACCCTCTACCCCAATCTGGGCGTGGTGTACGTGGACGAGGGCGTCAGCTTCGTCATGGCCGATATCCCCGGCATCATCGAGGGCGCCAGCGAGGGCGCGGGCTTGGGCCACGACTTCCTGCGGCATATCGACCGCTGCCGCCTGCTGGTGCATCTGGTGGACGTGTCCGGCAGCGAGGGACGCGACCCCGTGGCGGATTTCGATGCCATCAACGGCGAGCTGAAGGAATACAGCCCGGAGCTGGCCACCCGCCCGCAGATCGTGGTGGGCAACAAGACCGATCTGGTGACCGACCCGGAGCAGATCGACGCCCTGCGGCAGCACGTGGAGGCGCTGGGCTACGAGTTTTTCGCCATGTCCGCCGCCACCCATCAGGGCACCCGGGAGCTGGTGCAGCACATCGCCCAGCGGCTCAGCGAGCTGCCCCCGGTGACGGTGTACGAGCCGGAGTATGTGCCCAAGCCGCCGGTGATCGACACCAGCGAGCCGCTGCATATCGAGCGGGAGGACAACACCTGGCTGGTGGAGGGGCCGTGGCTCCAGCGGCTCATGGGGAACATCAACTTCTCCGATTACGAGAGCCGCATGTACTTCGACAAGATGCTGCGGCAGAGCGGCCTGTTCGACACGCTGGAGCAGATGGGCATCCAGGACGGCGACATCGTCAGCATGTACGACCTGGAATTCGAGTATCAGAGATAAGCAAAAAGACCGCCGGTGGCGGTCTTTTTTGCGCTTATGTTCAGCCGAAGTCGTGGCGTCCGCCGCAGAATATGCCCTGCCGCTCCAATGCGCAGATGATTTCTTCAATTTTGCAAAAGCACTCCGGGTCGGACAATGCTTCGTTGGATAAGATTTCTCTTATTTCGGCCAACGAAGTGTAGCAGATATTCTCTGCAAGCCGCAGGGCGATATCTTGCGGGACGACCAACCGCCGCAGAATTTCTTCATATAGCTCCATGGCATCCTCCTTTGCCACAATATTGTAGCATATTCAACACGGATATGCAACAAAATAGTAGCATATCCGTGAGGTGAGGATATGCATTTTCAGAGGTTGGAGGATCTGCGGGTGGACGCGGACAAAACGCAGCAGGAGATCGCAGATGTGCTCCATTGTAAGCGTGAGGTGTACCGCCGCTACGAAAAGGGTATTCACGAGCTGCCGGTCTGGGCGCTGATCGAGCTGGCGAAGTATTATCATACCACCACAGATTATATACTCGGATTGAGCGATAAACGCTGAAAAGACCGCCGGAGGCGGTCTTTTTGCGCGTTGGCAGGGGAGGGCGGATAGAGTCGTCCGCCCCTGCGGGGTGGGACGTCGAGGACGCCGTCCCCTACAGCGCGAAGCGCTGTCATTGCGAATCAGTGACCGTGTCACTGGTGTGGCAATCCGTTTTCCTGTAGCCGCATTGGTCGTACAGGGCGGACAGAGCCGCCCGCCCCTGCAAAGAGACGGATTCCCACGCCAGTCTGCGGACTGGCTCGGAATGACAGGGAACGGGACGTCGTACCCCAAGGGCATTTGTTCCGCTGCGCTCCACTGCAGGACGCCGCCCCCTACGAAATGACAAGCGGTCGTGTCCATATAACGGACGGCGGGGACGACCTGCGCTTTTGCCCCTGCGCCGGTTCGTGTCGCTTCTTGACAAATTGACCCTTGCAGCGTACAATTTATGCGGGGTGCCACCATTACTACGGTAAAAAGTGAGCGGTCGGCCACACCACCGAGAGGGGGTGGGGCACATGTTCTGGCAGTTTACATTTCACATCGGACGGTATTCCGTTTCGATCCGTGTCATGAAGCTGAAAAGCAGAAACCGCCACTCGGCCAAGTGACGGTTTCTTAGTACATAATCTAAGCGAATCGATTCAGGGCTGACCGCTTACGGCGGCACCCTTCCTCGTTCTCATTATAGCGGGAGCATCCGCTCCTGTCAAGAAAAAACAAGACCTGCCGGGGCAGGTCTTGTTTTGTTTCGCAATTACTCGGTCACGAAGGGCAGCAGAGCGATCTGACGGGCGCGCTTGATGGCCTCGGTCAGCTGACGCTGATGCATGGCGCAGGTGCCGGTGGTGCGGCGGGGCAGGATCTTGGAGCGCTCGGAGATGAAGCGGCGCAGCTTGGCAGCGTCCTTGTAATCGATGCACTCGCACTTGTCCACGCAGAACTGGCAAACCTTCTTGCGGCGCTTGCCACCGCCGCGGACGGGTCTATTTTCGCGTTCCATAGCCATGGAAGTTTCCTCCTTTATAAAATGTCATGTGCCTTGCACATCAGAACGGCAGGTCGCCGTCCTCCTCATCGATCTCGGCAAAGCCGGAAGCGCCGCCCACGGGCGCGGCGTAGCCGCCGGCGTCGCGGCGGGAATCGCCGAAGTAGAGGTTATCCGCTACCACCTCGGCGCTGCGGCGCTTGTTGCCGTCCTTGTCCGTCCAGTCGCGCATCTGCAGGCGACCCTCCACCACGGCCATACGACCCTTGGTGAAATACTTCGCCACAAACTCCGCGGTGGAACGCCAGGCGACCACATCGATGAAATCCGTCTCCTTCTCGCCGGACTGGGACTTGAAATCACGATCCACAGCCAGAGAGAAGCTGGTGACGGGGGTACCGGACTGCGTGCGGCGCAGCTCCGGATCACGGGTCAGGCGACCCATGATGAAAATTTTGTTCAGCATTGCTGTACTCCCTTACTCGCCCTTGCAGACGATCATGGAACGCATGATACCCTCGGTAATGCCCAGGATACGATCCAGCTCCTTGGGGAAATCGGGGCCGCTGGTGAAGCTCATGAGCACATAGTAGCCCTCGGTCTTGTAGTCGATCGCGTAAGCAAGACGACGCTTGCCCCACTCATCGACCACCACGTCGGTCGCGTTCTGCTCTGCCAGAGCCTGGAACTTTGCCACGGTAGCGGCAACAGCCTCCTCACCCTGTGCAGGGTCGATGATGTAGACGACCTCGTAGTTGGCGGAAATCTTAGCCATACTTTTGCACCTCCTTTTGGACAAATGGCCCTCATTCTTCGATGAGAGCAAGGATATGCTTGCAGACACAAGCCATATTATTATATCGGATATGCGGCAAAAGTCAAGATATTTTTCCCCTTTCCCCGGAATTTTGTTCCGCAAAACGCGAAGCGGGCACCGTTCGGCTTACGGCGCCCGCGTTCAGAGGTGTATTTCACACACAGCATTCCCCATTCCTCCCGCCAGAGAGGCGCCGACAGCCGCACGGCTGTGCGGCTGCCCGACGATTTGAGGATAGAAAGGAAAAGCAATTCATGTATCAGAATCACTATGGGTACAATACAACAGGACACGGTCGTTTGTAAAGCGACAATGTGTCATGCATGTATTAGGAAATGTCATATATAGATGGTTCCGCACCCTCCGCCCCGAAAAATTCGGAGAAAACGCCGAAAACAGGCTCTTGCCGCGGCGGGGTATCAGGGAGTATAATCTTACTATGAAATAGTATCATAATACAGGAGACAGCATGGATACCAGGAAATTAGAGGCGCTTTTGACCGCGGTGGAGCTGGGCAGCTTTACCCGCGCCGCGGAGGTGCTGGGCTACACCCAGTCCGGCCTGACCCACATGATGAACAGTCTGGAAAAGGACATCGGCTTCACGGTGCTGGTGCGGGGACGCAGCGGCGTCCAGCTGACGCCCGCCGGTCAGCGGCTGCTGCCGCTGGTGCGGGACTGTCTGGCCTCCACCTCGGCGCTGGAGCGGGAGATCACCCTCATCAACACCCACAAGGAGGACAGCGTCCGCGTGGCGGCCTATGAGTCCATCGCCCGGCACTGGCTGCCGGAGATCATCCAGCAGTTCCGCCGGGAGCATCCGGATGTGACGGTGGATATCCAGATGGGCAGCGTGGAGGAGGTCTATCGCTGGGTGACGGAGGACCGGGTGGACATGTGCTTCGCCAGCCGTCAGGAGTCCCCGGCGCTGGAGTGGACGTTCCTGCGGGACGACGAGCTGCTGGCCATCCTGCCGCCGGATTACGACAGCGCAGAAGACGCGTTCCCCATCCAGTTCTTCACCGGGCAGGAATTCCTGATGCCCTCCATGGGCTTCGATCGGGACATTCTGCGGGTGCTGAACGAGCACGGCGTCACGCCGCTGATCCGCACCACACAGGTGTCCGACAGCGCGGTGATCTCCATGGTGGAGCACGGGCTGGGCGTCAGCGTTCTGTCCCGGCTGGTGCTGCGGGGACGGCAGAACAGCGTCCGCGCCCTGCCGCTGGCGCCCCGCGCCGTGCGGGAGCTGGGCATCGCCGCCCGCCCGAAGAAGGAGCTGCGCCCCATCGTCCGGCGCTTTATCCAGCAATCCTGCGAAATGATAGAAAAAATGTAAAGGAAACGTTATGCTGCAATTTCAAGAACTGACCGCCGCGCAGGGCGACTGCCTGCGGCGCTATTACGAAGCCTGCGACTACCGGCTGTGCGAATACTCTCTGGGCGTGAAGCTCATGTGGCGCGGCCACCTGCACCCCTCCTTCGCAGAGGAGGCGGGCTGCCTGATCGTCCGCAACTGCATCGAGGGGGAGTATGTGTTCGACTACCCCATCGTGGGCGAGGGCGGCGACCTGGAGGGCGCGCTGTGCGCCATCGAAGCGTGGTGTGCCGAGACGGGCACGCCGCTGGTGCTGTCCGTGGTGCCGGAGGACAAGCTGCCCCTGCTGGCGCTGCGCTATCCCCGGTTCCGGGTCATCAACGAGCGGCCGTGGAAGGACTATCTCTACCGCACGGAGGAGCTGGCGGCCTTTGCCGGACGCCGGTACAGCGGCCAGCGCAACCACATCAACAAATTCCGTCGGGACTTCCCGGACGCGGAGTTCACGCCCCTCACCGACCCGCAGGATCCCCGGCTGGCGGCTTTCTGGCGCGACTATGAGGCGGAGTTCCACAAGACGGGGCCGCTGGCGGTGCAGGAGCTGGCGCTGGCGCAGGAGATGTTCTCCCGCATCGGCACCGGCTGGTTCTGCGCCGGGGGCATGATGGCCGAGGGACGGCTGGTGGCGGTGTGCCTGGCGGAAAAGTGCGGCGGCACGCTGGTAAACCACATCGAGAAGGCGCTGTACTCCCACGCGGGCGCATACCCAGCGCTGGTGCAGGCCTTCGCCGACCATTACGGCGGGGACTGCCCGTGGTGCAACCGGGAGGATGACGCCCGTGACAAGGGGCTGCGCACCTCCAAGCTGCAATACCTGCCGGAAGCGCTGGCCGGTAAGGTGCGCATGGAGGTGGGCACGGAGCTGGACGCGCTGAAGGCCGTCCCCACCCTCAAGACGGAGCGGCTGACCCTGACGCCCCTGCGCAAGGCCGATATTCCCGCCTACAGCGCCCTGTGTCTGGACGACGAGCGCAACCGCTGGTGGGGCTATGACTACCGCACCGATCTGGGGGACAAGCCCCTGACCGATACCTATTTCTATGACGACGCACGCGCCGATTTCGCCGCCCGCCGCGCCCTGAACTTCGCCGTCCGGCTGAAGGGCAGGCTCATCGGCGAGGTGGTGCTCTACCGCCCGGATTTCCGGGGCGGCTTCGAGCAGGGCTGCCGCATCGCGCCGGAATACGCCGGTCACGGCTACGGCACGGAGGCCTTCGCCGCCGCCGCAGACTGGGCCCTGTACCACCTGGGGCTTGCCCGGGTGGTGGCCAAGTGCTTCAAGGAGAACGAGCCGTCCCGGAGGATGCTGGCCTCCTGCATGCGCCCCAGCGGAGAGGACGAGACGTATTTCCACTTTGAAAAAACCGTATAATAAAAGCACCTCCGCGCACACTACGCGCGGAGGTGTTTTTTATGCAGTATGAAACGTTGACCGATCTGCTCAACAACGAGGCCGCCGCCTATGAGTATTTCTACGCCCTGTCACCGGACATGCAGACCCGGCTCCAGCAGAAACGCAATATCCGCGACCTGCGCCAGCTGAAGCAGGCTGCCGCGGACATGGCCGCCCACGACCGCCCCGCGGCGTTCTGACGGACGGTTCCCTGTACCCATCCGTAGGGCGGGGTGCCCTCACCCCGCCGCATGGGGGGACGGATTTCCACACCGGTGACACGGGCGGACAGAGTCGTCCGCCCCTACGGAACGGGACGGCGGGGACGGCGTGCCCTGCGCTGCCGTTATTCCGTCATGATCTTCAGGATCACGCGGTCTGTCTCGCGCATGCCCTGCGCGGCCAGAACGCCTACGTTCCGGATGGTGTCCTCCACGTCGTTGCCCAGAATACCGTCGCCGGGGCGGAAGTTGTTGCCGCCGGCGTACATGTCGTAGCCCAGAATGCCGCAGCTCACGCCCATGGCGATCTTGCTGGCGCAGCTGGCCTTGGCGCCGTCGCAGATGCAGCCGGAGATCATGGCCACCGCGTTTTCCAGCGTGTGGCTGATGCCCTCGCAGTCCGCGCCCCGCAGCCAAGCGATGCCGCAGCCCGCGCCCACACCGGCGCTGACCGCGCCGCAGTAGGCGCTCAGCCGCCCGATGCCGGTCTTCTGGTGTATGGTGATCAGGTCGCTGAGACACACCGCCCGCAGGATGGTGTCGTCATCCGCGCCCATGAGCTTGCCGTATTTCCAAACGGGCACCGAGGCGGTGATGCCCTGATTGCCGGAGCCGGACACGATGACCACCGGCATCTCGCAGCCGTTCATCCGTGCGTCCGACCCGGCGGCCGCCCACGCCCGCGCCTGTGTCGCCCAGTCCTGACTGCTCTTCAGCAGGGTGGAGCCGATGTTGGCGCCCCAGCTGTTTTGCAGCCCCTCGGCGGCGATGGCGGTGTTCTTCTCGATCTGCCGCCCCACGGTGGGGCGTATGTTGTCCAAAGGTACTGTTTCTGCGAATGTGATGATGTCCTGTACGTTGAGGACGGATTTGTCCTGCAGGTTGTCCTCGGCGTTGCCGGTGACGGGCAGCTCCCGCAGGATATTTCCATCCTTTTCCATATAGATGATGTTCGTGTGGTTGTTGGCCACCCGCACGCAGGCGTGGTGCCCCTCCCGCCAGCCGGTGAGCTTGATGTCCAGCAGACACGGCGTTTCGGGACAGGTCACGCGGATGTCGGTGCTGTCCAGATACGTCTGGATGGCAGCCACATCCGCCTCCGTCACGTTGGCGATGACCTGAAGCTCTGCGTCGGCGTCGCCGGCCACTATGCCCACGGCGATGGCGGCGTCGATGCCCCGGCGTCCTCCTGTGTTGGGGACGACCACGGACTTCACATTCTTCAGGATGTTCCCGCTGATCTCAGCCAGGATCTTTTCCGGTTTTCCGCCCAACACCTCGCGCAGCTTTGCGGCACAGTACGCGACGGCGATGGGCTCTGTACACCCTGTGGCCAGCAGGAGCTCCTCCTGCAGTATCGCCGTGTAGGCGGCGATCTTAGAGTCGTTCAACATCACACATTCTCCTTTGTTCAGTTGTTGTATTCTATCAGCCCTTGAGCCGGATAGCCTTTACAGTGCGGGCACGTCATCCTCCTGCTGCACCCAGTCCTGCACGTCCACCACGTCAAATTCCGTTTTCGTTTTCCGGATGACCACCTTGCTGATGCCGGCGTTGATGACCTGCCGGCGGCACATGGCGCAGCTGGTGGCGTCGCCCAGCAGCGCGCCGGTCTGTGCGTCTTTGCCCACCAGATACAGGGTGCTGCCCACCATGTCCCGGCGGCTGGCGGAGATGATGGCATTGGCCTCAGCGTGCACGCTGCGGCACAGCTCGTACCGCTGTCCCCGGGGCACCTGCATGGCCTCCCTGGTGCAGAAGCCCATGTCCACGCAGTTTTTCCGGCCGCGGGGCGCGCCGTTGTAGCCGGTGGAGATGATCTCGTCGTTTTTCACGATGATGGCACCGTACACCCGGCGCAGACAGGTGGCGCGCTCCAGCACCGTCTCCGCAATATCCAGATAGTAGTTTTCCTTGCTGATGCGCTCCATGACCGCGCCTCCCTGTTTTGTATTTCACAAACTATTATAGTACACAAAGCTGCCGCTGACAAGGAGAGCTTCTTCCTGCGGCACTTGGCGTTTTGCTGAATTTTCTCCGAAAAAACTATACAAAAAGACGGACGCGGAGCGTCCGTCTTTTTGTATGTATCCGCTTCAGGCCAGCGGCTCCATCTCCCTGTTGACGCTTTCCTCGCAGCTGCGCATGGCCAGAATGGTCTTTTCCATCAGCTCCTCGACCGTCCAGCCCAGACGCTCCGCGCCGGTGTTGATAACATCGCGGGAGCAGCCGGCGGCGAACTTCTTGTCCTTGTACTTCTTCTTCAGGCTGCTGACCTCCATGTCCATGACGCTCTTGCTGGGGCGCATCCGGGCGGCTGCGCCGATCAGCCCCGTCAGCTCGTCGGCAGCGAACAGCACCTTCTCCATCTGGTGGGTGGGCTCCACGTCGCAGCACAGGCCGTAGCCGTGGCTGCACACCGCGTGGATGAATTCCGGGGAGCAGCCCGCCTTTTGCAGCAGCTCCGGCGCCTTGAGACAGTGCTGCTCCGGCCACATTTCAAAGTCGATGTCGTGCAGAAGGCCGACCGTTGCCCAGAAGTTCGCCTCGTCGCCGTAGCCCAGCTCGTTGGCGTACCAGCGCATGACGCCCTCCACCGTAAGACCGTGCAGAATGTGGAACGGCTCCTTGTTGTATTCCTTCAGAGCGGCCAGCGCCGCTTCGCGGGAGATGCATTCTTTCATGGGGTAGACCCTCCTTTGTAGATCGTTCCTGGAATTTGCCTACCATTTTAGCAGGTTATTGGCCGTTGTCAAGCTGTTTTCCAGCAATGCGGCCAAACTTTTTCCCCGCGCCGCCGCACGCTCCGCTTCCGCCGCCAGCAGCTGCCGCAGGCAGCCGTTTTCCAGCTGCTCCGCCAGCGCCGCGCAGTCCCGCTGCAAAACCGATTCCGCCAGAAACACACGCCGCAGCGCCGTCAGCCACGGCTCCTGCAAGCCCGCTGCCGGTACCGGCGGCTGCCGCCACCGGCCGGTGAGCAGGAAATACGCCGCCAGCAGCGAGCGAACCGTCCGCTGCTGCTCCCGCGCCAGCTGCTCCAGCACACGCCGCGCGCCATGCGGCGAGCGGGCGGCGCACCGGCGGCAGGCGGCGTACAGCGCCGCGCCGTCCGCGATCAGACTGCCCAGCGCAGCCTCGCCGTCCGTCTCCCGCCGGGGCAGGGGACAGGTCGCCCCTGCGGGGCACACGCCCGCGCCGTAGGCGGGGATGGCCGGCGCCACCCGCCGCCAGACCTCCGCCGCCGCAGCCGTATCATACACCAATGCCGATGGCTCCATGTTGAAACCCCTCCTTCTCGGGTTATACTATGAAAAACGGAAGCTGCCCGTGCGGAAAGGAAAGCGTTGCATTTTCCGACAGAATCTGCTATGCTTATTAGGTTGTATCCCCTGCCTGTGGGCAGCGGGAACAGGAAAGCTCAAGAAGGGAGAACTATCCCATGCTGGAATTGCAGAATATATGCTACCGGGTGTCTACCCCTGAGGGGGAGCAGACCATCCTGGACAACATTTCCATCACCATCCCCGACCATACGCTCGTGGTCTTTACGGGGCCCAACGGCGGCGGCAAGACCACGCTGGCCAAGGTCATCATGGGTCTGGTGCAGCCCACCTCCGGCCGCGTGCTCTACAACGGCGAGGACGTCACCGACCTGTCCATCACCGAGCGCGCCAAGCGCGGCATCAGCTACGGCTTCCAGCAGCCGCCGCGCTTCAAGGGCATCACCGTCCACGACCTGCTGCTTCTGGCGGCGGGGGAGGAGAAGCTCAGCAAGGACAAGTGCTGCGCCTATCTGACCAAGGTGGGGCTGTGCGCCAACGACTATCTGGACCGTGAGGTGGACGTGTCCCTGTCCGGCGGCGAGGTCAAGCGCATCGAGATCGCCACCATTCTGGCGCGGCGCGGACAGCTGATGATCTTCGACGAGCCGGAGGCCGGCATCGACCTGTGGAGCTTCGCCCGTCTCACCGAGACGTTCGAGCAGATCCACCGGGAGGGCGAGGCCACCATGATCATCATCTCCCACCAGGAGCGCATCATCCGTCTGGCGGACGAGATCGTGGTCATCGCGGGCGGGAAGATCGCCCACCGCGGCAGCACCGAGGAGATATTCCCGCTGATCCTGGCCGACACGCTGGGCAGCTGTCCCGTACTGGACAGAAAGGAGGGCGCACAATGATCACCGATATCGACGCCGGCCTGCTGGAAAAGATCGCAGACCTGACGGGCAAGCCCGTGGGCGCCTTTAACATCCGCAAGGACTCCGGCTGTGAAGCCCGCCAGTCCACCGAGCATATCGCCATCGACGCCCGCGCCGACGGCAAGCCCGGCATCGACATCCGCATCAAAGCCGGGACGAAGGGGGAGAAGTGCTACATCCCCGTCATCATCAGCAAGACCGGCCTGAGCGAGATGGTCTACAACGACTTCTATGTGGCCGACGACTGCGACGTGGACATCATCGCCGGCTGCGGCATCCACAACTCCGGCTGCGACGAGAGCCGTCACGACGGCATCCACACCTTCCACATCGGCAAGAATTCCCGCGTCCGCTACGTGGAGAAGCACTTCGGCGAAAAAGATCCCGGTCAGACCGGCGGCAACATCATGAACCCCAAGACCGTGGTCTATCTGGGAGAGAACGCCACCATGCAGATGGAGACGATCCAGATCCGGGGCATCGACTCCACCAAGCGCGAGACGGACTTCTTCTGCGAGGCCGGCAGCGAGGTGGTGGTCACCGAGCGTCTGCTGACCCACGGCGCGCAGGAGGCGGAGAGTGACATGCGCATCGAGCTGAACGGCCACGACGCCAGAGGGCGCGTGATCTCCCGCTCCGTGGCGCAGGACAAGTCCCATCAGGTGTTCCACCCCGTCATGGTGGGCAACGCCCAGTGCTTCGGTCACGTCCAGTGCGACTCCATCATCATGGGCGACGCCCGCATCGAGTCCGTTCCCGCCATCACCGCCAACTGTCCCGACGCCCAGCTGATCCACGAGGCCGCCATCGGCAAGATTGCCGGCGACCAGCTGCTGAAGCTGGAGACGCTGGGCCTGACGCCGGAGGAGGCGGAGGAGACGATCCTCAAGGGCTTCTTGGCATAACACATATGGCTGCGCCGCCTTTCGTGCGAAAGGCGGCGCACTTTTTCGCGCCTGCACTTGCACTCGGCGGCGAAAAATGGTATTATACCAAGTCGAGAGATAACGTCCCCGGCCAGTTTGCCGCGGGAAGAATACAAAGGAGGCTCACCTCATGAAGCTGGGCATAGTCGGATTACCAAATGTTGGCAAGAGCACCCTGTTCAACGCTATTACCAACGCCGGGGCGGAGAGCGCCAACTATCCGTTCTGCACCATCGAGCCCAACGTGGGCGTGGTGGCCGTGCCGGACACCCGGCTGGACAAGCTGGACAAGAAAACGCCCGCCGTCATCGAGTTCGTGGACATTGCCGGTCTGGTGAAGGGCGCCAGCCAGGGCGCGGGACTGGGCAACAAGTTTCTGGAGAACATCCGCCGCACGGACGCCATCGTCCATGTGGTGCGCTGCTTCGACGATGAAAACATCATGCACGTGGTGGCCGACGCCAGCCAGAACGTCCCCGTGGATCCGCTGGGCGACATCGGCACCATCGATCTGGAGCTGATCATGGCCGATCTGGAGATGGTGAACCGCCGGGTGGAGAAGGCAACGAAGGCCGCCAAGGGCGACAAGAAGTTCCTCCACGAGGCCGAGGTGTTCAAGGCGCTGGCTGCTCATCTGGACAGCGGCAAGTCCGCCCGCACCTTTGACTGCGACAAGGACGACCGCGCCATCGTGGAGACGGCCGATCTGCTGAGCCTGAAGCCCATCATCTACGCCGCCAACATGGACGAGGACGGCTTCGCCCACTATGAGGACAACAAGTATTTCGGCCTTGTCCGGGATCTGGCCGCCAAGGAGGGCGCACAGGTGCTGCCCATCTGCGCCAAGCTGGAGCAGGACATCGCCGAGCTGGACGATCCCGAGGAGCGGGCCATGTTCCTGGAGGATCTGGG
>OIZS01000729.1_pt1 | contig 12918 bp, 23 predicted proteins | sample 1588641 | NCBI WGS metagenome assembly OIZS01 (sample SAMN03283240) | human gut metagenome | biome: human-associated habitat; material: feces | host: Homo sapiens | place: Peru | collected 2012
CGTCCCTGTCATCCTCGCCGCCGTTCTGAGCGACGAACCGCCTGACGTTGTTCAGCCAGCCCTCGTCTATGCCCTTGCCCTCGTACTTGTAGGCCAGCTTCCTGACGGCGCTGTTGTACTCCCTGTATGCCTCCTGGAACGCAGGTGAGTTGATGTCGAACGGCTCGCCCGATCTGGTCGCCTCGAACACCCTGTCGTGGAACCTCTTCTGAGCGGCCCTGATGGCCTTGTCGTCGTCGCCGATGGCCGCGGGGTTGCTGAACGAGCTCGCCATCATGGCCTCTAATCTGGCCTGACCTTCCAGTCTCCTCAGAGTTGCATCATACTCTGCGCCCTCCATCCCCTCGGGTCTCGGGATGGCCTTCATGCGGTCCCAGAGGGCACTCAGCTCCTTGGCCCTGGTGGTATGCATCTTCGCCGCTTCGTCGCCTCTCAGCGAGTCCTTGGCGAAGTTGTTCAGCATGGTGACGGTCTTGTTCATGACGGAGAAGCCCACGATGTCGGCATAGAACATGTCGCCCGCCGCTTTCTCCTCGGGGTCGCTCGACTGTCTCATCCTGTCGACCTCTGCCAATATCCTCCTTAGCGACGTGGCGTCGATGGGGTACTCTCCTCTCTCGAATATGGCGCCCATCCTCTCGCCCATGTTGTTGGCCAGCACGGGATTGTTCTCGGCCAGCTTCTGCGCCCAGGCGCCGTAGTCCTGCACCCTGGCCCTGTTGCCCTCCTGCCTCATCCTGACGAGCTTCTGCCCCATCTGCGCATAGAGGTTCTTGAGCTCGGCGATCCTGGCCTGCTTCTCCTGCGGGCTCATGCTCCCATCGGCCCCGATCCTCTGTATCATGGAGTCGATGGTCTTCATGGCCGCGTTCAGTCCTGCCGTGTATCTCGGCATGCCCGTGTCCGGGTCCACCTCCAGGTTGCCCTTGGGCGAAGCCTCGTGCAACACGGCGCTGAAGGGATTGGCCGCACCCGTCGGGAGCGTGTCGTACGCGCGCATCCTCCGCTGATAATCCTCGTTCTTGAGGAACCTGTTGGTCTCGGCCTGCTGCGCCTGAAGGCTCCTGGCCTGCTTGGCGATGCCGCTCATGTAGGACTGCAGGTGTTGCGCCTGTGCGGTCAGCAGCCTCCTGTCCGACGGCTTCAGATTCGGCTCCGCCAGCGCGGCGAGCAGTCTGTCCTTCTCCCCCTGCATGTCCCTCATATGGCCGGACAGCTCGGACGGCGACATGTTGTTCATGTCCCCTCCGTACCTGGATAGAGACTGCGCGATGGTCCTGAATGTATTGCCGACGATCTGCCCGCCCTGTTGCATGTCCCTCTTGTACAGCTTGTACCGGAGGGTATCCTGGACCAGCTTGGGGTCGGCATTGACGTTGATGTTGTATCTGGCGGATGCCTTGTCCTGGAAGTCGGATGCCGTCTGCAGAGCCGCCAGATTCATGCCTATGAGCCTGGATGCCGACGACATCGCAGAAGGCTGCGTGAGCGTCATCTTCACCAGATTCTGAGCCATGTCCCATCCCTTGGACACGCCCTCCCCCCAGTTCTCCACCAGGGTCTGCCCCGCACCCTGCAGGAACTTCTTGGCATGCTGAGCATATATCTCCTGTGCCTTCGGGTCCTGATAGATCGTATCCTGCGGCTGCTCCTGCTCACCGGGCGCACCGCTCCGATCGGGGACGCCCTCCCCGACGTTCTCCTCGGCCTCCTGCTCCTCGGGCTCGTCGAATGGGTTCTCGCCCTCTTCGACCTGCCCCTCGGCCTCCGCCTTCCTCTTCTCCCGAGCCTCCTGCTCCGCGTCCTCGTCGGTCCGCGCCCAGGGATTGACGGTGTCGTCGAGCCCGAACGTGCCGTCCTCATTCTGAAATATGCCGTAGGATCTGTCGTCGCCCAGCGGGTCGTCGTCGAACAGCTCGGGATTGTTCTGCAGCTCCTCCAGGCGGGCCCGGCGGGCCGCCTCCCACTTCTCGCGGGCGAACTTCTCGTTGTCGGCATCGGTCTCCTTCTTGCGCGCCTTGCCTCCTGCGTCCGTCTCCTCCCCGCGGGTCGTGCGGTCCTCGTACCTGCCGCTCTCACCCGATTCCTCACGGGCCTTCTGCTCCTGCGTCTCGCGCTCGCGGGCCTCCTCGTCATGGGTATGGAACTGGTCCATGCGCTCCCGGTCCACCTTGTCCCTCTTGGCCTGCCTGTACTCTTCCACCTTCTGCCTGCCGGTGTTGTATGCCTGCCCGACCTTCTCCTTCCCCTGGTCGAAAGCCTGCCCGACCTTCTCCTTCCCCTGGTCGAAAATCTTCTTGGCCCTGTCCCCGAAGGACTCCTTCTCTTCTCCGCCGAAGTCTCCGGTCGAGTCTGCGTCGGTGCCGTCGTCGGTGCCGTCGCCCGCGACCTGCTCCTTCTCCTTCCCTCCGAACAATCCTTTGGCGAGGAAGTCGTCGTATGGCGAGTCGCCGCCATCATGATCCGTCATGCATGGCTCTATGTCTGCAGGATATAAAAAGAACCCCGCGCGCACACGCGGGTAAGAGGTTTATGCGATGTCCTCAGCCCAGGTTGACGAACGAGCAGGGTTTCATTATGCGGGCGGGCCAGGCGTCGCTGAGACCCAGGACGGTCGTGACGAATGCCTCCTGGTTCCTGCCCCTCTCGGAGCACCAGAGGTCCCACGCCTCCCTCACGGCCCCCTCGTCCATCTCCATGAGGACCGTGCAGGGACGCCCGCTCCTCTGCTCGAACTGCACGAGCGTCGGGTTGCCCCCCTCGCCCATGCGCGCCCACAGGATCTTCTTCATCCTGCCCTCCAGCGATTCCTCCGTCGCCGGCTCCGTCCATGCCTCCGTCTCCGGCGCCACCGTCGGCACCGCCCCGACGGGGGTCGCGGAGGTCGCAGGGGCCTCCTCGGGTTTCTCCGCGGGAGCCGCGGGTGCTTCTGCAGTCTCCTCCGCCGTCTCCTCGATCAAGCTGTCGTCGGTCAGGTCCACGACGTCCTTCTTCTTCTTGGCTGCCATCGTCATCATTCTCTCCTGAACATGCCGCCGATGCGCTCGGCGACGCCGCCGAAGGCCCCGGACGCATGCCCGTCGCCCTCCCCCATGGTCTCGTTCCTTATGACACTGTTGATGCCCTCCACCGAATCGGCGACGAAGACGTGGGGCTCGCCGCCGGGCTCGAACGACCTGGGCGCCGACACCTTGTCGGCGCAGAGGTTCTCGGGTGGTTGGGAGGGGACGGTCAGCGACGGGGCCGGTGCCGATGCGGGCGCCCTCAGGGACGATATGCATGCCTCGATCCTGAATGCCAGCGCGACGTCGAGCGGTCTGCCGCTTATCATGCGCTCCTTGATGTCCTCAAGGATCGCAAGGGGGCTGTCGCTCATGGCGACCCCTCCGGGTCGAACATGTCGTAGCGGGTGCCGAGCCTGTCCAGCACCGACAGCAGGGGCCTGATGCCCATGTAGTCCATATTGTCCTCCTCCCTCGCGGCCGCGACGATGGCGTCCCTCATGCGTATCGCCCCCGACCTCCCGCCGACCGTGTAGATGCCGGCCTTGTCGAGCACCCTCCTGCGGGCCTCCTTGATGTCGCCCTCGGGACAGGACAACTCGATCATGTGGAGGTAGCGGCCGTCGCAGACGTGTCCGCCGTACAGTTCGGCGAACGCCTCGAACAGCCCTTCCTGTATGCACATCCTCGGCCCGTCCCCGTTCAGCTCCGTGCCTTTGACGGCGCTGACGATGTAACGCGGGTCCTTCTTCCTGCTCATGTTCTCACCAATCTCCTGGACGCTACCGTCCATCTTCCGTTGCACATCTCCTCTATCGCTATGGTCACGGGACAGCCGAGGCCGTCCAGGACCCCTCCCTCCTGTGTGAGGGATTCGACGAATGCATCCGCCTCCTTCCCGGTCGCGAACATCTCCTCGATGACGGACCCTCCTCCGGGCCCGATCATGTCGACAGTCACTCTGAAATCCATGCCTCTCACCTGTCCCTATCCTTGACGCGAGTGTAGAATGCATACGGGGAGCAGCATCTGGGACAAGATCCCGGGATGCGCTTCGGATTCCGGGGCTTCCACCGTTCGCCGCATCTGGTGCACCTGAACACCTTCACCGGCGTCCCGCAGCGGGGACACACGCCGTCGAAGGGCGCAGGAGCCTTGAACCACATGCCGCACGGCTCGCACCAGACCACGCGCTGGCCCTGCTTCGCCATATCCAATCTCCGAGTCGTCCAAGCGTTCCTACCTATATATAGTTTCAGCGGGTGCCGAGAAGCTCGGGGCGAGGTCTGCATACAGGCTCCGCCCTGTATGCATGACGCTCGGATCGAGGGGGCGAACCTGTATATAGGAAGCGAAATAGGACGAAACTGTATATAGGTAGGACGAAAAAGGGGAGCAGGCGGAATCGCCCGGAAGGGACGGACACAGATACAGGGAAGAATCAGACTATATATAGGCAGGACGAAAAAGGGGAGCAAGCGGAATCGCACTACCCCCTCAGGAGCGAAAATCCGGCCCGTATCGCGGTAATTTTTTTTATTTTTCTCATGCAAAATACCATACAGTAATGTATATATACCCATGCCGTGCATATTCTATTTGTCGGGAAAACGGGGGCCAAGCCTAATAAGCACGGTCCCCTAATGGTCACCTTATCATGGGGCCAACCGAACGATGCGCCGTGGACTACGGGTTAATTCACGGTAAGATACGCGAGTCGATGCCAGCGGATGCGATGCCAGCGGATGCGATGGCGCCCCCGATGGCCGTAAGGCCATCGGATGCCGTCTAATCCGCCGTTGATGCTGGCGTCGAGGGATTCTTTAGCGAGAGTCCCAACGGTTAGAGTCCTAAAAGTCCTATTGAGTCCTATTGAGTCCTATTGAGTCCTATTGAGTCCTAATAGTCGTCTATCGGAAGTCCAACACGTAAGCCAATAGCCAGCGTTCGAGTGGACCACGCGTCCGCTTAATCCAGATACCGATAGTCCCCCTTCGGGGGGCTTAAACGACTTAAGGCGTGGGTCACACGCCTTATAGCCAGCCACGGGCATAAGTGGCGATTCAATAATTCGAGGATGATTAGAATGAGTGCTGATTCAGTAGCTAAGTCCGTTGCCAACAGATTCAACAATGTCGTTAGGGGTTTCGTATGGTACTGCGGTGACTGCGGTCACGAGGAAATCAATGCGAACGACTGCGACGGCATGACGTGCGGATGCGGTAACGAGATGGTTCAAATGACCATCAACGACGAACTCAAAGATGAATGGTTCAATGATGAAATCATCTTATCCACCGACGACCCAGCCATCGTTAAGGATGAGTCCATCATGGTGGGGTGCGGAGGTCCGAACGTGTGGGTCAATTCCCGCACTAAGAAGGTCGAGGTCTATTGGTGGACCGATTACGCGGAAGCACCGATTGATACGGATACCGCGGATGCCATCCGCGAGGTCCTTCAGGACGTCTGGGATTACAGGAGGTGCGAGTGATGGTAGGTGCACTTACGGGAAACGGATACGACCTAATCAAATTGGGTCAGGAGATGGAACTCATCGAAGATGTTCCATATCTGATGAACGCGGGCATGAAGATTCTGAAAGTGGGTCTCATGCGCGACGTGCGCATGGTCGCACTCGCCCAGAAACCCAGCGGGTCTTATGTCATCGGCGTGGATTTCCACGTCTACCGTGACAAGGACGGAAAGATTGTCCCCTACTGGGGGCAGGGCTACTACGACTACACGGAAGCGGAAGCCATCGAGTCCTACGACTCCAAGGCCATCCGTACGCTTTATCTCGGATGAACAACCCGCGGGGGGTCGCCCCCGCAACCCGACTTTTTCAGGAGGACAACAATATGATTTCAGTGACGGCGCGCGACACCCCCCGCCCCATCGGCGTCTACTCGATGGGATGCGAGGGCATCTATGTCTACGACATAGAACACGGAACAACCGACAGGGTGACCTATCGGTTTTCGACGGAGGATAAGATGCGGAAGGCCAGCATCCACTACGAGACGGCCACGCCGTATTTCCGCACGCCCATCGGACGCATCAAGGTCGAGGAGGTCATGCGCATATGACCGCCAGCCACGGCGCGTACAGATGCACCTACTGCGGCGCATACTGGACACGCCCCTATTGTGCGGATTGCAGGACGGATGAACACATCATCCAGTGGAGGAGATGAATATGACAGTCATATTCGAGTGGAGGGACGAGGTCGATTACGAGTGGAACCGCGAAGAACTCGATTGGGTCATCGACTACTTGAAAGACAAGTGGGATGGCGAGGAGATAATCGTGGATGCCAATCTCGGATTGTGGAACGGATACACCCATGGGTCATACGTGACCTACGACTTGAAGGATGCCATAAACAGGTGCTGTCCTTCAATCATCGAGGTCATTCGGGGCCGTGTGTTTCTGACACAGATTCACCATGACGGGCGCAACACCTACGAACTGCGGTCGTTGACCAAAAAGGGCAGGGCATGGGCCGACAACAATTGCTACGGTCCGATGGCCCAGAGCGAGGGCAACCACCTCGCCAACGTCAAGGGTTACACTCGCAGGTTCATCAACAGCAAGGCATGAGAACACCCCGCGGGGGGGATCCCCCGCATATGAATAGGTAGGGATAGAAATGGACAACAAGGCAATGATTGAGGACACCGTCGAGTACATCGCACGCCAGTGCATGGAGTGCGCGATGGACGAGTGGATGGACGAATACAGGAGCCAGCTGGCTGAGAGGGCCGAGAAGGTCGACCCAGCCATAGGCATCAGGCTCATATTGAGATACGCCCAGCCGACATTCGGGGAACTCAAGGACGAGTATCAGGCCATCATCGACTCGGAGGAGTGCATGGATTGGATGGCCGACTACTGGAGGTACGTCAAGGTCATCGAGCACGGCAACGAGCCGTCGCTGGCCGAGGTCGGGGGCGGATTGATTGACAGCATCGCCGACCCAGTGGATACCCTTCAGTATCTGGCCGAGGACGACAGCGACGAGGCCAGAGAACTGGCCCACAGACTCATGGCACTGAATGCCAAGTACTGGAGGTGCGAGTGATGAGTGCATACGATGCGGACGAAGTTCTGGACACAGTTCACATCGTCTATTTCATCGGAGACGACAAAATCGACAGCGAGAACATCATGATGTGCGAGTCATGGCTGGAGGCCGAGGCGATAGCCAAGGCCCATGCTGACAAACACTATGTTGCCGGCATCGACGGCATCATGCTGGCCATAAGCTGCTACGAATGCTATGTCGATACCATGCTGGAGAAAGAGGGCAACGAGTGGGTCAGGACCTTCTCGGAGAATCTGGACACACTCGGAGTCCTTTATGACGGAGGTGACGAGTGACATGACAGCTGGTTGCTGGACATGGGTCGAGATTCAGGAGGTCGTCGCCGAGATCTCGCGGGTCCACGAGGGAATCTCCAGAGAGGCCATCGAGAACGCCGTGCGGGCGAGACTGGCCGAGGAAGGGGCCTTCATGGAGAAGGCCGAGCAGAGGTACGGGAACTGACCCGACCTTATCCCAGAAACCAACCACAACTAAACCCTTTTATACATACAGGATATACATAGGAGTGTGAGAAACATGAAATTCATGATGCTCAACAAGACGTACGGCACGATAGATGAAGCCATGCTCGCATGGCAGGCCATGCCTCTCGACAGGCAGGCCGAAGTCATGGAGTCGGCCGCAGGACACATAGGCGACGTCGTTCAATTCCTCATTAGGGACAAGGCCATAGGTGCGCTGTTCCTCGCCGAGACCTTCGAGCGCATACAGGAAGGGGCCATCGGGTCCGACGGCATTCTGGGGGTGCAGTGATGTACGTCTACAACGACGACGGCAGGTCCTTGGAGTTCAGGAATGCGGACGACCTCAAGACCTTCCTTCTGGAGGAGTATGCGCCGGCCTTGCTGGCCAAGGCGCTGGCCAAGGACGCGTTCGACAGGGCGTGTACGATGGGGTTCGACGATGCGGACGATTACATCGGGATGTGCGCGGATGCACTGCTCGGAAAGGTCACGATGGAGGACATTCTGGGAGAGGTGATCGAATCCTGCTACCAGAACGAGGAAATCATCGAACTGGCCGATTTGGAGATTGAAATCGGATACATGGAGGACTGATTGAAATGGACGAGAGATGCAGGTGCAACAACTGCATGAGAGTATTCGGGAATGACGATGAACTCGAACTGTTCAGGGATGGAGATGAATGGTTCAAGGGATGCCCGACCTGCAAGACGGACGAGTACCTTATGGACATCGAGGAGGGTGAGTGAGATGATGAGATACACGTGCGCAATCAAGGGGTCGGAGTTCTCGACCAAGGACAGGGCCCTGTTCACGGCCCATCTGCTGACGCTGGACGAATGGGGTAAGGAAGATGTCCTCATGGCCTATTGGGACAGCATCAATATAGAGGACTGTTGCGGAGGCGACAACCTCGACAGCGTCACTATGGACGTCATCAGACATGGCGGAGAGCTGTACGAGTTGTGGATGGACGACCTTATCAGAGACATGGAGGAGCTGGTCGAGTGCGACGGGGACTCCGTGACCAAGGGCAACATCACAGTCGAGTACGAAGAGGAGGACTGATTGAGATGAAGTACTACATGAACAACGTAGGCTACGACAGCATCAAGGACGCGATGGAGGCGTTCGACGAACTGGCCGACGGCACGAAGTGCCGTGTGACGGACAGGGCATTCGAGGTGAAGGGCATCAACGGCAACACGTTCAACCTACTGCGCCTTTCGACGGGCATGGTGGAGAACGACCTCGCCAGATGGTGGGTCGAGGACGCACTCGAAGAACTCGAATGCAAGGGGTCGGACGGAGTATTTCCCACCACGGGCAACAGGGTGCTGGGAGTCGAGAGCGACGAATCAGCCGCGACGATGAAGCACTACGTAGCATACCGCTACTACCGCGTCCCCGCGAGGTTCGACGCAGAGGACGACGAGCAGGCCAAGGCCATGCTGGATACCATCAAGATACCACACATCGAGGGTGCCGAGTACGTCGGCGACCTCGACCTCGAAGAACACGATGACGACGGCCGCTGTGTCAGGGAGGTGTACAGATGATCACGGTCGTCGGGATGAAGAAGGCCGCGGGCGAGATGGCGCGCTGTCCGCCCGGCTTCCACGTCGAGGTGTGGTCGTCGAAGCACGGCGACCGCATCGGGATGTGGACGAGCGAGTATCTGTCGCAGAACTCGTGGACCGTCAACCACGGCGCGGACGAGCGCCGGGTGGACACGGAGGCACGCGAGCTGCAGGCCATCGAGGGATGGCCCATGTCCAGAGCATTGAAGGAAGCCGCGATCAGAGTATGGGAGGAGTGATAGAATGGAATACAAGTATCTGATAGATGGTGAAACCGTAGACACGATGAAGGAAGCCCTTCAGATATACAGGGCGCTGACCGACGAGGGCAAGGCGACGGTCGTCAAGGCCGCGCTGGACTGGATGGGACCGTGCAACGACGTACTCGCAGATTGCATGGCCTACACCTACGACGGCCCATGCGGAATGAGGTGGGTCGAGTTCGTGCTGAACCGCATGGAAGAGGACTCGGAGGACAAGGACGAGGATATCATCTCGAACGACGGAATCCTCGGCATCCTTCGCACGAGGAAGTACAGGGTCCACGCGACACTCGAAGTCGCATTGGACGTCGAAGCGACGGGCGAGGAGGATGTGAAGGAACTGGTGGAGGACCACCACATCCCCATCGACACCGACAGGGCGACCATCAATGTGACCAAGATCTTCAAGGTAATGAGAACCAGAGGAGGTGAGTGAATGGACAGGAAGATGGTATACATCATCGACAGGGGGTGCCCCTGCGAGGACCCTTGGGAGGTGCGCAGAAGGTACGCGAAGATGGACATGGACGACAAGCTGGATGTGATGGCGGATGCACTGACATTCCTGTCAGGCGTCGACGACACGGAGGAGAACTTCGCGTACAGCCTTGCCAAAGACCTTATCGAGGCAGGGCTGGACATGAAGTATCTGAACAAGGCGATGGAGGACATGGACTGTGCCTTCGACCAAGGGTCGGAGGGCTGGACGAGAGAGAGTGACGGCAACGAAGCCACCCTCGGATTCTATGAGGAGGTGGACTGATGCCCCAACCCCTCGTGAAATGGGCCGGCGGAAAGAGGCAGCTCCTGCCCCTGCTGGTGGACAGAGTCGGGACGGTCGAGGGCACCTACTTCGAGCCGTTCGTCGGAGGCGGGGCGCTGTTCCTCGCGCTGGCGCCGAACAAGGCGGTCATCGGCGACGCCAACCAGAACGTCGTCGAACTGTACAGGATGGCCCGGGATCTCCCCCACACCCTCGTGGCCGAACTCGAATGCATGCAGGAGGAGTACAATGCCCTGCCGACGGCGGAGCGGAAGCGCGACTACTACAACGCCGTCAGGGACCGGTACAATGAAGAGCCGACGGGACTGGCCCAGGCGGCCCGCATGATATTCCTCAACAAATGCGGCTTCAACGGCCTGTATCGGGAGAACGCCCACGGCGGCTTCAATGTCCCGTGGGGCAAGAAGGAGAGGCTGAACCTGTACGACCTTAAGAACGTCATGGAGGTGGCGGAGCTGCTGAAGCGCACGACCGTCTTCAGCGGGGATTTCGTCAAGACCTGCTCCCGTGCCAAGGAAGGCGACACCGTCTTCCTCGACCCGCCCTACGACGGCACCTTCACCGGCTACCGCGGAGCAGGGTTCACGGACGAGGACCAGCAGAGGGTCGCCGACCTGTTCATGGACCTCACCATGCGCGGATGCAGAGTCATCGCCACCAATGCCGACACGCCCATGATACGCGCCATGTACGACGGGGCGGAGATCACGCAGGTGACTGTGAAGCGCATGATAAACAGGAATGCGGATGACAGGAAGGGCACCGAGCTGCTCATAGACAACAGGAGGATGGGATGAATGCTGATGGTCATCATGTAGAAGACCGAGAACAGCTGCGAGCGCTTCGGCCCCTTCGCTACGGCGGAGAAGGCCAAGGCGTTCGCAGGGAGGCTGTACGACGATAACCTCGACGCGTACAAGAAGCGGAAGCGGAGGGCGGGGACCTATGTCCCCACCATCTACATCCGCCCGATCCCGGGGACGGAGGATATACATACGATGTCAGACATACAGGAGCGAGCAGAATGAACGACGAAGCGATGGCAGACATCTACAAGGTGTTCGGCGGGAAAGGCGAGTATCTCAGGTTCATGTATGAGAGCTGCAGACTGGAGCAGCTGTTCGGCATGGAATCGCCCATGTACGACTACTATGCGACGGAGTACGGGAAATGGATACTCAGAGCCATCATCCCGCAGGACGACTGAAACCTCTTATCCTTCGGGATAAACACCTTCTTCTCTTCTATCACGGCGAGAAGCACGCCGTTCCCCTCGAAGAAGCGCTCGCTCGCTCTTACTGTACGATGACCTGATCGACCGAGGGCACGGGTCCCCGGAGCCACGGAGTCTCTTCAGAGACGACGGGCATCGGGCCGTCAAGGTCTCCTTGGAGACCGGGTCCCCGGAGCATCGTGACCCCGATCCCGGGATCGCGGATCGGCCGGGACGAGGAGGCGGGGCAGGAGTAAACGGTGTTAAGACATAGCAGTGGAGTAGGAATTAACGGTGTTAAGACATAGCGGCGGAGTAGGAATTAACGGTGTTAACTGTTCTGCTCCGTGATTAGCACAAATAGGAACGATTCGCCCAATCAGGATAGGTTTCCTGATTGGACGGATTCTCCGCCGCTTTATCCTGACAAGGAATCCATAGACCTATATGCACGGTCTGTGTAGTAGCGAGTGAAATGTTACGTTTCGTAAGTCTACGAATCTTAGGTTGGATGGATGGTTACACCTCCAATATATAATACTTTCTCGAAAAATCCGTTTATTTGTCGGATTTCAGACTTTTAAGGCTTAAAAGTTCTGACAAGGACAAAATGAAGGTCTTTTTGTCGGGGGTCTAAATTCAGGCAATCCTAATTTAAGGTGGGAGCTTAACTTTTCAAGGTGTTTGCTTTATCCTACCAAAACACTAGGAAAAAGCCGAAAATTTCATTAAAGTTATTTCTTTACAAGGTTTCGTACATTACAGGATGGTACGGCACCCCGCCCCCGAAAACGACTTCCCGACGTCTCCGGGCCCGAAAAATGGGTACAGAATCGCAATTCAAGGCCAAAAAACGACAGCCTTAAATATGGATGGTTGAACAAAACGGAGTTGGATGGGTCTACCCTTGTCAAACTGCACATCGGATGGCAGATTTGCAAGTACAAAACACCCCTTCCCGAGGCCCGATCCCGGGGAGGGGGGCGGAAAAGGCACAGGCGCAGGAATGGCCTTCGCAGGCGTTTTGAGACACTTAGGCGGCGGAGAGGTGTTCCACACCCTCTCGGGGTGCCGAACGTGGCAGGAACGCGACGGGAGGCACAGGGAACGGAATCGGCGGAGAATGGGGCGATACGCTTGCCTACGCGTATATGCGCGCGTAATTATTCACGCGTCTTTATCGCGAGCATGAGGCGGCGGCGGGGATGGATCCTGATTCCGGCGATGACGGACCCCGTCGCCACCTATAATATAGGGACGCGCGCCTTTAAAGCTTTCGCGCGACTAAGAAAGGGACTTCTCGACCCCTTCAGGAAGGTGCAAAAAACAGCGGTTTTTTCGGAGGTTGTGGTAATGTGGTAACGTCTTTAATTTCTTTAACTTTTTCACATTTTTTTAACACTATTTACCCCTTCTTAACGCCGTTAACTCCCCACATTCCACATACCCCCCTATCATTTTCCCATTACCACATTACCACAAAACCCCTCCTGAACCCCCATAC
>OIZS01000732.1_pt1 | contig 12834 bp, 7 predicted proteins | sample 1588641 | NCBI WGS metagenome assembly OIZS01 (sample SAMN03283240) | human gut metagenome | biome: human-associated habitat; material: feces | host: Homo sapiens | place: Peru | collected 2012
GGTCGATGCCGGCATTGACACGCAGCGTCAGGTCCTTAAATGGTTTAGCCTCAACAAAGACGTTGCCAAGCAGGCGGTCGGTTCGTCCATGGTCTATATTCTGCAACAGCGAGTAGGGGTTGGGCTGTGTACCAAGAAGCGGGTTTACGGGATATGTGCCGGTAGCCTCGTCGTATGCCTTGATATTAGGTCCCATCTGCACTGCCGAGCGTATGATGCCCGACTTCTCGTACTGTGCCGAACCAAGCTGTGTGTTGTTGTTGTCTATTCGTGTGAGTGTAAGGTTGACGCCCATCTTGAATATATTGAGGAAACGCTGGTCGAAGTTGGTCTTCATGGTGTAGCGCTTCATACCCGAATTGCGTATGATGCCCTCATTGTCGTAATAATTGAACGATGCCATATAATGTGTGGCCTCTGTACCGCCCTGTATAGACACGTTGTGCTCTTGAATATGTCCGTTGCGGGTGATAAGACCCACCCAGTCGGTACCTTTGCCAGCAGCAGCTATCTCGGCATCTGTGTACGGACGTGTATAGGCAAGACCGTCCTTTGGCGAGGCAATGGCCTCTTCGAGGGTCTTACCTCCCCATGGTCCTACCTGGTTCTCCCATACCCAATACTCCCATGTGGAGCGGTTCTTCTCTATCATCCAATCTTTAAGAGACAGGACGTCGTACTTGTCTGAATATTTCTGGTACGAATAGTTGTACGAATAGTTTACAGTTGCCTTGCCTTCCTTGCCCTTCTTAGTGGTTACTATAACCACACCGTTGGCGGCACGCGCACCGTAGATGGCTGTGGCAGAAGCGTCCTTAAGCACCTCGATGCTCTCGATGTCGTTAGGGTTGAGGAAGTTGAGCACACCCTGTGTTCCGGCATCCATACGGTCGTTGCCGCTGCCGGGCTGGTCGAGCTTGGCTATTGGAAATCCGTCGACAATATAGAGAGGGTCGTTGGAGGCATTAACCGAACCTGCACCACGTATGAGGATGTCGAGACCGCCACCAGGCTGTGCCGAGTTCTGACGCACATAGAGACCTGCCGCCTTTCCGGCAAGCGCATGGGCTGCCGAAGCTACACCTGCAAGTGCCACGTCTTCGCCCTTGACACTCGACACGGCTCCCGTGAGGTCGCGCTTCTTCATCGTGCCATAACCCACAACCACAACGTCGTCAAGAGTTTGCGAGTCGGGCTGCATACGGCACATCATTCTGTCGGAGGCATTGGCACGCAAGGTGTTATATCCAAGATAGGTAATGGTGAGGACATTGCCCTTAGGCACATTGAGGCTAAAGTTGCCGTCAATATCGGTTATGACACCGGTGTTTGTCGCCTTATCGTATACGGTGGCGCCAATCACTGGATTGCCCATCTCGTCGAGCACGCGTCCCGTAATCTTTGTAGCCTGCTTTTTGCCTTGTTTGGATGTATTAGTGTCGTTGCTGTCGTAGATAACTATCGACTTCTCCGACACCACCTTCCACGTAAGGTCTTTGCGCCCGAGCACAGCTTTAAGCACATTGGCTACGGTTGTGTTCTTGGCGCTATAGGTAATGTCCGCCTTTCTGTCTATCGTCTTGTTCATAAACGAGAAGCGATAGGATGTCTGCCTTTCTATCGACTTGAACACTTGCTCAAGTGTGACATTCTTGACGTCGATACTTACTTTTTGGTTTTGAGCCGAGACTGCGAGAGAGCCAAGGCAGAGTGCCAACGTCAAAAGGCCCCGGTTAAGATTGGGTTTTTGTTTCATGTTCAGTACTCTTTTGTTTGTTAATAGTTATTGATATAGTTAATAGATATTCGTAGTGATATTAGTTAAGGCAATTTAAACATGAAGAAGTACCTCACATAATAGAATATTAACGTTTATTTAACATTCTTCTCCACATACACCGTCTTTCCGATGATGTGCGAGCGCAATCCACACGAAAGGTCTATTATCTCGAGATTGTTGTTAAGGTCGACAGAGCTGAGTGTTCCGGTGAACAGCTCGTGCTGGTCTACCTGGCTGTTGACAACAAACTGCTTGCGGAACTGCTGTCGCATCTGGGCAAACACTATGGACAATGGTGTGTTGCGGAACACGAGTTCCTTGCGCTGCCAAGCCAAGTCAACGTCGCAGCAGTCGAGGTTCTCTATGCTCATACGGCCTGTTGTCTTGTCGAGCACTATCTTCTGATGTGGCTTCACCACTTGCGACTCCTTAAGCATAAGCGACGTAAACGACACGCTACCCTCAACAAGCACAAGCTCGGCTTGCCTCTCCTTGTCGCGGGCATTGAGGTTGAACTTGGTGCCGAGCACCTTCACTGCCAATCCGTCGGCATCCACATAGAATGGGCGGCTCTCATCGCGCGCCACACTATAGAAGCCCTCGCCATCCATAGACACCCGGCGCTCGCTGCCACGAAACTTGCTTGGCACGTAGGTAAGGCGGGTGTTTTGGTTTACCGACACTTTGGTGCCATCGGGCAGTGTTACCGTTGCCTGCTCGCCATGACCCGTACTTACCACTATGGCATCGGCTGCCATCTGCCTATTCTCATAGTAGAGCATGCCTATTGCCACCATAGCCAATGGCAGCAACAACGCTGCCGCCATCTGCACTATGCGCAAGATACGACGGCTACGCTGTGCTGGCTGTGCCATCTGACCAGTGCCATACTGCTGACCAGCGCTATCGCCGAACAGACGGCTTGCCACACGTTGGTATAGTGCGGCACAGTGGGAGTTGTATATTGAATCGCCGGTACCGGCATTGTCTTTCTGCCATTCGGCTTCGAGCAGTGCCGCCAATTGATTGTCGTCCCTCGCCGACAGTTCGTCGCGCATCTGCTGCAGTTCGTCTGGCGTCAGGCTGTCTGTCTTGTATTTATGTATTAAGCTGTCTGTCATATTATTATTTAGCTAATGTCTGTTTGTGTGCAACATTTGTTATAATCTCTCAAACCATGGCAGGCGTTCTATCGGCACATTGATGGTTATGGTTTTGCCACCACGCCATACCTTGCCTGTGTCGTCGCGCCACTTGCCCTTGGGCAGACGCACCGTGCGCTGGTCGGCAGATGTCACTACCGGTGCTACAAGATACTTGTCGCCAAGCATATATTGGTCTACTATGCCTTCAAGTCCCTGTCCCGGGAAACTATAGTCCATTGCACGCACCATAGGCTCGCCTGTCTTTGCCATACGGCGTGCCTCGCTTAGTATATAATCGCCAAGCTGGCTGTGCCATGCGGCATATCTGCGGCAAATGTCAAGGTGATGCTTGTCGAGTATGCGCCACGGAGCTACGCTAAACTGCATCATCGGCATCATGGAATGAATCTGACAAGAACGCACAATAAGCTTTTGGTCGAACTTGTCGGGTTCTATGCCATAGAATGTTGTGAAGCTTCCGCCACCTATCATGTCGGGACAGGTATAGCCGTAGCCTTGCAGCCCGGCGGCTATCATGCCTGGCACAAGCTGCCGCACGCCAAGCCACGAATAGTCTTTGTCGCCAAGTCGCTGCACAAGCGGGGCGTTGCCCTCAAGCCAGCATGCACGCATCTCATTATATGAGAACTCGCTGCCCAACTGCGCCCACAACTGTGTTTGGGCTACATCGTACGACTTTCCGTCGTATACGTCTACCTCGTCTTCCGAATAATAGCATTGGTCGCCTGCGTCAAACTTGAATCCGTCTATGCCATATCTCTGCTGAAGGTCGGCAAACTCGTGCTTAAGATAGGCTCTTGCCTCAGGGTTGCTTAGGTCGTACACATGGCTGTAGCCGTTCCACCATGCCACCACAGCCGGCTCGTCGGTTCCCTTGCGCTTAAGGAAATAGCCTTTCTTCGCAAGGTCGCGGCCTTTCTTTGAGTCGGGCGATACAAACGGACACACCCACAGCATAACCTTGAAGCCCATATCATGCAGACTGTCTACCATTGCCTTGGGGTTAGGAAATTGCTCTGCACGAAATTCCCACACACCATAGTCTTGCTGCCAGTTGTCGTCTATCATCAACACACCTGTAGGAAATCCGTTGTCTACAATGCCCTTGGCATATTTCATCACGTCGGCTTGGTTCTGATTGTATACCAGTTCTATCCACGTGTTGTACGTAGGACGTGTGAAGAACAACTCGGGTGGTACGCTGCCTGTAGGCGGAAAGTGCTTCTGCATCACTCCACAATAGGCATCGCGAAGGGTCTTGCCATAGGTTTGCAGCTCAAAACTGCCTTTGTCGGAAGTCAGGTTTATTTGCTTGCCCTCTGCCTTCATCTTGAAAGGCCCACTGCACCATAAGCTACGTCCCTTGCTCGAAATAAGCAATGGCGACGTCTGGTTGTTAAGGTTATACTTGCGCTGGTCTATCTCTGCTTTTTTGCCGCCGCCATAGGGCATAGACAATCCCAAGCCGGTGGCAGCACCCCACCATCGCTCGCCGTCCTCAATGTTTATCTTTTCTGTAGTTTGGGCAGAAGCCACAAGTGCGCCAAAGGCTAAAGCTAATGTTAATATCTCTCTTTTCATATTTGTTCTTTGTTTTTAGGTTATTAGTATCAACCATCCTATTGTTGATTATATATAGGTATAGGCAATAGTATCTCGTCGGTATACCGAATTGTCACACAAAATTAACATAAAATAAGAAGAGAAGCACTATGGACTGTTCGGCAAGCAACTTCTTCAATGTTTTCAATCCGATACTTAGGTTGTTCTTTACCGTCTGTTCGCTAAGCGACAGGGTCTGGGCTATGTCGCGCACGGCAAGATTGTCGAAGCGCGAAAGCTCTATCACCCGCCTTTGTGTCTGCGGCAACTTGTCGAGTTGCTGGCGCACCACACGTAGAAACTCGGCATAGTCGAAGTCGGCATCGGTTGCACGGTCGCCACTTAGCCGGTCTCGGTAGTCTATAAAGTCCTCGTACACCGGGGCCTTGGCATTACGGCGCCAGGCATTTATCAACTGATGGCGTACGCTGATAAAGAGCAGAGCCTTGAGCGAATTGCGCTGACGCAACTCTGTGCGGTGGTTCCACAGCCATATAAAGGCATCTTGCACTATCTCGTCGGTCTCGTTGCGGCTCTTTGTGTATTGCAGGCAGAAAGCGTAAAGACGGGATGCGTAAAGATCGTAAATATGCCTGAATGCAAGTTGCGAGCCTTCCACAAGCATACGGATAAGCGCTGCTTCTGAAGATTCGTCCAAAGGTATGCCTTGTTTGTCTATTCTCATAGTTACGTTCCTGTTTTTTAAAAAAGCTACGGGGTATGCAGACACACATATTAAGTATGTCGACATACCCCGTCGTTTATATTGTTATTGGCTTATTACAGCTGTGCCAACTCCACTACCTTGTCTACGGCAGCCGACAGACCATCCTTGTTCTTGCCACCTGCCTGGGCAAAGTGGGGCTGACCGCCACCGCCGCCCTGGATAAGCTTGGCTGCCTCGCGTACCATCTGGCCGGCGTTGAGCGAGTGGTCCTTAACAAGGTCGTCGCTCATGGCTACGTTGAGCATTGGCTTGTCGTGAGATACGGTGCCTATAACGGCAAGCATATTCTGGGCCACTGCCTGACGGAGCTTGAACATCAGGTCCTTGGCGGCTGCCGGCTCCATTGGCAATACGGCTGTTATCAGCTTTACACCGTTCACCTCGCGAGCCTTCTGTATAAGCTCTGTCTTGGTGCGCTCTACTGCCTGTGCCTGGAACTGCTCTATGTTCTTCTTCATTGCGTCGTGCTCCTCGATGTACTTGCCGATGACTGCCTGGAGGTCCTTGGCGTTGTTGAACAATGCACGGATTGCCTTCATACCGTCCTCGATGTTGTACATCAGCTCCTCGCACTCCTTGCCTGTCTTTGCCTCGATACGGCGGATGCCGGCGGCTACGCTGCTCTCCGAGATTATCTTGAAGAAGCCTATGCGACCTGTAGACTTGGCGTGTATACCGCCGCAGAACTCGCAGCTCGGACCGAAACGTACCACACGAACCTTGTCGCCATACTTCTCGCCGAAGAGGGCAATGGCTCCAAGCTTCTTTGCCTCCTCAAACGGTGTGTCGCGGTGCTCGTCGAGCGGAAGGTCCTGGCGTATAAGGTCGTTCACCATACGCTCTACCTTGCGGAGGTCTTCGTCCGACACCTTAGTGAAGTGGGAGAAGTCGAAACGCAATGTAGTAGGCGATACAAACGAGCCTTTCTGCTCTACATGGTCGCCCAGAACCTGCTTCAAGGCATAGTCGAGCAAGTGGGTTGCTGTGTGGTTGGCAGACGATGCCTCACGGGCGTCTACGTCTACGCAAGCCATAAAGTCGGCCTCTGGATTCTTAGGCAGCTCCTTAACGATGTGGATAGACTGACCATTCTCGCGCTTTGTGTCGGCGATGGTTACGGTTTCGTCCTCGCTTACGAGCACACCGTTGTCGCCTACCTGTCCACCCATCTCGCCATAGAACGGGGTGTTGTCTAACACAAGCTCGTAGTATGTATTCTTCTTCTGTGTTACCTTGCGGTAGCGCAGGATGTGACACTCGTACTCGGTGAAGTCGTAGCCTACAAACTGCTGCTCGCCCTCACGCAGTATTACCCAGTCGGAGTTTTCTACGGCAGCGGCGTTGCGCGCGCGTTCCTTCTGCTTCTGCATCTCGGCGTCGAACTCGTCGGCAGCTACGCTGAATCCGTTCTCACGGCAGATAAGCTCGGTGAGGTCCAACGGGAATCCGTATGTGTCGAACAGGCGGAATGCCTGAACTCCGTCGAGCTGTGTCTTGCCCTGCTTCTTAAGCTCTTCCATAGCCGAAGAGAGGAGGTTGATGCCCTTCTCCAAGGTGCGGAGGAACGAGTCTTCCTCCTCCTTTATCACGTGGAGTATAAGGTCGTGCTGTGCCTTAAGCTCTGGGAAGGCCTCTCCCATCTCGCGTGTCAATACGGGGATGAGCTTGTAGATGAAGGCTTCCTTCTGTCCGAGGAATGTATAGGCATAGCGAACGGCACGGCGGAGGATACGGCGTATTACGTAGCCTGCCTTTGCGTTGGATGGCAACTGGCCGTCGGCTATTGAGAATGCAACCGCACGCAGGTGGTCGGCGCATACACGCATAGCCACATCGGTCTCTTCGCTCACGCCATACTTCATGCCTGTTATGGCCTCTTCTTCCTTGATAATAGGCTGGAAGATGTCGGTGTCGTAGTTGGAGTGCTTATCCTGCATGGCACGTACCAGACGCTCGAAGCCCATACCGGTATCAATAACGTGCATTGGCAGCGGAACGAGTGAGCCGTTGGCCTTGCGCTCGTACTGCATGAACACGATGTTCCAAATCTCGATAACCTGTGGGTCGTCCTTGTTTACAAGCTCGCGTCCTGGTGTCTTGGCCTTCTCCTCGGGTGTACGCGAGTCGAGGTGAATCTCCGAGCAAGGACCGCAAGGACCTGTATCGCCCATCTCCCAGAAGTTGTCGTGCTTGTTGCCGTTGATGATGTGGTCGGCAGGTACGTGCTTTGCCCAATATGATGCAGCCTCGTCGTCACGCTTCAATCCTTCTTCCTCGCAGCCCTCGAATACGGTTACGTACAGGTCGGCGGGGTTGAGCTTCAATACGTCTACGAGATATTCCCAAGCATAGTCGATGGCGCCTTCCTTGAAGTAGTCGCCGAACGACCAGTTGCCGAGCATCTCGAACATGGTGTGGTGATATGTGTCGTGACCTACTTCCTCGAGGTCGTTGTGCTTGCCGCTCACACGGAGGCACTTCTGGGTGTCGGCACGGCGGCGCGGTTCTGGCTCGCGTGTGCCGAGGATGATGTCCTTCCACTGGTTCATACCAGCGTTGGTGAACATCAGGGTTGGGTCATCCTTTATTACCATCGGTGCGCTTGGCACGATGGTGTGTCCCTTCGACTCAAAAAACTTCTTGAACGAGTCGCGGATTTCATTAGCTGTCATCATATTATATAATATTATATATTTTGTTTATTTCTTTCTAAAACATTTGCAAAGGTACTCCGTTTTGGTTATTTTTGCAAATAAATTAATAATTAATATGGCACTGAACACTAACAAGAACGTGAAACTATACTATTCCATTAAGGAAGTGGCTCAGATGTTTGATGTGCGAGAGTCTACTCTGCGCTATTGGGAGACCGAGTTTCCTCATCTCAAGCCCAAGACCGTGGGGCAGAATGTGCGCCAATATACGGAGAAGGACATCGAGCAAATTCGCGTTATACACAATCTCGTCAAGGTGCGCGGCTTCAAGCTTGCTGCCGCACGCAAGATGCTCAACAAGAACAGAGCCGGTGTCGACAAGAACGCCGACATACTTGCCACGCTTATCAGTGTGCGCGACGAACTTAAGGAGCTGAAGAAGCAAATTGACGGGTTGGTGTAAAGGATATCAAAGGGAATCTATTTAAACAAATCATTAAATAAAGAAACAAATGAAAAGAATCTTGCTACTATCGGCTGCCGCTGTTGTGTCGGCGGCTATTTCGGCTCAAACGGTTGCCAATATGAACGACCTTAAGCCGGAACAGAAAGCTATGGTGGTAAGCCTTAAGCTTACTGGCGAACTGTCTACCAAGGGCAACTCGGACTATCGACAAATGCGCGACCTGTGCTTCCAGACTCGCACTATCGACCTTGCCGATGCCAACAGTACCCTATTGCCTAACAACGCGTTCCACTCACGTCATCAGCTGGAGCACATCACATTGCCTAAGATTCTGAAGACCATTGGCTCCCAGGCTTTCTTTGCCTGCGACAAGCTTCAGGACATCACCATTCCGGCTTCGGTTGAAACCATCGGCGCTGCCGCCTTCTCGGGCTGCAAGGCTCTTAGCGAACTTACAATCGAGGGCTCGCCTGTTATTGGCGAATATGCTTTTGCACGTCTATCAGGATTGAAGACTGTTAAGCTCTATTCTAAAGTGCCACCTAAGGCTGATGTGTCTTCGTTCTATGGCATCGCTCCGGGCAGCGTAAAGCTTATCGTTCCGAAGGGCAGCGAGAAGGCTTATATGAAGGCTACGGGCTGGAGCCGATTCTATGCTGAGCCTAAGATGGCTCGTGAGGTGAGCGACCCTACACAGTGCCTGGCTCCTATGCCGCAGTTGCTCACCGTACAGAAGGGTGCCAAGGCTATCAACGTGCATACTGCTTGGAATATCGTTGTGCCGCACATGGACGGTGCCGGAACTATGCTTAACAATGAGGTTGAGCAGGCTCGCGAGATGCTCTCTAATCGCATCGGCAATATCGTGAACAGCCGTCAGCGTGGCTTGCAGCTAATTCTCGACATCGACTCTTCGCTCGACGACGACGAGGCATACACGCTTGCTGTGGATGCCAAGGGTGTCAATATCAAGGGCAAGACACCACGTGGTGTGTTCTGGGCTTTGATGACGCTCGACCAGATTCTACGTGGTTCGGGCAACAAGGAGTGTGTGGACGCTATTCCGCAGCTCACCATTAAGGACACTCCACGCACTCATGTACGCGAGCTGATGGTCGACCCTGCCCGCACCTTTATCCCCTTCGACGAGCTCAAGGCTTTCATCCCGGAGATGGCTCGCTATAAGCTCAATGCTCTGCACCTGCATCTTGTGGACGACCAGTCGTGGCGAATCGAGATTAAGAAGTATCCGCAGCTCACCGAGCAGGCTTCTTACCGCTGGGGACAGGACGATATAAAGATGCCGTATAAGGGATTCTACACTCAGGAGCAGATGCGCGAGTTGGTGGCTTATGCTGCCAAGTATCATGTGGAGATTGTGCCAGAGATTGAGATGCCGGGCCATGAGGTGGCTGCCATAAGCGTGTTCCCCGAGCTTACTTGCCATCAGCGCCAGGTGCCCATACGCACCACGTGTGGCGTGTCTAACGAACTGCTCTGCCCGGGCAACGAGTTTACATACGAGTTTCTTGGCAACGTATTTAAGGAGCTTGCCGATATATTCCCGTCTAAATATATCCACCTCGGCGGCGACGAGGCTGGCAACCCGGCTCTCGACTGCTGGACCGACTGTCCTAAGTGTCAGGCGCTTAAGAAGAAGATTGGTATAACATCTACCGACCGTTCGGAGAACTGGAAGTTGCAGGGATATCTCTTCGACCGCATCATCGAACTCTTGCGCGATACTTATCACAAGACTCCTATGTTCTGGTACGAAACCGACTTTAAGAAGATTCAGCCGGGCTGCGTTACCTTTGCTTGGCGCAACGGACTGACCGACAAGGCTCTCGAAGCAGCTGTTGCTAACAACGCACGCATTATGCTTTGCCCTGGCGAACACTGCTACTTCGACTATCCTATGGCTAAGGGCGACATGCCGGAGGTAAACTGGGGTATGCCCGTCACTTCGCTTAAGGCTACTTACTCGCTCGACCCGTCGTGGGGCAAGGGTGCCGACTTCGAGAAGAACAATCTCTTTGGCGTTGCCGGAACTCTCTGGAGCGAGTGCATCACCACTCCCGAGCGCATCTACTACCAGGCTTATCCTCGTGCCATAGCTCTTGCCGAGGCAGGCTGGACCAAGAACAAGCCGTCGTACGACAACTTCCTCCTACGCCTTAAACCAATGGCTAAGGATATGATGCGTCGCGGTGTGACGTTCTCTATGGAGTACTAAAACGGTATTTATGTAGTACTAATTAGTGTAATTAACTGCGTCCAAAAAAGGAGAGGGTGTCAAAACACTCTCTCCTTTTTTTTATACTGTCCTCGGCTCTCTCATGGCATTAAGCACCGCCAACACCGTAACACCGACGTCGGCAAACACCGCCATCCACATATTGCCGAGTCCTACAGTTGCGAGCAACAGCACCGCAACCTTAACGCCAATGGCAAACACTACATTCTGTCGTGCTATGCCAATGGTATGTCGTGCTATGCCAATGGCTGTCGCTATCTTCGACGGTTTGTCGTCCATCAGCACCACGTCGGCTGCCTCAATAGCGGCATCGCTGCCAAGTGCTCCCATGGCAATGCCCACATCGGCACGCTTCAACACCGGGGCATCGTTGATGCCGTCGCCTACAAAAGCAAGATTCTTTCCTTCGGCTTTTTCCATTATCAACCGTTCCACCTGCTCCACCTTGTCGGCAGGCAACAGCTCGGCATGGTATTCATTCAAGCCCAAACGCTCGGCAACATCCTTGCCAACGGCCTCGCGGTCGCCCGTCAACATAACGGTCTTCTCCACTCCAAGTTTCTTAAGCGAGGCTATTGCCTCCGCACTATCCTCCTTTATCTTGTCGTTTATAACTATATGACCGGCATATTTGCCGTCAATCGCAACATGGATTATGGTGCCAACAAGATGACACTGGTGTGCCTCCAAGCCGATGTCCTCCATCATCTTACTATTGCCAACGCACACAACACGTCCGCTAACCTTTGCCCTAATGCCTCTGCCGGCTATCTCCTCCACATCTTCAATGGTGCATCCGTCGGTTGCCTCGTTAGGGAAGGCATCCCTTAGGGCGGCTCCAATAGGATGAGTGGTGTAGTGTTCTACGTGGGCGGCAAGGTGCAACAGCTCGTGCTCGTCGAAGTCGGAAGGATGAACAGCCTCTACCTTGAACTCTCCATAGGTCAGTGTTCCGGTCTTGTCGAACACTACGGTACCAAGATTGGCAAGCGTGTCCATATATCCGCTGCCCTTCACAAGAATGCCGTGACGCGATGCGGCGCCTATGCCTCCAAAGAACGAGAGCGGCACACTGATAACCAATGCGCATGGACAAGACACTACAAGGAATATCAAGGCTCTATACAACCATATTGAGAAGGCTTCCATATAAGTTTCTTCGGCAAACAATGGCGGCACGAAAGCCAATGCCAATGCAGCGAAAACCACTATCGGGGTGTACACATGGGCAAAGCGGGTGATAAACGACTCGCTACGCGACTTATGCTCGTCGGCACTCTCAACAAGCTTTATAATCTTCGACACGGTGCTCTCGCCGAATGTCTTGCTTGTCTTTACACGTATCACACCAGTAAGGTTGATACATCCCGACACAACCTCGTCTTTCTCCTCCACTTCTCGCGGACAACTCTCGCCTGTCAGTGCGATAGTATTGAGCGATGTGGCACCTTCTATTACAACGCCGTCGAGTGGTATCTTCTCACCAGGTCGCACAACAATGGTCCCGCCTACGGCAACCTCCTCTGGCTTGACAGTCTGTACCTCACCGTCTCGCTCCACATTGGCTATGTCGGGTCGGATATTCATAAGGTGGGATATACTGTCCCTGCTCTTGCCCTCTGCATAACCCTCAAACATCTCGCCTACCTGGAAGAAGAGCATAACAAACACTGCCTCAGGGAATTGTGTCTCTGCTCCTGGCAAGAAGCCGATGCACAATGCACCGATAGTGGCTATTGCCATTAGGAGGTCCTCGTTGAACATATCACCCTTGACTACACCCTCCGCAGCCTCGCCTAAGGTCTCATGACCTATTAATAAATAAGGTACAAGATACACGAGGAGCAGTTGCCATGTGGTTAGCTGGCAAGTATGCTCTATCACAACGGCGCCGATAAGCAGCGCAACGGTGAGCAATATCAGCAATAGCTTGTTGCGTAGAGCGCCATGCTGATGCTCGTGCTGATGTTCGTGATTGTGATTATGCTCATGATTGTGGTGATGCTCATGAGTATTGCATGATTTACATTTGCACATAATTAAACGATATTGATTAATAACTATACTTATTTGAGTGCAAAAGTACAATATAGCTGGCGCAACCCGGTTGCATTGTTACAAAATATTGGTATATACAAAAAAAGGTCTCCAAAGTCGTTAGACCTTGAAGACCCTAAGTAAA
>OIZS01000738.1_pt1 | contig 12769 bp, 13 predicted proteins | sample 1588641 | NCBI WGS metagenome assembly OIZS01 (sample SAMN03283240) | human gut metagenome | biome: human-associated habitat; material: feces | host: Homo sapiens | place: Peru | collected 2012
AACACAACCCGCTACGGGGGAGACTTACCCGAAATCTGATTTATTCAACAAAGCCTCAGAGCAGTCAAATACTGGCAGCGGCGACCGACGATGTCATCCATGAGTTCCTACCTGCTGGAAACGCTGATTCTGGACTATTACGCTGGCAGGACATCCTGCTCATCGTTTGTTGACATGGAGCTGGAAGCGCTTTTCCGCCACCTTGGTCAATCCGTGCGGTACTCTGTCAACGATCCCAAAGGCATACAGGGTGATATCAACTCACTTTCAGCCGAGGCACGTAAGGCGATATCGGACAGATGTTATCTCGATGCGCAAAAGGTATCGGAGGCGAGATGGTTTGAAAATAATAAAGAGTATGAAAAATCCATCAATAAATGGCGCGATGTGTTCGGGCCGTTCTTTCCTGTTTACGGGTGAACCATGAATGCCATTTACACAAACCAGTCGACCAGAGAAAACCTGGATTTACTGTATGCGCAGGCCCGTGTCTACGACAGGGTAAAAAACTGGAACAGACTGAATTTTCTCTTCAGCATCATCGTACCGCTCCTGCTTTCTTTCGTTACCGTATACAACCGGAGCCGGGAATTTGTCGATTCAGAGCTGTTGTCTTCGCTGTTGGGGTTATATGGACTCCTAGTGCTTACCTTTAACATGGTTATCAGTGGACACATCTCGGCTCTGCGCAGGAAGGCAGCCTCAATCCAAGAAATGTACGACTGCCGGGTACTTGGCATCCGGCGTAATGAATTGAAGGTGGAGGAGATCCCACGGGATGACATCATCCGGGAAGCTGCATATTTTAGAGACAGCCCGGAAAAAGCACGAAAGCGATTTGGCGAAGAGGGGTGGTACGTCAGTAAGGTGTATGACGCGCCGCAGGCCGTAATGGCGCTCCTTTGCCACGGAAAAAATCTCGGCTGGGACAAATCGCTCAGGGAGGTTCTGCACGTATTTTATCTTTCCGCTTTTATTGTCTCGCCTGTCGCGATGCTTGTTTACGGCATCGTCATGAAATCCGGGCTGAATGAGATCCTCTTCTATGTGGTGTTCACACTGCCGGTCATCCGCTATTTCTTGCTTCAGTTTCTGGATAATCGCAGCAGTATGAAAAGAAGCGAGAAGCTGAAAAAGTACGTTGAGAAGGAATTATCCGGCATAAGGGTGTCCGGAAGGGCAGAAGAAGAGCAACTGGGTTATACGCTCCGGATTATCCAAGATGAGATGTTTACCTACCGGGCCTCATGTCCGCCCGTACCCAACGGTATTCAGCTGATAATGAAGCCCATAAATGAACGAATTTATGTTGATTACTTTGAAACAAATCTGAAGGAGCTGCACCTTCAGAAGTAATCCCTCCTTAGCTCCGGTGTAGGATTTACGTATGCCGGAGCACATCCGATAAACAATTCTTGGTTGCCTGAGTGTCAGCGTAAACCCATAGTCACCTTCGCCTCAGACGGTTAGTAACAGACCGAGAAAGACACTGAAGTTCAAAACACCGAAAGAGATAATTGAAAGGGGTGTTACATTGACAGATTGAATCTACAGTAGCCTTTTTTAATATTTCATTCTCCATTTCAATGCGTTGTAGCTTTTTCCTCAGCTCACGTATTTCGATTTGTTCTGGTGTTATCGGAGAGGCTTTTGGGGTTTTGCCCTGACGCTCATCACGCAGTTGTTTGACCCATCTTGTCATTGTGGAAAGGCCAACATCCATAGCTTTGGCGGCATCTGCCACCGTGTAGTTCTGGTCAACAACCAGTTGAGCGGATTCGCGTTTAAACTCTGCGCTGAAATTTCTTTTTTTCATTGGAGCACCTGTGTTGTTCTGAGGTGAGCATATCACCTCTGTTTAGGTGGCCAAATTCAGTGTGCCACTTCAGACAAAAGAAAAGGAGAACAGGAGGCTGGCTGATGAACAGGAAATATTATCTTAATAATATGTGGTGGGGATGGTTTATGGGTGGGTATACTCTGTATATGTCATGGGATTATGAGTTTAAATACAGATTGCTGTTCTGGTGTATTTCTCTCTGCGGAATGGTTTTGTATCCGGTTGCCAGATGGTGTATTGAAAATACTGCTCTGAAATTTACCCGGCCTCATTTCTGGAATAGCGTTTTTTTTGCTGATACCCCCGGAAAAATGGGATTACTTGCGGTTTATACGGGTACTGTTTTAATATTATCTCTTCCGTTAACTCTGATATATATTCTTTCTGTTATCATAAAAAGGTTGTCTGTAAGATAGACAGCCTGTCTTATATATTATTTAAATGCCCCAGAACTTATTCGCTTTTTCCACAAGCGTTTCATCAATCAGTGTACCGGTGACAGCCATCAGTAAACCATACCCGATAATACCTAAAGCGCTTCCGGTAAGAATACTGAAGACCAGAGCAACAAGAGCCGTTGCGGCATTACCTGCTATGATGGTTTCTGTTTTAACAAAAAAAGGACACCCGTTATCTGTCCGGGCAGCCTTACCAAACTCAGTGATCCAGTCAGCAAAATTTGTAATTTTTCCTGCATATCCCAGTCCGCGACTGAACCTATTCAGATTAGACGATATATCAGGCAGCTTTACAGACTCAAGGGCTTCGGCAATCGCTGCACGATCTTTTGCATTAATTTTTTTGTTAATGTCAGCCCGGTACTTTTCATACGTTTTTAATGCCTCTTCAACATTACGTATTTTCTTCCCTTTAGCCTGCCCGGCCATCTCTCTGGCTAACTGCTCAGCTTTTGCACCATATTTTTCTGAAACTGATTTCAGGAACTCTGTTGTGAAATTAATTGCGTCTTTCGTTGCCTTCAGTTCATCCTGTTTTCTTTTCTCTTCCGCTATCTTCTGATTGATGCCGGCAAGCTGGTTACGGATATTCTCTTTTTCGGTGATGCCTCTAATTAGTTGAATCTGATGTATAATACGGGCTTTTGAGGTTATCTCATGGACAGTGTTAATATTCATTGTCCCCGTTGTCAGTCAGCTCGGGTTTACCGCCATGGTCAGAATCCTAAAGGCCGTGACAGATTTCGCTGCCGTGACTGCCACCGTGTGTTTCAGCTCACTTATACTTATCAAGCACGTAAGCCGGGTATGAAAGAGCTGATCACTGAAATGGCCTTTAATGGTGCCGGGGTTCGCGATACCTCCAGGACACTGAAAATTGGTATTAACACCGTCATCCGGACTTCAAAAAACTCGCGCCAAAGCGAATAACTTCTTCTCCTGTTGCCCATGCTGATGTGGCGATTATCTGCGAGCTTGATGAGCAATGGAGCTACGTTGGCAGTAAAGCCCGGCAACACTTCTGGTACGCGTACAACACCAAAACAGGCAGTGTACTGGCCTACACTTTTGGTCCCCGAACCGATCAAACGTGCCGGGAGCTACTGGCACTGCTTACACCCTTCAACATCGGCATGCTCACCAGCGATGACTGGGGCAGCTATGGCCGGGTGGTGCCGAAGAATAAGCATCTGACCGGAAAAATATTCACCCAACGCATTGAGCGTAATAATCTGACGCTACGCACCCGCATTAAGCGGTTGGCTCGTAAAACAATCTGCTTCTCACGCTCAGTTGAGATCCACGAAAAAGTGATCGGAGCGTTTATCGAAAAACACATGTTCTACTAATTGGATGTACTACCCGTGAGAGAATATATCAACAATGTTTCTGTCAGGGTTCAGTTGAATATCAATTCGACTGTCACGCCATAACTGTTACTACCTCGAGTATAAATATTCAGAGAACGGACTTATTAACCATAAAAAATCACCTGACGGAAAATTTACTAATTTATGGATTGTGATATTATTAAAGAGTAAAACCAGCCAGCCGAGGTATTTATGGAAAAAAATCAGGAAGAAAGGAAAATCCCCGTCATTGTAATGAAAAAACGTCGTACCTTTTCGTTACCTTCCTTATCCGAAAAAACAGATATTATCGAATCTGCATTTACTGAACAGGCAGCAGAATCAGCCCCCGCCGGAATAAATTCATCTGCCGTCGAAACACATATCCCTGAAGCACCAGCCAGGAAGAAGAAAAAGAAAAAACGCCGTTTCCCACGTCCCTCCCACTGGACCAGAGAGTATACTCACGAGTGCGTGGAAAAAATAAAGATCCTGTTTCCTCATCTTCGTGCTGAAGGTGGTGGATTTATTCCCCTGAAAATTGGCATAAACAATGATATTTCAGCATTTCTGGCAGAACACCCGGAGACAGAACTGACCATGGACGAATGGCTCTGTGCAGTGTCCTGTATCACCTCACGCCGTGTATATCTGCAGCGGACAGCTGTCGCCGGCGTCCCACGCTATGGTCTGGATGGTCACCCCAAAGGGCAGGTCTCAGAATCTGAAGCACAGAGTGCCGGTCGCAGACTGGCGACATTAGAACAAAAGTGGCTCAGGATGCAGGCACAGCAGGAGAATATTTCTGGGCAATAAACACTCCTGATAACAGCTGGACATTACGTATCAGAAAAATGTAAGCGTACAGCCTGAACCGTCTGGTCAGAATCTGACGAATTAGACAAAGTGGTGTCCACCAAATAAGTAGTGAGAACCAAAGTGTCAGATATGCAGAAAAATGTGACTCCCGGCAGGCGAAAAGGCTGCCCTAATTATCCTCCCGAATTTAAACAGCAGCTCGTTGCTGCCTCCTGTGAACCCGGGATATCCATCTCAAAACTTGCTCTTGAAAATGGCATTAACGCCAATCTGTTGTTCAAATGGCGACAACAATGGCGCGAGGGAAAGCTGCTATTACCTTCTTCAGAGAGCCCCCAGCTACTTCCTGTGACTCTCGATGCAGCTGCCGAACAGCCAGAATCGCTCGCAGAGGACCCGGAAACCCTCAGTATCAGCTGTGAGGTAACGTTCCGGCACGGGACGCTCCGCTTCAATGGCAATGTCAGCGAAAAGCTCCTGACTCTGCTGATACAGGAACTGAAGCGATGATCCCTTTACCTTCCGGGACCAAAATTTGGCTGGTTGCCGGTATCACCGATATGAGAAATGGCTTCAACGGCCTGGCTGCGAAAGTACAAAAGGCGCTGAAAGACGATCCCATGTCCGGCCATGTTTTCATTTTCCGGGGCCGCAGCGGCAGTCAGGTTAAACTGCTGTGGTCCCACCGGTGACGGACTGTGCCTCCTGACCAAACGGCTGGAGCGTGGGCGCTTCGCCTGGCCGTCAGCCCGTGATGGCAAAGTGTTCCTTACGCAGGCGCAGCTGGCGATGCAGCTGGAAGGTATCGACTGGCGACAGCCTAAGCGGCTGCTGACCTCCCTGACCATGCTGTAAATCTCTTTATCCTGGTTGTCACAGAATAAGCCCGGTAAAATACGGGCTTATGAAGGACATTTCTTCTGACGACATCTTCCTGCTGAAACAGTGCGTATTACCGTGAAGGAGATCGGTGAGTAACATCGATGGAGATCGGTTCGTGTCACTTTCACAGAACCGTTTTTAAATTACCTTCACTGATCTCCTTCGGTCAACGGAGATTGTATTTTCCGCATTGATTCTCCTTTAAGTTCGATCTTGATACTGCCATGAACCAGTCGATCTAGGATGGCATCCGCATGTGTGGAGTCTCCGATCATTTTGTACCAGTTTTCCACCGGCAACTGGCTCACTACGATGATTGAGCCTCGTTGGTACATCAGATCCACTATTTCCAGCAGGTCGCTACGCTGTTCTGATGAGAGAGGTTCCAGCCCCCAGTCATCCAGAAGCAGCAGATCGCTATTATTCAGCCTGGTCAAAAGTTTGCTGTATCTTCCATCAGCATGCCCCTGATAGCACTGTTCCATCAGCGCTTTAAGGCGATAATAGTAGACCTTGTATCCCTGTCGGCAGGCATTATGACCAAGTGCACATGCCAGGAACGTTTTACCGCTGCCGGTGGCCCCGGTCAGTAAAATATTTTGTTTCAGGGTTAACCAGTTTCCCTGACTGAGTGAACGGATGAGGGCCCTGTCCAGCCCTCTATTGTTACGATAATCCAGCTTTGATAACTCAGCATTAAGTCTGAACCGTGCATGTTTGATCAGACGCTCTGCCTTCCTGTTTTCACGGCAGGTTAGTTCTTCTGCTGTCAGTAATGACAGGCGTTCTTCGAAGCCCAGCTCCTGGTATGTGCCCGGTTGAGCAAGTTGCTTTTTAAGCGCATCACGGAAGCCGGTGAGTTTAAGTGCGGTCAGTTGTTCGTAAAGATGATTCATCATTGGATCCCGTATCAGTGGTAATACTCACTGCCGCGTACGTTTTCGTGTTCCATCGTGGATAACAGATCTGGTTTTGGATCCTGAACAGGTTGTTTATCCAGACCTTTTTCCAGGATCGATTTAATACCTGACAGACGCCATACCTTTGTTTCCAGAGCTCTTGCACATGCTGCATTAAGTCTGGCTTTACTGTATTTTTTATGAAGGTTCAGGAGTCCAAGGCAGAAGCGATAGCTTTGTTCCGGATGTGGACGAGAGTTCAGTATATGAAGCACATAACTATGAGTTTCACTGCCTATGTGCCCCGCCCATTCCAGAAGACGCTCTGGCGTCCAGGTGGCATGCTGTCGATGAGCTTCAGGCATGTGCTCGTTGCGGGTACTGTAGCCATAAGTACGCTTGCGCGGGTGCACAGCAACCTCCTGCCCCTGATTGAAGAGTCTTACCAGTTCTCCGGAGATCCATGCTTCCAGTTGCTGGCCTAACAGCGAACATGGAACCGAGTAGTAATGTTTGTCGATTTCCACGTGGTAATCGGCATGAACTCTGACTTTCTTCACCAGGGTGTAACTGTAACTGGCTTCAGGAAGAGGCTTCAGTGCGGGTTTATCAAGCTGGATGAAGAGTTCTGCACGTGAATAACCCAACTTCTGCATTATTTTGTTATTCAGTCTTTCCAGCAACTCCCGAATGCGCTGATTAAGCGATGCAAGGCTGTAGAAGATCTCATGCCTGATTCGGGCCATGATCCAGCGTTCAACAACCTGAACGCCAACTTCAGCTTTGGCTTTATCTTTCGGTTTACGTGGCCGCGCAGGCAAAACTGCGACATTATAATGCTCAAGCATCTGCTGGTAGGTAGGGTTAACGTCAGGATCATACTTACATGCCCTGGATGTGGCGCTTTTCAGATTGTCCGGAACAACAAGTTCAGGAACGCCACCCAACCACTGGAAGCAGCGAACATGACTCATCACCCAGTCTTCAAGCTGCTGAGACCAGGTGGCCTCTGCCCATGTGTAACTTGATGCCCCGAGAACAGCTACGATGACCTGAGCAGTTCTTATTTCTCCGGTCTCAGGGTCGGTAACGCCAACGGTAGGTCCACAGTAATCAACGAAAAGTTTTTCGCCAGCTTTATGTACCTGACGCATTGATGGTGAAGTGGTTTTGAGCCATTCACGGTACATCCGGCAGTAATGGTTATAGCTGTAAAAACCGCCTGGATTACGCTCACAGTATTCTTCCCAGAGTAGCTGCAGCGTCACGCATTTATTACGCAGTTCCCGGTGTACTGTAGCCCAGTCAGGCAGAGAGTGCTTCTTCATCTTAACCTGGGTCTGAAGGAACGCATGTTTTAGTTTTGTATCATCCCATCCTGTAGGTAAGGGCCACTGCTTTATGCCAAGTTGAGCCGCCCGATTAGCATATCTGGATACAACGGAAGGGGAGATTGCAAGACTACGACCAATTTGTCGATGGCTGAGTCCAACACCGTATTTAAGCCTAAGAATTTCTTTAAGTTTTCTCATAGAAATTGGAACTGTTGGCATAGGTATCCTTTACCGGAATGGCAAAAGATACAGATCAACACACCTGTGAAGTTCCAATAACATTGATGGAGATCACTGAATAACAAAATGAGTCAAAAGTGATCTCCATCGATGTTATTCAGCGATCTGTTCAAATGTTATTACCCGATCTCGATGGAAGTTATTGAGTGATCTCCTTTCATGAAAATACGCAAACAGCACCTGGCCGAACAGTAAGCGCTGAGCCACGCCCTGCAGGAAAAGCTGAGCAACCGGGAGCGCGAAATAGACCATCTGCAGGCGTAGCTGGATAAACTCCGCCGGATGAACTTCGGCAGTCGTTCCGAAAAAGTCTCCCGCCGTATCGCACAAATGGAAGCCGATCTGAACCGGCTTCAGAAAGAGAGCGATACGCTGACTGGTAGGGTGTATGACCCGGCAGTACTGCGTCCGTTGCGTCAGACCCGCACCCGTAAGCCGTTCCCTGAATCACTACCCCGTGACGAAAAGCGACAGTTGCCTGCGGCGCCGTGCTGCCCGAACTGCGGCGGTTCACTGAGCTATCTGGGCGAGGATACCGCCGAACAGCTGGAGTTGATGCGTAGCGCCTTCCGGGTTATCCGGACGGTACGGGAAAAACATGCCTGTACTCAGTGCGATGCCATCGTGCAGGCACCTGCACCTTCGCGGCCCATCGAGCGGGGTATCTCCGGACCGGGGCTGCTGGCCCGTGTGCTGACCTCGAAGTATGCAGAGCACACCCCGCTGTGTCGCCAGTCAGAAATATACGGCCGGCAAGGTGTGGAGCTGAGCCTTTCACTGCTGTCGGGCTGGGTGGATGCATGCTGCCGGCGGCTGTCTCCGCTGGAAGAGGCGCTTCATGTCTATGTCATGACTGACGGCAAACTCCATGCCGATGATACCCCGGTCCAGGTACTGCTGCCGGGTAATAAGAAGACGAAGACCGGGCGGTTGTGGGCGTATGTTCGTGATGACCGCAATGCCGGGTCAGCGTTGGCACCTGCAGTGTGGTTCGCTTACAGCCCGGACAGAAAAGGCATCCATCCGCAGACTCATCTTGCTTGCTTCAGCGGTGTGCTCCGGGTTCAACGAGCTGTATCGCAATGGTGGGATAACGGAAGCTGCCTGCTGGGCTCATGCCCGCCGAAAGATCCACGATGTGCACGTCCGCATCCCGTCAGCACTGACGGAAGAAGCCCTGGAGCAGATCGGTCAGTTGTACGCCATAGAGGCGGATATAAGGGGAATGCCGGCAGAGCAGCGGCTTGCTGAACGTCAGCGAAAAACGAAACCGCTGTTGAAATCCCTGGAAAGCTGGTTGCGTGAAAAGATGAAGACCCTGTCGCGACACTCAGAGTTGGCGAAGGCGTTCGCGTACGCACTTAACCAGTGGCCGGCACTGACGTACTATGCGAACGATGGCTGGGTGGAAATCGACAACAACATCGCTGAAAATGCCCTGCGGGCGGTCAGTCTGGGTCGTAAAAACTTCCTGTTCTTCGGCTCTGACCATGGTGGGGAGCGCTACTGTACAGCCTGATCGGGACGTGCAAACTGAATGACGTGGATCCAGAAAGCTACCTTCGCCATGTGCTTGGCGTCATAGCAGACTGGCCGGTCAACCGGGTCAGCGAACTGCTTCCGTGGCGCATAGCACTGCCAGCTGAATAACACATCCCCGTCAATACGGCCCTCGCTGTACGCTTACGTTTCAACAGCGTTTGTAGAGTCAACAATCAACGAAGTGATAGCCCGACGAATGGCCAAAAAGCAGCAGATGCAGTGGAGTAGAAAGGGCGCGCATTATTTGTTACAGACCAGAACTGCAGTCCTGAATAACGAACTACAGGACAAATTTGCCAGTTGGTATCCCGGTTGTACGATAGACGCTCAGAGTAGAGGGACGTTATCCGCGATGGCAGCATAGCTACTGCCCCAGGGTTTTTCATGCTCTCCACAGACTACCTGAAGGGGCCTGACAGGCCCCTTCAGAAGAAAAACATCTTTGATAACAGTTATTATCAGAAGTCATACCGGATACCCAGTATTCCTTCCGCATCTGTCTTAAAGTAACCATCAAAACTGCTGTTTACTTTTGCCTGCACTGACAGTTTCTCAGTCAGCTTTCCGTTGATACCAAACGAAACGGTATAGCGGTCAGCCTTCTCTGCATCATAGTGACGGGCTTTCCAGTCATCACGCAGGGTCATTCCCGGCATATCGTTCAGCGTGATATTCCGCCAGATACCTGCCTTCAGCGTCATATTTCCGGAGACTTTTTCTGCCTCAACCCCGGCTTTCAGCCACAGGGCGTCGCCATCATGAAGCTCCACGCTCCGCTCCCGGCCCTGCAGACGATTTCCGTCCACCCGGGCACCGTTCAGTGAAACAGTCGGTGTTATCGACATATCAAGGGGGGCTGCATGCATCTTCCACCCACCACGGATACCCGCTGTCAGGATATGGCTTTTTGCCCTGCCGGACAGGTCACTCAGGTCTCCCTGAATAGTGTAATCTTCAGACAGCTCCCGGTATCCGGTCATACCATCCACAAACAGACCACCGGCAAAGGATTTGCCCGCCAGAACATGCACGCCCCACAGGCTGAAATCATCCCGGTAGCCATCTGCGCTGCTGTGCCCCCGGTAAAACTCTGCCCCCATCCCCCACCAGGCGTTACCGGCAGCAGACTGGCGGAATCCCACATTCAGTCCGCTCTGATTGAGGCTGAAGTCGTCATATCCACCATGACTGTACCCTGTCATGGCCCATGCTCCGCCGTCTGCATCACTGTTATCCACCACCTGTGTCCAGCGGTCAGCACTGTCGCTGAGAATGAACTCACGGGCGGCAAACATGGCACGCGCTTTCTTCAGAAGAGATGTGTTATCCGAGCCCTTAAACAGCGTACTGCCATTCACCGTCGTGCCCGCATTCTCTGCCAGAGAATCAGAGGAAGGCGTGACACTGCTGCTGTTATTTCCTTCAGACACAACACCATCTGCCTCTGTACTTCCTGTTTCCGGTGCAACCGGAGAGGTTGCATCTGTCACATCATCACTGACATCCGTTGATACCTGAGATTCAGTTGTTCCGGCATGACTTTTCAGTTGCCAGTAAACCCTGCCGTCTTTCTCCTGCACCTGTGTGTCAGGGGTATAAACAGTCCCCCCCCTGTTCAGTCTGGCAAAGGAGAAATACCCGTGAGAAGTTCCGACCGGTGCAACCGGAGAGGTTGCATCTGTCACATCATCACTGACATCCGTTGATACCTGAGATTCAGTTGTTCCGGCATGACTTTTCAGTTGCCAGTAAACCCTGCCGTCTTTCTCCTGCACCTGTGTGTCAGGGGTATAAACAGTAAACCCCCTGTTCAGGCTGGCAAAGGAGAAATACCCGTGAGAAGTTCCGACCGGTGCAGATGCCAGAGTCAGGTCATTTTTCAGTGTGACAGTCTGGTCAAACAGGGAGGACAGGTCCAGTGTGTTATGTCCGCCCGTTGCCTTATTCAGGATATCAATCCGGTCCCCCGTGTTGTCGGCTGTGCTGACACCCATGGCGATATTCATACTGCTGGCGTGCAGTGTGTTTACCGTCAGCGTTTTCGGCGACCAGTTGTCTGTCACAAGGGAGAGCGTCCCGCCTTTGCTTCTGAACGAATCCAGTGTGGAGCTTTTCGTCATATTCCAGTGACTCCGGCGCGACAACTCCACATGCGAGCCGGTATGACCGCTGATATCACCATTAAAGGTTGCGTTCATGATATCCAGCGTCGTCTTCCCGTTCAGGACAGCACTACCATTAAACACGCTACGGTCTGCATCCTTCACCGCTTCTGATGTGCCTTCTTCCAGCGTAAACGCCGTGCCGTTACCATCGTTTTTGTCGATAAAAACCCGGCTGTCGCCCAGTGTGATCGTCGAATCTGTTGCCTCAACCATGGTGTTCAGCGTGGCATTGCGACCAAGACCAAAATCAGTGTTCTTCAGTGACAGCCTGTCAAAGGTAAAACTGCGGTTCTCCCAGTCCTCCTGACTGAATGACGTGGGCTGAGTCAGAACCGAATGGTCTCCACTGGCAGCCAGTTTGTCGGCCACAGACTGAGTATTGTATGCATGGATAACCGGATGCCCCTGCAGCGTCAAACGCCCGTTTTCCTGGGTGAATGTACCGGAGATATCCGCAGCTCCGTCCATCACCAGAGCACCGGTAACGCCTTCAGGCAGGCGATTGTCCACATTCAGATTGCCTTTCAGTTGTCCGTGAAACAGATACCCTGCAGTATTGAAACGGTCAGCTACCAGTTTCTGTGCATCCCCCTGACTGTGCCCCACAAACTCCCAGGTGGCGTTGCTGCTCTGGTCCGTGGGGAAATAACCATAGGTGCTCTGCTTCAGGATGAAGTAATCCGTCGTATTTGTGTACGGGTTATTGTATTTATATAAATTTCCGGCAGTTCCTTTACCTGATTCCGACCAGCCATTCAGTGCTACTTTGTCAGCCCGCAGGGCATAGTCCAGCGTGATAGTGGCCCGTTTATCAACGTTATTCGCCAGCACGGCACCATAATCTGCCGCCTTCAACTGATGAAACGTCAGACTGTTACCATTAACATCCAGTGTGCCCCCACGATATCCCCATGAGACGGTATCCGGATTTACCTGCCGCTCATCAGTCAGTACCACGGTCGGCCGGCCACTGGCAATATTAACACTGCTGAACGCCTGCACCTGTCCTTTATTGTCCGCCTGCTGGTTCAGTACAACCTTTCCGTCCCCGACCTTCAGGCCACCTTCATTAATACCTGTACCCTGTACCGTCAGCGTACCTTCACCAATTTTATGCAGGTTATCGCCCTTAACACCATTAACCTGCCAGTTTACGGACACCCCGTTGTCCACAACAATACCGGCACCGGTCCAGGTACTTCCGTTAGAGGTTGTTACTGTGTAATTATCACGGAACGTCA
>OIZS01000740.1_pt1 | contig 12726 bp, 12 predicted proteins | sample 1588641 | NCBI WGS metagenome assembly OIZS01 (sample SAMN03283240) | human gut metagenome | biome: human-associated habitat; material: feces | host: Homo sapiens | place: Peru | collected 2012
TATAAAGAACACGATGCCCACCGACCTATGGTTTTCGCCATAAGCTGGTGGGCATCTGTTGTTCTGGCTTATAATTCACTGATGGTTGCAGTAATGGGCTGCATGAGGATTCGCCTGACCGGGTTATATACTGCCAGCACCACAGCCGCCAGCACGACTACGACAATCACGGCAAGACAGCCCCACGGCACCTGCCACGCTGCACCGAAATAATGGGTGATGAGCAGGATATACAGCTTCCGATTCAGCACAAGACCCAGCGCAATGCCCACCACAAGACCGGACACCGCATAGGTGCCAGCTTCGGCAGAGATCATGCGTTTCAGCTGTGCATCATCCATCCCGATGGCACGCAGGATGCCATACTGCTTCATTCGTGCCGACACGCTCATGGAAATGCTGTTGACGATGTTCAGAATGGTGATTCCTGCAATCACGATGAGAAACGCATAGACCACCAGATGGAACGCCCAGTAGGTGCTTTGTATCATCCGATTTCCTTCGATTCGGTTGGAAAAAACAACCTGCTTGTTTAACGTGTCGCTCAGCAGGGTGTGTATTTGTGCAATGGCTGCGTCTGCTGTGGTATCTTTTAGTTGAATATCGATCACCGCATAGCGGTTTTGCCCGGTCAGCTGATGGAAGGTTTCTTCGGTGCAGATAACAATCGGGGAATCGGTACTACTGAACGGGCTGTCGTTCAATACACCCACGACTGTGAGCTTTGCATCCTCCAGCTGAATGGTATCACCCACGGTCAGGGAGTTGCTTTTGTCGAATACCGTCAGCACCGGGTATGTGCCATCCTCCGGCTCCTGCGGAAGGGTTCCGCCAATCAGGTCTTTTTTCGCCCAGCCAAACTGTATCGTATCGTATGAAATCAGGTCGATGGACCCCTGTTTTCCCTGATATTCCGCCGGGAGCGGGCAATACATCCGCCCGAATGCGTGTTTGACTTCCGGCAGAGCTTCCAGCTGCTCCACCAGCACCGGGTCAAGGACATTTTGCCCGGATGTTTCAGCCACCGATAAGTCCGGTGTGTAGGGCTGCAACGGATTCAGCGCAAATCCAACCCATCGAAGCAAAACCGAAAAGCTCAAAAACAGGAGAATGCTTAACGCAAAGGAACCTGTCATCAAAAGCAAGTTCTTTTTGGACGAGGTTGCATGGCTCACGCCCAAAGAAAGCTCTGCACGACTTCCAAACAACCGAGCATGACACGGAGAATCCGCTGCATTTTCCACCGCATTCCCAGTTGCTGCTGTGATCGGAGAAGCTTTTGCCGCCCGCCGTGCCGGAGAAGATGCCGCGAACCAAACCGTGATAAGTCCCAGCACGGAACCACAGATAATACCGACCGGGCTGATGCCAAGCACTGGTAAAGAGCTGAACTCCTCGCCGATAAATCCACGCAGAAAGGAACACAATCCCCATGTGGAAACGATTCCCAGCACACATCCTGCTGGAACAGCAGTTTTACACCAGAAAAGAGCTTCCAGCCGGACAAGCATCCGAACCTGATTTTTTCCTGCCCCAAGACAACGCAGCATTCCATAATAGCTGGTACGCTGCGCTACATTGCTGTTGATGCTGCCTGTGATCATAAAAATTCCGGCAAGGACGACCATGCCAGCCAACACAGCCGCTACCGCATATAAGCCTACAATATAATCGTTGTTGCTGCTTGCGTTCAACGCCATCAGGTAAGTATTTTCGGAGATTTTTTCTTCTGAAATTCCGTACTTGTTTTCGATGTTCACAATGGACTGCCGCAAATTGGTATGTGGCTTGAACTGGATGAAATACTGTGTTTCAAAGGATTCTTCTACCTGTGCGGCAATCTGAGAAAATGTACTGCGGTTCATCACCAGCACAACAGCATCATACTGGTTCGCATCGGAGGTATCCTCATTGAAACCTGCGACAGTAAGCGAAATGGTCTGTCCATCCGGGAGCGTCAGCGGAATCGCTGTACCGACCGTAACATCCAGCCAATCCCGGATGTTTGCTGTCACGAGCACTTCGCCATCCGCCGGGGCAGTGCTGCACTGCATTCCCGGAAAGATTTGAAGGATCGCATCATCTGCTCCTACCAGTGCGGCACGTTTATCTCCGGCAAAATAGTTTTCCGTAAGGGAAGCGTTGATGTCGCTATACGCCGAAAATGCAGCAACATCCTCCTGTGCGGCAAGCTCTGCGGCTGTTTCAGGGGAGATGTCCTTTACCATGATATGCCAGTTTCCGTTTTTGTTCAGCTGGTTTGAGGTTTCCATCCGAATCGCCATATCTGCCATACTGAACACCGCCGTGACCAGAAACACCGCAAGGACGATGCACAAAATCGTCATGCGGTTCTGCCGTCTGCGTACCTTGGCAGAAATCGGGATCAGGCTCAGATAGCTTTTCATTTCTGTGCTGCTCATTCCCGGCACCTCCCAAAATCGGTCAGGCAGCCGTCCGATACCTGCAGCACCCGGTCTGCCGTCTGCGCAATGCTGCGGTTGTGGGTGATCATCAGGATGGTCTGCTCGTATTTCCGGGATGTTTCTTTTAGCAGGGCAATGACCTCGCTGGTGTTCTGGGTGTCCAGATTGCCGGTCGGCTCATCCGCCAAAATCAGTGAAGGGCGGGTCATCAGGGCGCGGCCGATGGCTACCCGTTGCTGCTGCCCACCGGAAAGCTGACTTGGCAGATGCTTCCGACGGTCTTTCAGATTCAGCACGGTCAGCAGTTCTTCCAGATATGCTCTGTCCGGCTTTTGGTAGTCCAGCAGCACCGGGAACAGGATGTTCTGTTCTACGGTCAGCTCCGGGATGAGGTTGAATGCCTGAAAGATAAAACCGATATTGCGGCGGCGGAAGATCGTCAGCTCCCGGTCTTTCATGGCAAAAACATCCTTGCCATCAATCAGCACCTTGCCGGAAGTCGGCGTATCCAGTCCGCCAATCAGGTTGAGCAGGGTGCTTTTGCCGGAGCCGGATTCGCCAACGACCGCCACATATTCGCCTTTCGGCACTGAAAAGCTAACATCTTTCAGCGCATGGACAGCGGTTTCTCCGCTGCCGTAGGTCTTGCAGAGATGGTTGACTTCTAATAGTTCCATAGTGTATCCCTCACTTTGCAGGTTCCTTCGATTCAGACAGATTAGCTCTGTCTGTGCAGAAAAGGATACCACGTCAACCTTACTGCAAGCCTACACGCAGCCTACAATTTTGTAGGAATCGGAAAATTCAGCGTAAAGGTCGTGCCCTTTCCCAGCTCGCTGTCTACTTCAATGGTGCCGTGATGGGCTTCCACAACGGCTTTTGCCAGCGGCAGACCCAGCCCGATGCCCTGTGTATCCTGTGAAAAGCGGCTGCGATAAAACCGTTTGAAGATATGGTACAAATCTTCCGGGTGGATGCCGCTGCCGTTGTCGCGCACTTTGATCTGAACCATGGACGGCAGTGCATTCCACTCTACCTGAATCGTATCTCCGTTCTTTGTGTGGTCAAGGGCATTCTTTACAAGATTGTCCACAGCTTCCTGCATCCAGTCACGGTCGCACCAAAGTGTAACCGCCTCTGAGCCGGACAGAACGAGCTTTTTCTGTTCCTGCTCTGCACGATAGTGATCCTGCCGCACGATGTCCTGCACCATTTCAGCAACATTTTCGTTTTTCTTCTCCAAGACGACCGAACCGGCATCCAGCCGGGTGATTTTGAGCAGATTCTGCACCAGCGTTTCGATGCGATCCAACTCCTGTTCGGACAGGTCTGCAAACTCTTTGACCTCCGATGGCGAAACTGCTTCGTCCTGAAGCAGACCGTTGTAGATATTCAACGCCGCCAGCGGTGTTTTGAGCTGGTGCGAAATATCTGCAATGGTATTTTTCAAAAAACGCTTCTCCCGCTGCTCGTTGTCTGCGTGTGCGCTCAGAACTGCCGCCAGTGCATTAACGGAGTGAAACAGACGGTAAAATTCTCCCTCCCGGTCGCAGTCCAGTCGTGCATCCGGGTTGCCATCCAGACAGCTTTGGATTTGCTGGACTGCCTGTTCCAGAAGCGCGCTCTGCCTTTGGAAATAGCGAAAAAGCACGCCCCAGAGACAGCCGCCCAGAAGCAGAAAAACCAACAGTAACCCGAAAGAAAATACATGCGTCGTATGCCATACGATGCCCTGCGTGAGCGCCAATGCCACCGCCCAGACCGCCAGCACGGCTTGGAACAAATTTCGGATCTCCCGGTTTGCGAATACTTTCATACGGCACCTTTACCCATTCCATTTATAGCCCATGCCGCGGACAGTCAGCAGCATCTGCGGTTTGCCGGGGTCGTCCTCGATCTTCATCCGTAGCCGCCGGATATACACTGTTAAGGCACTGCTGTCAATGTAATCCCCATCGCAGTCCCACAGTGCATCCAGAATTTGTTCCTTGGATAGCACGGCATTCGGATGCTGCATAAAGAAGCAGAGCAGCTTGTACTCTGCGCCGGTCAGTTCCAGCAAGATTCCGTTTTTGTACGCCTGCCCCTGCAACAGCCGGACGGTGATGCCATTGGATTCCAGCACTGTGTCTCTTGTGCTGGACGCATTTGCACGGCGAAGCAGTGCATTGACCCGCGACAACAGGACACCCAGCTTGAACGGCTTGGTCAGGTAATCATCCCCGCCCAGTTCCAGCCCCATGATGATATTCATTTCCTCATCCGAAGCGGTCAGGAACAGAATCGGCACGTTGGATGTGCGCCGCACCTTCTGGCAGAAATCGAAGCCAGAGCCATCCGGCAGGGAAACATCCAGCACCAGCAGGTCATATTTTCTGTCTGACCACAGCACCTCGGCTTCTGCCAGTGTCCGGGCTGTATCCAGTGCAAAGCCCTGTTTCTTGAATGCAAAAGTCAGCCCACTGATCAGGCTCAGATCATCTTCCAAAAGGAACAGTTTTCTCATGATTTCCTCTCTTTTCTGCGTTTTGTGTGTCCTACAGGTTCAAAAGCATTATAAGTTTTTTCTGCGAACATTACAATGTGCGAAGCGGAAATTGTTTCTTGCCGTGTGTTAAATATAAGTCCTACTATCACCGCTTTACTGCAATAAAATTTGCAAAACCATCTTGACGTGCCCTGCAATCCATGATACTCTTTATCGCAAATCCCGCCGAGCTTGTCGGGGCAATGCCCCTCCATCTTGCTGCGCAAGACCGCTCTGCCGCTTAAAAGCCCCACTGGGGCTTTCATTGCTACGCAAACGCGGTCTTGTAGAAAAGTACAGAACGGCGAGGATTTATTCCCCATGAAGATTTTTACCGCCCCGCAACACACCCGATTTATTTTGCCGCCGTTTCACCCGACAAAATCATCGCTGCGCTGCGTGGGCGGTATTTTTCTTTTTCACAAATAAAATCTTATGTAGTTGTTCAATCTTCCAAAATTTGTTTTTGGTTGTTGACTGCACAACTGCAAAGTGTTATTCTTGTGCTTGAAAGAAGCAGAACGTAGTGTCCGCACCGTGGAACGGCAGCCCTTCATGGACAAGCCGTGCGACTGGGAAGCGGGCAAGAAGCACCGCTGCACCTCTGCCATGCTCCGGCACCTTCGTGTCGCTGTCATGGAGATGTGCGAGCAAGCCGACCTGAACCAGATCAATCTGCTGGAAGCCCAAGGCGACCATGTTTCGGAGCGCGAGTATTGGGCGCAGCGGCGCGGACAACGCCGCCTCGACCATGCCAACGCCAAACTTGCCGCCGAAGGGCAGCAGCCCACCCAGACCGTCTACCAGACCGAGCTGGACAAGCTGCGAAAGCAGATCTACGCTGTGCATTAAAAACGAACTCCGCGATAACTTTTTAAGAAAACTTCGTTTGCTTTCAATAGCTTTTCATAGTATTCACGATAAGAACTGCTCAATCGCCGCATAGCAGGGATAAAGACATCATTGTACCCGTTTTCTCGATTTAACTGTGCGAATAGTTCTTGAAGTCTGTAACCCGGAGTGTTTTTGTACGCGTCAGATGCTTTGACTTCCTTATACCGCTCAAACATCTCCCTATTATCTTTCAGATATTGTTCAGGGTCTTGTATTGCAGCAGCAACACTTGCAGCAGCTTTTTTTGACACGTCAACAAGATCAATGGTTTTTGCAGCATCGTCGAGATATTCTTTCAAATCATCCGGGATAACAATATTCACACCGTCTAAAAAATCAATTATCGTTTCAAATGCATCTTGCTGTTCGTCTGTTGCAACCCTCTCATTCAGGTACGGTGCAAAATGGAGACTGATAAATTTCCCGAAATATCCCGGAAAACGGTCAAACAATCTTGAAAGAATAGAGCGCTTCGTTTCGAGCTGGCTCAATTGCGCCCGGGCATCCTCCCAATTCTGGTTTCTCGCAAGCATGTGGAGTAATTGTTGTTTCGCTTGTATATCCGAAATTTCCAGTTCTTTCTTGTCGCATATAGTTTGAAAGGATAAATAGTCATTCTCTGCCAAAACCGTTTTAATGTCCGATACTGATATTCCAAGCCCGCGTAAAACTGCGATTTTGTTTAATTGGATGACATCATCCTCTGAAAACACCCTGTAACCATTTTCCATAATTTGAGGGCGAGTTAAGCCTTGTTCCTCATAATACTCAATCGCCTTTTTGGTAAGGCCACATCTCTTGCAGACTTCATTGATAAGCATATTATCACCTCCACTGGTATGATAAGCCCACCCCCAAGGGGACAGTCAATAGCTTTTTCAAAAATTCTCTTGATTGGGCAAGGTGTGTACGATATGTAATGCCATTTCTGCATTTTCTTTGTCCACAAATACCTCCGTGATATACTTCGGTTTTATACCCAGCGTTCCGATTCTTGCCTGATCGAACGCATTACGCCGATTGGCATCTTTCGTTTTACAATAGAACTTGATTCCCGCAGCCGCCAACGCATCCGTAATGCGATTGCATTGGTAAGGATCAGAAACTGTTGCGATTTGCGATTTAAAATACTGCTCTAACATAAATACCCCTCCTACCGGTCGTTTGAAAAGGACACAATTTCAAATGTCTTTATTGGAATAACGTAATTTAATCTCAATTTATTTCGTTCGTCCATAAATTTCCAAAAGTTTGTGTGTCTGTATATAAATCTTCTGAAAATTTGTAGCACAATCACAATGTTTTTCATTTGGATAAATCGATAGAACCACTTCGTCCGTGAAAGACCGTGACCCTGCCCGGGTGGATAACCCGTTCCTCATCGAAGAGCTGTCCGAGGAGCGTCCCGGCATCCTGCTGTGGATGCTGGAGGGGTTACACCGTCTGCTGGCAAACCGCTATCAGTTCACCATCAGCGAGCGCTCCATCCAGAACCTCGAAGCAGCCATGGCGGACAGCGACAACCTGACCCAGTTCATGCAGGCCAGTGCGTATGTCCGCTTCAAGCCCGACACCGAGGAACGCTCCACCTATCTCTACCGCGCCTACACCAAGTGGTGCGAGGATAATCTGGAATCGCCTGTTCCGCAAAAGAAGTTCAGCCAGTTCCTGCTGAAAAATGCAGGGAAGTATGGCCTGACCTTTTCCAAGCACATCGAGGGAAAGTTCGCGTTTGCAAGCGCAGCGCAGCAATGAAAGCCCCAGTGGGGACTTTAAGCGACAGAATGGTCTTGCGCAGCAAGATGGAGGGGCTTTGCCCCGACAAGTTCGCGTTTGTGAAGCGCAGCGAAACAATGAAGTCCCCAGTGGGGACTTTAAGCGACCGAACGGTCTTGCGTAAGCAAGATGGAGGGGCTTTGCCCCGACAAGTTCTGCGGCTTCCGGGGCGTATGCGTCCACCCCGCCTTTGCTGCGGCATAAAACACACGAAAAGTGAAATTCTCCCGCCCCACGCGCCCCAAATCAGTGGTTTCGACTTGTTATCGCCGTTTTCTCCGGGCGCGTGTCCGCCCTTTCGGGCGGATACAGGGCGGCAACACGCCCTTCGGGGCGGGAGAGAAACCAAGATGCGCCCCAAGAGGGCGCGTGCATTCCAGCCATGCGCCCCATAAAATCAACACAGGAAGGTACTTTTGTGTGATTTGGGGCGCGTGGGGCGCGTAAATTCAAGTTCTCGCACTTTTTTGGGCTGCTGCTTCGGGTCAGGAGCGGCAGGCCCTTACATATTTACCGGCCCACAAGGGTGCAGCTCAACCGGAGCTGCACCGGGTCTGGAGAAGTGCAAAGGAGACATGCCTATGACGAATGTCCGCAAAAATTCCGCTAAACTGACCCGTGAGGACTTGAAAATCGCGCCCGAATCCCCTACAATGAAACGTCAGGAACTTGCAGTTCCATGCGAATTTTCTGTCAGAAATTCCATGGTAATTTCTGACGAAACTTCGGACGAAACCCCTGCCGTAGAACCTTCTGACCAGACCAGCAAAACCGTCCGACACACCCCGCTCGTTTACCGGGTGGAGGAGATCGCCCAACTGTTGGCAATCTCCAACCGTGCTGCGTACAATCTGTGCAACACCACGAAAGACTTCAAGGTGATCCGCCTCGGTACCAGCATCCGGGTAAGCAAGCAGAGCTTTGACGATTGGTTTGCAGCGGTCTGAGGGAGGGAACATCTATGGCATCTATTCTCAGGCGCGGAGATTCCTACTCCGTTCGTTTCAAATACAAAGACCATGCTGGCCGGATCTGTGAAGGCTGGGAGAGTTTCAAAACCAAGAAGGAAGCGCAAGACCGCAAGATCTCGGTAGAGAAAGAACTCTTGGACGGTACGTTCCTCATACCCGATGCAATGACGGTAGCGGAAATGCTGTACAAGTGGCTTCCCATCCAGTCCAGCAAGCACAAGTGGGCACCCAAGACCTACACCCAATCTGTGGCGATGGTTCAGAACCTCATCGTGCCGTATATCGGAAAGCGGAAGGTGCAAGACCTCCGCACCTACGACATTGAGCAGTTCTACGCCACCCTGAGCCAGACCCCCTGCGGGCAGTATGTGCACGGTGTGAAGCAGGAGCTGACGGAAAATCAGAAGAAACGGCTGTTATCCAGCACGTCCATTCACGAAGTCCACACGCTCCTGAAGACCGCCTTTTCGTATGCCGTTGACTGGGATCTGATTCACAAATCGCCTACTCCCCGTGAAGCCCCCAAGATCAACACCGAAGAACGCACCATCTGGGATGAGCGCACCATGTTGACGGCGCTGCAGACCATCGAGAACCCTGCCCTGCATCTGGCGGTGCACATGAGCATGATCCTCTCGCTCCGTGAGGGCGAGATCCTCGGCTTGCAGCCGGGAGACCTCGACTTTGATGCAGCAGACGGACGGGGAACCATCTCGGTCGGCAGGAGCTTACAGCGCACCGAAAAGGCTGCACTGGAAAAGACCGACCCGAATCAGATCTACCACATCTTCCCCGACCAGCGTGAGGGCAGCAGCTCCGCACTGGTGCTGAAGAAGCCGAAAACCAAGAAATCCAGCCGCACCCTTTATCTGACGAGACCCTTGAAAGAGGAACTGCTGGCTTGGCTGGAAAAGCTCCGGCAGGACGAGCTTGCCATGGATGGCAGGTATCGCAACTGCGGTCAGCTTTTCCGCTTGCCCAACGGTATGCCTGTTGCCCCGGAAGCCCTTTCTAAATGGTACCGCACTTGGCGTGCGGAGCACCCGGAGTTTGAGAAGATCGTGTTCCACGGTCTGCGCCACTCCAGTGCTACTTATCAGTTGATTGAATCCGGCGGCAACATCAAGGCCGTGCAGGGCAACACTGGCCACGCCACCACGGGCATCCTGATGGACACCTACGCCCACACGCAGGACAAGCCCCGGTTGGAGCTGGCTGAGAAGCTGGAAGCAGACTTCTACTCGCAGGACATCGGTTCCACCAAATCCGGCTCTGTGCCGGTAAAAGAAAATCTGCCGGACAGCATCCAGATCACCCCGGAAGGGATGCTGAAAGTTGTCCGACAGATGAACCCCGAGCAGCGGCGTGAGTTTACCCGCCTGCTGTTCGCCTGAAAAAAGTATGGAAAAAACGCTCACGATGCACAGAATGCAGATAATGCAAGGAAAAACACGGCTTTCCCGCCGGTGTGCAAAAAGTGTGCAAAAGTGTGCAGAGCCCCAGAAAATGGAAAATCCCACGATGAATCATACGATTCTTCGTGGGATTTTGGTGCGCTCGAGGGAACTCGAATCCCTGGCCCTCTGATTAAAAGTCAGATGCTCTACCGGCTGAGCTACGAGCGCATATTCTGCGGCAAAACAATACCGCCGAATAATATTACCACAATTGGCTGCAAAAAGCAAGAGCGACACCTAAAAAAGCGGAAATTTCAGTTTTATACAACAAAATTACTCAAAAAACCTTTGCGCCCGGCGCTGCAGCAGCTCCACCAGCAGGCCGGTATAGATGCTGACCATCGAGGGCGTCTCGCCCAGATCCATGGCCTTGCGCTGGGGCAGGTCGGCTAAGCGTCCCTTGTACAGGCACTTCAGCTGGGGCAGCAGGGGGTAGTCGTTGGGGTGCATCAGGGTGCTGTCCTTGGGCAGCGCCAAAGCGCCGCTTTGCTCCAGCACCTCGCTGACAAACTGGGAGCAGAAATAATGGTGGCGGCGCTGCCAGCGGATATGCAGCCCGCACAAAATCAGCCCCAGCGTGTTGAAGCTGTACTCCTCGCTGTGGCGCATGAACTCCTCGGTGCGGCACAGTGCGTGGGAATAGGCCTCGTCGGACACCTCCAGCGCGTACAGCGCACAGGGGGCGTTGTCCCGCAGACGGAAAACGCCCTTGTTCAGATATTCCTTGCTGGGGCCTGCGGGGAACATGGTGTAGCCGTTTTTGCGGGTGGAGCTGTACAGGCAACTCAGCTCTGCATCAAACGCCATGGAGGCGTGAGTATAGCTGGCACCGGTGGCGGCATAGACCAGTTTGGACAGCAGCGTGCCGGAGCGGGTGAGCAGGATGTAGATGGTTTTCATGGCAGTTCCTTTATATGTAGGCCGCCGCAGCGGGCGGAAAAGTGTTTCTCTTTTAAGTAAGTATAGCACAAGTAAGGTCCCTTTACCACTAAAACGTTTCTTCTGGCCAAAATATTGCAAAAAAGGGCAAAAACAGCAGCCCAAAGCTGTTTTCAGGGCTCTGGGCTGCTGTTTCTCACAAGTTCTTGAAACGGTCAGCGGCACCCTGCTACAGGGGCCTCTCCATTTAGCCGTACAAAAATCGCTCTCCCCGGAACTCAGTGCTTTGTCGCCGACCACCCGTGGCAGTACCGGAGCGACTCTCCCTCGTCCACAGTCCATGTGCCGGACTTGTATCCGCAGGAACCGCAGACCTGGTAATACGTAGTATGCTGATAATAGACTTCGTCCGTCCCGTGGGGATAATGGATGCATTTTACTTCCTCCGGTCCGGTCTCAAACGTGTCTTTTTTTGGGTTACGCTAGACATTTTCCCACAAGCGTCGCACTCACTGCTCCTGGCAGGAACCGGCTCTGCCTCCTCCAAGGCCTCCTCGGACGTGGAAGCCGCCGTTTCTTCCAATGGATCATCGTCATAGCTTTCTGCATCCGCAAAGCCTACCAGGCAAAGGGTCAGGGCCAAAACCATGGCCAGCAGGATCGGGGCGATCTTTTTCATAGAAAAGCACTTCCTCTCTTTCGGTATGTTGGTTTCTGTTTCTCGGAGAGTCCTCTCTAGATTTATTGTACCACACTGCTTTATTTTTTCAACTATCATCTTATTTTTTGTGCTCATTTACATTTTCTCGGCCTTGCACCAAAGAGCTGTCTGCTGTGTTTTTTGCCCCACCGGGGTCGGGGGTCCCACCTTGCATCCCTGCTTGTCAAACTTTTATCAAAATGTCGGTTTTCTCCCGTCCCGCCTTATTTTTCACAGTCTGCGTCCCTGCAGGGCTTCGGGAATTTACTTAATGTGGGAAAGCTTGTTTATGAAATTTGTTTCTTTTTTGCAAACAGAACCTTCCATTTATTGCTTTTGAAAAGCTTTTGTGTATAATGATAGACAGGAGAATTTGCATTGCATCGTTCTGTGCTGTCTCCCCCTTATGCGGTGTCCGTACCATAAAAGGCGCTGCATCTCCTACACAGAGTTATGTAAGGATCAAACGAAAGTAGAGGTACGCAAATATGGCAAAGTTGGATCTTACCAAGTATGGCATCACCGGCACGACTGAAGTCGTGCACAACCCCTCCTACGAGCAGCTGTTCGCCGAGGAGACCAATCCCGAGCTGGAAGGTTACGAGAAGGGTCAGGTCAGCGAGCTGGGTGCTGTGAACGTGATGACCGGCATCTACACCGGCCGTTCTCCCAAGGACAAGTTCATCGTGATGGACGAGAACTCCAAGGACACCGTGTGGTGGACCAGCGATGAGTACAAGAACGACAACCACCCCGCTTCCCAGGAGGCTTGGAAGGCTGTCAAGGAGATCGCTCAGAAGGAGCTGTCCAACAAGCGCCTGTACGTCGTGGATGCTTTCTGCGGCGCCAACAAGGATACCCGCATGGCAGTGCGTTTCATCGTGGAAGTGGCCTGGCAGGCACACTTCGTTACCAATATGTTCATCCGTCCCACCGCTGAGGAGCTGGAGAACTTCGAGCCTGATTTCGTTGTTTACAACGCTTCCAAGGCTAAGGTCGAGAACTACAAGGAGCTGGGCCTGAACTCCGAGACTGCTGTGCTGTTCAACATCACCAGCAAGGAGCAGGTCATCGTCAACACCTGGTACGGCGGCGA
>OIZS01000742.1_pt1 | contig 12687 bp, 10 predicted proteins | sample 1588641 | NCBI WGS metagenome assembly OIZS01 (sample SAMN03283240) | human gut metagenome | biome: human-associated habitat; material: feces | host: Homo sapiens | place: Peru | collected 2012
GCATCGGGCATCTGGTGTCCTTTGCCGAGGCGGGCCAGTACGATGAAAAATACTGCAAGTGGAAGTATGAAGATTTGCCCATCCTGCCCCAGCCGTGGCAGTTCATTGTCCCGGACGAAAAGAAACAGCAGTTTGAAGTTCTGCGTGCCCTGCTCAACCGCCCGGATGTGGACAGTGTGACCGCCGCAACCGACGCAGGCCGGGAGGGAGAACTTATCTTCCGCTTTGTCTACCAAATGGCCGGCTGCACGAAACCTGTGAAGCGGCTCTGGGTTTCCAGCATGGAGGATGCCGCCATCCGGGAGGGCTTTGCAAACCTGCGCCCGGATTCGGATTACGATGCGCTGTACCAATCGGCCCTCTGCCGTGCAAAAGCAGATTGGCTGGTGGGCATCAATGCAACGCGACTGTTTTCGGTGCTGTATCACAAAACCCTGACGGTAGGCCGGGTGCAGACCCCGACACTGAAAATGTTGGTGGACCGGGACGCAAAAATCCTGCGCTTCCAGAAAGAAAAGTATTACACGGTCGGCATCCATTCCGGCAGCCTGAAAGCAGACAGTGGGTGCATTGCGGATGCAGAAACCGCAAATTCTCTCAAAGAAAAATGCACGAGTGCAGTTGCCGTCTGTACTTCTGTCAAACGGAAGAAAAAGACAGAACAGCCGCCCAAGCTCTATGACCTGACCACCTTGCAGCGGGAAGCAAACCGCCTGTTCGGTTTCACGGCAAAGCAGACCCTTGATTACGCCCAGCAGCTTTACGAAAAGAAACTGCTGACCTATCCCCGCACCGACAGCCAATATCTGACCGAGGATATGGGCCAGACAGCACAACATCTTGTGTCTGACCTGCTGGGGCTGCTGCCCTTTGCCCAAGGGCTTGACTTGACCCCGGAAGTGGGCCGGATTCTGAACAGCAAAAAGGTATCGGACCACCACGCCATCATCCCCACGTCCGAATTTGTAAAGCAGGAGTTCACTGGTCTTGCGGAAAGTGAGAGCAAGCTGATGAACCTTGTCTGCTCCAAGCTGCTCTGCGCCGTGGCTGCGCCCCATGAGTACGAAACGGTGACTGCTGTGTTCTCCTGCGCCGGGAACGAGTTCACCGCCAAGGGAAAGACGGTGCTTGTTCCCGGTTGGAAAGAAATCGACCAGCGGTTCCGCTCCAACCTGAAAGCGGATACCGAGGAAGAAGTGCTGAACACCCTGCCGGAACCGGCCGAGGGACAGAGTTTTTCCGTGATGGCTAACGTTTCGGAACACTTCACGTCCCCGCCGAAAGCCTACACCGAAGATACGCTCCTGTCAGCAATGGAGCGGGCCGGGACCGAGGATATGCCGGAGGACAAGGTGAATTGCTCCGCAGGAGCAAGAGAGGGTGGCCTGGGCCATGCGGAACGCAAAGGGCTGGGCACTCCGGCCACCCGTGCCGCGATTCTGGAAAAATTGGTGCAAATGGGCTTTGTGCAGCGCAAGGGCAAACAGCTTATCCCCACCAAGGACGGCATCAATCTGGCGGTGGTCCTGCCGGAAAGCCTGACCTCTCCCGCTCTGACTGCTGAATGGGAAAACCGTCTGACCGAGATTGCCAAAGGCAGCGCAGACCCGGACGAGTTTATGGCCGAAATTGAAGCGCAGGTGCGTCAGCTGGTCAAGACCTATTCCTGCATCAGCGCGGACAAACAAAACCTGTTCCAGTCGGAACGGGTTATCATCGGCAAGTGTCCCCGGTGCAGTGAAAACGTCTATGAGGGCAAGAAAAACTTCTACTGCGGGAATCGTAGCTGTCAGTTCGTGATGTGGAAGAATGACCGCTTCTTTGAGCAGCGCAAAAAGGCGTTCACCCCAAAGATCGCCGCCGCTCTGCTCAAAAACGGTAAGGCAAAGGTCAAGGGCCTCTACTCCGAGAAAACAGGCAAAACCTATGATGCAACGGTGCTTCTGGCAGATACGGGAGGCAAGTACGTCAATTACCGGGTAGAGCGCAAAGAGTAAGGCAAAAATACGAGGGCCGGTTATGGTAAGGTGAAGCATTCATTTTGCCATAACCGGCTCTCTCTATCCGTAGGATAGCAAAAAAGGAGTGTGACCAAATGAGCGAATTATTTTCCATCCAGCTGCAAAATCGGCAGCAGCAAGGCAGGGATGGCGTCTGGCTGGACCTGCCCACTACAACCGAACAGGTACAAGCGGCCCTGCGGCAAATCGGCATTTCGTCCGATAATCCGCAGGGCCTTTTCATTTCCGGCTACTTTGCCGAGGAAGAAAAGCGTTTTGCCATCCCCTACAACATGGTGCTGGCATCCAATGTGGATGAACTAAACTTTCTGGCATCACGACTGGAAACACTCTCTGCCGGGGAACGTGCAGAACTGAACGCCGCTCTGCAAGCCCCGCAGAGTGAGCTTTCCAGCATCGGGAGAATTACCGACTTTCCCGAAAACGTGGACTATTATGTACATCTGCCAGAAGTACACGGGCCTGCCCAGCTGGGCGACTACTACTTGAACCGCTCCGGCATGGTGGATATGCCGGAGGAATGGAAAGGAGGCATCGACACGGCACAGTTTGGCCGGTATGTGGCCCAGCAGGAGCAGGGCGTGTTTACCGAGTATGGCTACCTTGTCAAAAGCGGAGATGCGTGGCAGAAAGTCCACGAAGGCCAGCCCGTGCCAGAGGAATACCGGGTGCTGTCTTTTCCTGCATCGGAAATCCTGCGGGATGCGGCCAACATCCCACCGCCGGTGCAGTCCACAACAGAACAGCAGAAAGTTATTCCCATTATCCTGAACGGCAAGGACAGCGCAGAGCGCATGAAAGAAATCACGGACCGGCTGGAAACGGGCATTCAGCAGTTGTTCGACAGTGACCGCTACAAAGCTTATCTCACCACGATGGCAAAATTCCACAATTACAGCTTCAACAACACCTTGCTGATCGCCATGCAGGGCGGACAGCTGGTGGCGGGCTTCAACAAGTGGAAAGACACGTTCCACCGCACCGTGAAAAAGGGCGAAAAAGGCATCAAAATCCTTGCCCCTGCGCCGTACAAGGTCAAGCAGAAGATGGAAAAGCTGGACGAACAGGGCAAGCCGATTCTGGACAAGGACGGCAAGCCGCTGACGGAAGAAAAGACGGTGCAGATTCCGGCTTTCAAGGTGGTGTCCGTGTTCGATGTCAGCCAGACCGAGGGCGAGCCGCTGCCGTCCATTGCCGTGGATGAACTGTCCGGCAGCGTGCAGGACTATCAAGATTTTTTCAAGGCGTTGGAGCAGTCATCCCCGGTGCCCATCGGGTTTGAGGACATCGAGGGCGGGGCGCATGGCTATTTTCATCTGCTCGACAACCGCATTGCCATCCAAGAGGGCATGAGCCAGCTGCAAACCATCAAGACAGCCATCCATGAGATTGCCCATGCTAAGTTGCACGCCATCGACACAGACGACCCGGAACAGGCCAACCGCCCGGACAGCCGCACCCGCGAGGTGCAGGCCGAAAGCGTGGCCTATGCCGTCTGCCAGCATTACGGGCTGGACACGTCCGAGTATTCCTTTGGCTATGTGGCCGGGTGGAGTTCCGGCCGGGAACTGGCCGAGTTGAAAGCCTCTCTGGAAATTATCCGCAATGCGGCCCATGAACTGATCTCCGCGCTGGACGAACATCTGGCAGAACTGCGCCAGCAGCGGGAAACAGAACTTTCCACTGCACAGGAGGCTGCATTTGCGCTGGACAACGGCAATACGCTGTTCATCCAGACCTGCGATTCCGGCTATGACTACACCCTGTATGGCCCGGATAATAAGGCTCTGGACGGCGGCCAACTGGACGCACCCGGTTTGACCCTGCCGGATGCCGGAGAGGAAGCTCTTGCTCTGCTGGGGCAGACAGCTAAAGTGTCAGAAGTTCTGTTGGGTGATAAGCTGGCGGCGTTCCAAGAGGCGGTGGAAAAAGCAAATGAACTTTCTGTCCCGGAAGCAGAAAAAGCCGTTGCGACAGATTTATCCGCAGAGCCTACGGTCACGATTCTGTGGAGTGAAAGCGACAAGCTGCAGGACGGCGAAATCATGCCGCTGTCTGTGGCAAACCGCGTTTTTGAAGAACTGGACACCGCCCAGCACACAGACCGGGAAAAGGATGGTTACGAGGGTGGCTGGTACGACAAGACCGCATTCCGTATTGATTTTACCCTGAACGGCCAACCCGACAACTACGAGGGACGGCAGGATTTTGGTGACGGAGAGGGTTCTTTGGTTCAGCATATCCAGAACTACCACGAATACTACGCCAAGGACGAGAACTGGAAAAATTTTGTTCTGCACAACAAAGGCCCGGAAGCGTGGGAACAAGACAAGGCAGAGCGGGAAATGGTGCTGACCGAGTTTATCCCGTACCTCAAACAACATTGCAATCTTTCCGCTATGGAGCAGACCGCCGCCACCGCTTTGCAGGAGGGGCAGAACATTTCGCCGGAACAGGCGGCCTATTACAACGCTGTTGTGGCCTATGTGCAGGACTGCCGCCCGCTGCTCAACCAAGGCCAGTATGACTTGCCGGAACCGCCCAAGCTGACCGGCTTTGACCAGAGCTTGCAGGACTACAAGGCACAGGTGCAGGCCGAGATCGCGCAGGAAGCGGCTGCTGCTGGAATGACCGTAGAGGAATACGCAGCGGCAGGCTTTGAAGCACCGCAGCAGGACAGCTTTTCCATTTACCAGCTGCGCAATGAAGATTCCACCCGTGATTACCGTTTTGAGCCTTACGACCGCCTGCAGGCCGTTGGCCGGACTGTGGACAAGGCCAACTATACGGAAGTTTACGCCGCGCCGCTGACTGCTGGTACCACCTTGGAGGACATCTACCGCACGTTCAATGTGGACCATCCGGCAGACTTCAAGGGACATTCGTTGTCTGTTTCGGATGTGGTGGTTCTGCATCAGAACGGGCAGGACACCGCCCACTACTGCGACAGTGTGGGCTTCCAGCAGGTGCCGGAGTTCTTGCGGGAAAATCCGCTGCGCACCGCAGAACTTTCCACCGAACAAAACGAAAATATGATTGACGGTGTGCTGAACAATGCGCCCTCTTTAGGTGAGTTGGAAGCCAAAGCAAAGGCCGGGGAACAAATTTCTCTGACGGACCTTGCCGCCGCAGTCAAGGCCGAGGAAAAGGCACCAAAAGCCAAGAAGTCCCGCACAGCCAAGCCGAAAAAGCCGTCCATCCGGGTACAGCTGGATGCCGCAAAAAAGGAACAGAGCAAGCAAACACAGCCACGGGAAAAGTCAAAGGAATTGGAGGTGTAAACCGTGCAGAAATTTGAAAATATGGATGTGATCGCTGCGCTGGAAGCTATCATGCACCAGAACACCGCATACTACCAGAGCGATTTTGCGTATGACATCAAGATGCTGCGGGAAGCAGCCCGCAGCGACCAGCCGGAAGATAAGCTGCTGTTGTGGCTGTCCCGGCCTTCTGGAACATTCTGCTTCCGGGAACGGGACGTGCTGCTCAAAGACACGCAAGCCTACAACACATGGAAATTCTGCGGCGAACAGACCCATGACAGGATTCTTGCCTATGCGGTGGAGCTGACCGGCGCGGCCAACGGAACCGTGCAAGGCAATCTGTATGAACTGGACTATCAGCAGCACTTCCAGCATATCCGGGATGCCGCCCTGCCCGTGGGTGCCAATCGCCTGATCTACGAAAGCGGGATGCGGGAGATTGGCCCGAAAGAGCATTTCGACAGCCGCCCGGACAAATATTTTGGAGAGTTCGTGCGGTATGAAATGCAGCCCCGTGACCCGGAACTTCTGCAAGCGGCCATCCGGCAGGAGCAGCGCAGCCGGGAACCGGCACGGCCCGGTGATTTCAAAGAACATCTTGCGGAACTGCACACTGGGCTGATTGAGGCCGAGGCTCAGCGTATCGTAGCCGATATGAAGCGTCTGGCTGCTCCCAACAGCCCGGACAAGAATCATTTTATGGTGGAGGTATCGCCCTATTTCACCAAACTGGCATCCAGTCGGGACACGAACCAGCTGATTGCCATGTTGCCGTACAAGTCCCTGCACCTTTCCAGCGTGAAAGACCGTTTCAGCATCTACGCACTGATTGACAAAAGCGAGAATCGAGATAAGGACATCCGTAAGCCCCGTGCTTCTGTCCGCAAGCAGCTTTCCGAAACGAAACAGGCCGCCAGCCCGAAAAAGGCAGCGGCCTGCAGCAAACAGCATGAAATGGAGGTCTAACCTATGAATTTCAGCGTGGAAGAAGAAAATTTAATCTGTATGTACCACACCTCTGACCGCCGCCGGACGATGGCGCGGATGCTGGCCACCCGGCCGGATATGGACACTGAAATGCGGCAACTGACAAAAGGCACCATTGCGAAGTTGGAGCGCATGACCGATGCAGACTTTGACGGACAGAGGTTTGATTTTACGGGTGAATAATACCGCCAGCTTAACAATGGCACATTATTTTCAGTGAAAGTAATGTGCCATTGTCAACACGGAAATAGCCGGACACGGTGGCCTTGGGGTTGCTGTGTCCGGCTATTTTTCATGTATCAGTCTTTATCTTTTTTCTCGGTGGGATTTTCCGGCAGTTCGGCGGCATCTTCTACAATGTCGGTCACAAGCTGCTGGAAGTCAAACGCATTCTTTTCTGTGATAACGGGCTTGCCGGTTTCCGCTTCAAGAGCCTGCCGCGCAATGCCGGCCACTTTGCCGCCGCGTTTAGCAACCTGCTTGTTTTCTTCAAAGGTCTGCGGCTTTGCAGTCTTGGAAATATCCGTGGTAGATGCTTCCGCCAGCATGGTCAGCACAAGTTCCAAATCGGTCATGTTGTCCCGGAGATTTTCTTTCGTCAGACCTTTCAGCCGCTTGTACTGCCCTGTGGTCATGCCAGACCATGCGCGGGAGATTTCATCGGTCAGGATAGCATACTCCTTGCCCTTTTGTACTCCGCGCTTCTTCCATTCATCCGTCAGTTCGTTGCGGATGCGGATTGCCAAAAGTCGCTGGTGAATCCATTCTTCGGAGTAGCCTTTTTTCAAATAGGTATCAAGTGCGCGGTCGATGGCCTGTTCCGGGTCGATGGTTTCCTCGATGCGTTCCTTGCCTACCATTGCCAGCCATGCCTTGAACGGCTCAGCTTTCGGAGATGGGATTGACTGGATGATACGCAAAAGTTGTTCTGTGCTGGCAACATCCGTCAGTCTTTTCTTTCCATCCGGGGACAGCAATTTCAACTGTACGATTTTTTCGTACACTTCAACTGCACCCTCAATTTTCAGCTTACGTTTCAGGTCGCTCCAATATCGCCGCGGATTAGCGGTATCTGTTAAAACGGAGATAACATCAATAATCGAAAAATACCATTCTTCCTTTTCTGCATCCCATGCAGTACGGATTTTCTGATCTTCAAAAAGCTGGATAGAGCTGTTATCGTTCACTTCTGCCATAGAGGGTTCCTCGCTTTCGTTGTCTAAGTCTATTTTACATGATTTCGGGCGGAAACGCCACCCGGTCTAAGCGTTTGGGATTCAAAAATCCGAACAATATTTTGTGCAGATTTACCGTTCCTGCATCTGCTCCTTTCCCGGTGTTGTCCGTAGGATGCCGTCCACATTCTGCTTGATGATGTCATATTCCTGCATCTGGCGTTTGGCTTCGGTGTACTGCTGTTGCAGCTGGTCTTTCTGCTCGGCCAATAGCTTATACTCGGCTTTCAGGGCGTAAAGGTCGGGCAGCTTTTGAAAGCCCTGCTCTTTCAGGGCCTTGGCTGCGGCCTCATAGAGAATCAAGGTGCCTTCGTGCCTGCGCCGGAACTGCTTTTTTTCAGCAGCTCGCTGATATTCCTGCACCAATGGGCGCAGCTCCTTACAGGTGGTGACATCCTTTATCAGCACGGCCATTTCTGCAAGCCGGCGTTCGGCCGCTTTCAGCGCGGCGGCAGCTTCGGTGCTGGCGGCGGTGATCTCGGCCAACCGGCTTTCCAAATCCGGGTAGCTGTCGATTTCATGCTCGGTCAGGAAGTTCAGTGTCCGGGCAGCTTGTTTCAGATTATGGAGCTTTGCCCACTTCTCGTACCCTGCGGACTGCTGGGCCTTGATACTGTTTTCCAAATCAATCCGCAGAGAAATTTTGCGGGTTTCTTTGGGCTTCCTCTCCGCAAACCGCCCTTTGATGCGCTCGGTGATGGCTTCTTCGGTGTAGGCTTCGCCCAGCGTTTTGCAGCGGGTGAACCGCCCCTGTCCGGGCGCACGGAACGAAACATACTTGCCCCGCTTGACCTCGTAGCCCTGCTCCTGCAGGAGCCGCAGAAAATCGTCAAAATCCTTGGCCTGCGGGATGGCTGCATTTATGGCAGCTTTCAGCTTCGCCTTCCAGCTCATGCCCTTGCGGTGTGCGTCCCACTCGGCATAGCTCTTGCCTCGGTCTTGGCCGGGAACCACCACGGACAGACCATGTTCCTTGCACAGCCGGTCGCTGGTGCGCCGGATGTAGGCATAACTCTGTCGGTTGGAAACATACTTTCGTTGGTTCACCATGTCCACGGCACAAAAGATGACGTGGTTATGGACATGCCCCTTGTCAATGTGCGTGGTCAGCACATACGGGTATTTGCCTCGCAGGACTTCATCTGCAAGCTGCCGGCCAATCTCGTGGGCCTGCTCCGGCGTGGTTTCGCCCGGCGCAAAAGACTGTATCAGGTGGTGGGCCAGATTGTTGCCTTTCTGCATGGCTTGTGATAGCAGCAGTTCAAATTCGATGTCGGCGGTTTCATAGGAGCAGGCAAAGGAGGACACCAGCATTTTTTCATCCGTCTTGGCTGGATTCTCGATGTAGTCCAGTGCCTTTTTCAGCGTTGACTTGATAGGATGTATCTTTGTAACTGCCATATCTGTGCCAGCGCTCCTTTGATGTCCGCAACATCTTGTGTGTACAGCGGCCCCATGCTATTCAGCCGCCGTGCGATCTGATTGACGTTGACACCAATCTTCTGCAATTCGGCGGTCTGCGCCCGGATGTCGGTGGTGTCGATGTGGACAACATAACCATCTATCAGCATCTTCCGGGCGTAGGCAGAAAAATTCCGTGTGTGCAGCAGAGCCATCTTCTGCCGGATAAGTTCCTGTTCCTCCGGCGTCACGGGAACACGCAGAACAATTTTTCGGGTTCGGTTCGTCATAGTTTCACCTCGTTTCTTGGGGGTCTGGGGTACTCCCCAGCAAGCATTTCTGCCGGGAGTGGCTACACTCCCTATGCTTGCTATCTACTCCATACCCCCACCGAAAGGCGGTATTTGTTGCGCGTTCCTTTAATTTTGGACGCAAAAAAAGATTGCAACCGCCATGCGCTGCAATCTCCTGTTTCCCATATTGTGAGGTTAGTCCTCTGCTTTTTCGACTTCCGTTATCTCCCTTGCTGTTGCGGTTACAATCCGTATGCCTTTATCGCTCATACCGTCCAGCAGCGCGTCAAGCTGCCGCCGCCCGGTGGATTTCTCCGCATTGCTGTTCGGGAAGAAAAATTGATCTACCGAAATATGATACCGGGTTACAAGGTCATAGAATACCTGTAAACTCGGCTGTTGTCCCTTGTTCTCGATATTCGCAAGGTAGCGCGGGGAAATATATAACTCGTCGCTTACCTTTTTGCGGCTCTCGCCGTATTCATTTCTCGCGGCTTTTATAGCTGCCCCGAAAGCCTTAAAGTCGTACAATGGTACGGGTCTTTTTGCCATTTTCATTCACCCTGTTACATTTTACAGTTCACCTTTCTTTTTGGATATGTCCACACAATTCATATCATTAGGTTAAATACTTCCTGTTGTGTATTGACAGTAGACTGATTTTCTGATAAAATAAAATTTATGTAAAAGGAGGCGGCGTTTATGTTGCATAGCATGCGTATTAGATAAGCATTGAAAAAAAGGATTTTCCCATTTTCAACATGGGCTTTTTTGTCATGCTTATTTTGCGGATGCTATACAAAAAACTAACGACGTATAGATATAGTATAGACATAGTGCAAGCTATGCCTTAGTTTTGTTGTACTGCTCTGTGCATTATAAATGCAGGTCAATGCTCATGTTGAGGATTGACCTGCATTTTTTTGTGTAAAAAGGACGAGTGAAATATAATGCTTAAAAAATATTGGATAAAATGTCCGATTTGTAACGGAAAGACGAGAGTTCAAGTATTTCATAATACTGTATTAAAAGATTTTCCTCTTTTCTGCCCTAAATGCAAATTGACGCATATCATTGATGTAGAAAAATTAGAGATTGTAATCAAAAATACAGAAAAACAAACTTTTATTATTTAGAAGAAAGGATATAAAAATGAAACGTTTACCTAAATATACGCCTGCGGAAGTACGGAATGATCCATACGGATTTACTTACAAAGAAATGTCGGAAGTTATTGGCGAGAATGAAGCAAAAGCCTTATATGAAGAATTATATAAGCAATTACCACGCAAAAAAAATCTATCAATGTTGGTAAAAAATATTTGCAAAAGCAGTGATACTGAAAAGTATGTTTACGAACTGAAAGACAACAAATACATTGAAACGGTTTTTATCAAGCGGCGAGATGGTGGAACTGTTTGCGTGAGCACACAAGTCGGTTGTCCTGTTGGTTGTATTTTTTGTGAGTCCGGGCGAAATGGCTTTGTTCGTAATCTAACATCGTCAGAAATCGTACAACAGATTATATTGTTGCGTCGAAAAGTAAACCGTATCGTTTTTATGGGTATGGGAGAGCCTTTATTCAATTATGACAACTTGATAAAAGCAATCCATATTCTCCGAGATAGATATGGGCTCAACTTTCCAACCGACGGCATTACCATATCAACAGTTGGTCCGGTCGATCAATTAAAAAAATTGCGCGAGGAACATCTTAAAATTCAGTTGACAATATCTTTACACGCAGCAACACAATCTGCAAGAAATCGTATTATTCCTCACATGCGCATATATGCTATTGAAGATGTTGTTAAGCAAGCCTTATCCTATTCTGAAAGGCATAATCGCAAAATTGTCTTTGCGTATTTGCTTTTACCGGGTATAAATGACCGGCCCTCAGATGTAAGACAACTTGCAAAATGGTTTCGGGGCAAAAAAGTTATGATTAACGTGTTACAATACAACCCAACAAGCAATTCAAGAATTAAAGCACCACAGAAACGGGAAATAGTTGCATTCAAACATCAATTAGAGCAAGCAGGACTTGAAGTTACTATGAGAGTTTCTCATGGCAGAGAGATTAACGCGGCTTGTGGACAGTTAGCTAACACATATAATAAATTCAAAAAAAAATGATTAAAAGTGCCAGACGCATAGACGCAGAGCCGATAACAGCAGATTTGCGCGAAGTTAGAGAACAGCAGCCTTGAAATATCAAAATCAAAGCCGCCGTTTTCCTTTTTGAAAAATGGATTTACGGGGGGTGTATTAAAGTCACCCTTTTTAAGGACATGGCGGTATCTTGGAGGTATCGCCGTGTTCCTTTTCTTGCGACACAAATCGACAATTTTTAACTTATCAAAAAAAGCCTTTATCCGCCAGCGGGATATTTTGGCTATGTGTATGAACTGTCAGTACATCTAAATATTGCTCACAATTCCTTTGCGCTCGTCCGCGTCTTGCGGGCGGGCGCATTTTGTTTATTTCAATTTATTTTTGAAAGGAGCAACAAAGAGCCATCTCCCGAACGGGTACGGAGCGAAAGGGGCAGAGAGGACAAACCTTTAACTCACGTCCTCTACTCCACGCGGGAAGGAGGTGAACTCTATGGAGCTATCTTCTTCCGACAAGGAAAGAATACAACATCAGTATGACGCATTGGCAAAGAAAACGTTGGTAGGCGAAGCGAAAAGCTACCGCCGCACCCTTGCGAAATGCGCAGCCCGCGAAGTAACTTTTTCGGATTTGAGCGAAAGCGAACTCGCGCAGCTTTTCACGACGGACGAATACGAAAGCGATTATTATCGTTTTCAAGTGTCCGGCTTTGATGTACTCGTCAAAAATGAACTGCTTGCCGAAGTTCTTAACGCTTTGCCCGAAAGAAAACGCGATATTGTTCTCTTGTCCTACTTCTTGGATATGAGCGACGCGGAAATTGGCGAACTGCTGAATGTTGTACGCACGACGGTTTTCCGGCATAGGAAATCCGCGCTTGCGAAGATCAAACAGTATTTGGAGGGAAAAGCAGATGATGAACACCGTTAGGAAATCTGAAAATCTGTTGCCGTTCCCTGTCATTTCCGCAGCGGCAAACGGCGACACAAACGCCATGTGCGCGATCTTGAAGCATTACGAGGGTTACATAGCGAAACTTTGTACCCGAACGCTGAAAGACGACGCGGGCAATACTTACTCCTATGTGGACGAAGAAATGCGTAACAGGCTGCAAGTGCGCCTTATTACCCGCACTCTTGCGTTTCATGTAGGCTAACTCTTTAAGCCCATGCGGGGAGCGTGTACCCCTTTCCACGGTTCCCGTTATGGGCTGTTTGTCGTTCCGTAAAAGCATATCGGAAACGGTATGCTTTTACAGGCTGACAAAGCCTTATTGTTCCTTGATAAAGAAAGCCCGCAAGATAACGGCGGTGCATTATAGGGCAAACGGATACGTTGCTGTCTGTATCGAGCCGGACGGCGGGTGCGCCAT
>OIZS01000744.1_pt1 | contig 12661 bp, 18 predicted proteins | sample 1588641 | NCBI WGS metagenome assembly OIZS01 (sample SAMN03283240) | human gut metagenome | biome: human-associated habitat; material: feces | host: Homo sapiens | place: Peru | collected 2012
AGGCTTTCAGAATCTGAAGCATATACTTCTGATAGTTCGGCCCGGTCATTGCCTGTGTTGTTACGTTTACATCTGCCATAATCTTTACCTCTTCTTTCTGCGAATTTTTACGTGCTTCTCTGCACACTTGCGAAATTTGTTTTGCGCTTTCTCTAGCGCACATATAAAAAGCCACTAGGCAAGAACCTAATGGCTAAAAATCATGAATATGTAATTGTGCATCTGCATCCAGCTACTTCATTTGTGCTTGGCGAAAATGTCTGATCTTTTGGAAATAAAAATTCCGAATCTCCAACTAAAAATACCGATTGAATTGGTATTGTTTTTCCATCAACTTTCATGTGGGTGTGTCTCACACGTCTGTCTTGCATAGTCAACCACGTTTTCTGCGTCATGCCGTTTGCAATAGCTTGTTGGTATTCAGAATAGTTCCAATCTGTATTTGCTTCATTCTCTGCTATAAGCATCGCTCTGTCTTGCGATAAATACCATTCATCGTCCATGTGCCTTTGTGTCACATCGGCGGTATAATCAGCAAATTCTTTGATATAGTCTGACAAGTAATCATCTATATCCATATATGCTCCTAACGTGGCTCTATATCTGTTTTCAAGGCTATCAATAGCGAACTGTATATCTTCGTATTTGAACTGTCTTAAAACAGAAATTAAAGCAAAGAAAAACAACATATCATCTTCCAGACTTTTGGCAAGTGAGATACGTTGTTCTTTTTGTTCTTCGGTCAAATCCATCTCTCCGAAATATGTTTCATAGTCGATAGATAGCTGCTTATCTTCTGACAATGCATTTAATTCTTCTAAATCCATTATTTATCAGTCCTTGTTTTGTCGATCATCGGGCTGTTGCTTATCTGGTCTGATAAGTCCTGCATGGTTCTATCAGCATTTGGGGATTTCTCTCCTTCTCCACCCTCTGATTGAGTACCGGTTGATTTATTCACGATAGATTCCTGATATCTTCGTACCATATCGCCGCTTCTGGTACAAACTTCGTTGTTATCGTCAAAGAACGGCACGCCATTCAATGAATCTTCAAGACTAAATCCGTGACTAAGCAACGTTGCAATCGAATTGACCTTTGTTGACATTTCATATGTCTTTTGTCGCTTAATGCTCGGTTCGATATCAGCAAGCGTAAGTTTTCTCAATGGACTATCCTGTGGGATGTCCGGCGATTTATCTATGACCGCAAGAATAACTTCTGCTTCCTGCATCTTGATAGAATCAATAATCATCTGTTGCTTAGATGCCGCTGTTTCAGCTTGGCTCCATCCGGTAGCATCCGACATCGCAACGCCTGTACTGCCGCCGCTGTTATCATTTCGCTGTGGAACATTGCATTTTTGCAATATCAACTGTCTACGATACAGAATGTTGTTAAGCATTCCAGGATAATCATAATTAACCGCAAGTGGACTGATGGATGGTTTTGAACCATCTTTCGATGTATATGTAAGCACCCATTCTCCGGATTCCGGTTTCTTGGTTACTTCTTTCTCCGTTCCATCTTCAAGTTTAATTTTTTCACTTGGAAATTCTATATCATTTCCGTGCCATATGGCTTGCGTATTCTGATCTACATCGTTTGTGAAGTCTGATATCAAAAGATTCAAGTTATCCATTTCGGATATCTGTCTCTCCCACACACCCATTCGATCATGGGACCTGTACCACTCGACAATATTTATAATTCCATATGGGTTCTTTTCGCCGCTTCGTTTTGCGTGCTTCCATACTTCATCCTGTTTAACATCCCCATTTATGATTTTATGGAGATTTATGATTTCATATCTCTTATCATCTGTAATACAGGTAAAGTAATTATTACCGGTTTCCATATCGTGGCGGTATGTAACGCCCATCATCGGACGCTTATCAGGATAATAGCTTGACTTCACAACAAATGACGTTGTAGGGTCAAGCACATTATAAGAAATAAAACTCTTGCCAGGTTTGTATTGCTCATTGATATCTATATAGACATAATCAACAGCTCCGATAGTCACATATCTTCCTATTTCGGTTGTTTTGCTACTGATTCCGGCAAGCGCCAACTGTCTGTTTAATTCTTTGACAGCTTCGGAGATTTCTTCATCGTCATTATTTGCTGTCTGAACGTAATTGATTGGTGTGCCAAACATGTAAGAGTTCCAGAACTCCGTGATTTCGTTTGCCACATTATCTACGCACTGGCAATCGATGTCTGATCTTACAGTCTTTGTTCTTGTAAGCGGTTGCTCTCCTGCATCATATCGAAGCAAATATTCAATTCTGTTGGCATTTATCGTGTGTTGGATATATGCCTTACGTAAAACGTCTACAACGTTTGTTTCGTCGATATAAGGAACTTCCGTTGTAATATTGATTCTGCCTATTGTCTGCATAGATATCACCTAAATAATCGTTACTCCGCTTGAAACTTCTCTTTGCGGTCTGTCTTTTATCTTTATCTCGCCATCTGTCGGATTGAAAGAAATTCTTTTTCCACATTTCCGGCAACTATATGTCATTGTGAATATTGACCGCCCATCATAGATGCCTACTTTTCGTTTGCATCTCGGACAGTAAATTGTTTTACTTTTCATCCTATGCTCCTAAAAAACTGCATTAAAAAAGCACCGCGATAACGTCACGATGCTTTTCTAAGGATTTTTCTATGAAAGAAGTTGAAATGTCTTTAGACAACATTTGCAGTTTAACTATACTATATGTTAGGTAGCGAAACAATATGCAAACATACGCAAAATAACGCAAATGTACGCAAACTTACGCATAATATAATTTTCCAAACATTTTCTCGAATGTTTTCATTGCCTTTGATTTGAGCAAATCAACTTTTCGCGTGCTACAATCCTTAAATTTCGCACACTCTTTGATATTATATCCGTCCACAAAGTATAGATGCAGTATCTCGTATTGTTCCATATCTTCCATCTGGTCGATTTGCTTAATAATCTCCTGTTTTTTTGACACGTAAATGTCGATTAAATGGTCGATTTCTTTTTCTGTATCAATGGTCTTTGCAACCGTATCTCCCAATTTGTCACGCTTAATAGAAGTCTGCACTCTCTCCCCATCACCGGCACCTCCTGTAGATGTAGCAATTTCACGTAGCCTATTTTTTTCTGCAATCTTCCGGTCGATTTTAATATCAAATTCTTTAATCTGTGATAAATATTTTGCCGTTGTCACTAAACACCACTCCTTTATATTGGACTTGAAATAATCATAGTCTTTTTTCTTGCTCTTCGATCTCCGTATATCATGTCGCAAAGCTGCGCCGTAGAATCCACACCATCATCATGTTTCATTTTCCCTTCAAACGTGCATGAAAGAATGTTCTGAAAATATTTTCTGTATTCTTTCGTCTGATGCTTCATTGCCACAAAATGCAGTTTACGGATATCTGGAGCATGGTTTTTAATTCTATCCATCTTTGCGGTTTGGTTATCTGCCGGATCATGCGTTGCATTTACCGGATATCCGTCCTCTTCCCATATTTTTTCGCAAGCGGTTCTGTAGCCGGATGTAGATTTCGTTTCCTCAAAATGTACCTCTGCTGTTTTGTTTGGGAATTTATCTAAATGTGATTCTATTCTGCTTGTTACTTCTGGAATCGTAATGTCCTTATCTCCGTCGTTGTAAACAACATCTGGAACATAATATTCTCCGTTTATTTCGTAGCATATAGGCATTGAAACAAAGTCTCCACCACCATACGCCGGGTCATTTGCCGCAAATATTCTATCCGGTCTTATTCCTTCGATTTCGGCAGGATTGAAGAAATTCATAGCATCGACATTGAACATCTGTCCTTTACGTTCAATAGGCTCCTGCTGATACTGTGCAAGCCACGATGCCATATCATCATTGTTTTCAAACGACGACATACGTCTCTTATAATCTTTTGTTGTAAATCCCAACTTATACGGATAGTCAAAATTACTTTCTCCGTTCTCATTAAGAGCCGGTATGACAATTTCTCTGTGCCGTATTTCCGCGTATTCAGGATCGTTGTTAAGCAATTCAAGCCTGCGCCCTTGCACGTCTTTTGGTGCCCACCGTGTTCCAATTCCAAGAAGTTTTGCTTTTCCGGGTTTTATTCTTGGCATGTAATTATTGTCAAATTTGTTCCATACCGTAATTTGTCGATCTTCGCTTAATGCTTCATCAATACCACTAAACAAATCGTCGTAAACTCCAAGTCCGTCACAATCACACGCGCCGTTCAGCGTTCCGTAAATTGATCTCATTGTAAATGTCGGGTATGTTTTTTTTCTGTTAATGTCAATAGTCAAGTCTTTTCCATCTGTTAGACCATCAATTTTATTATCCGGATAAATCTCGTGATATGCATACGTCGGATCTGTTACCATTTCTTTGATTCCGTCGTAATAGCCGCCTGTGATCTTATCGGAATATGCAGAATACAAATTTGATCTCTCCGGTCTGTTTGAACCAAACCATAAATTACCCATTTTTACAATCTGCGTTTTCCCCACGCGACCAGGCATAAATACCATGCCCTCATCCAACTTATCATCATATAAATCTTGTATTAAATCTGCTACTTGCTTTAATGGATTTTGTCTCGGTAAATAAAATCTCTCCCATGGTGGTCTGTTCTTCTCCATGAATATCATAAAACTCTCAAACCTGTAATGCGATTCCAACTTGTAGATATTCAAATATTGGTCTAACAGATCATATGGCGTTGTCTCATGCTTGAAGTGGTAGTAATCTAAATCCCATATCGTACCGCCTGTTTTATTCATGCAGAAACGCTCTATAATGCCCTTAGACCGCTTTGTAAGTTGTAACCCATAATCAATATCTTTTTCGCCGTTTATAGCCACCTTACAGGCTTCCACGTAAGCAGATATTACGGATTCATCGACTTGGTGTGTCTTTATAAAATTGTCATATTGAGTTACTGTGTTGATTAGTTCTTTAGATGCCATAAAAAAAGCACCTCCGCTCATTCAAGCAGAGATGCCGAAAAGAAATCTCTGCCTATAATTTTTCTAGGTTAGCGACCAACTCCTGTTTGTTAGCCGGTAATTGTATTTATTCGCTTGCTTTGAAATTGTAAATTGGTTTTATAATGTCAACTATTTCAACAGTATCTTTTATATTTTCAATTATTTCATCCATTGGTTTATATGCCATAGGGCTTTCATCAATCGTAGATGTATTTACAGATGTTGTAAATATTCCATTCATTGCTTTTTGATACTCTTCTAGCAAAATGATTTCTTTTGCTTTTGACCTGCTCATTGTTCGCCCTGCTCCATGCGGTGCTGAATAATTCCAATCTTCATTTCCTTTGCCAATTCCCAAAATGCAACCGTCACGCATGTTTATTGGTATTAGTACCTTTTCGCCTGTTTTTGCAGAAATAGCACCTTTACGAACAATATTTGTATCGTGTTCAATGTAGTTGTGAATTGTTTGAAATCGTTCCGTTTCTTTTGTAACTTTCCAGCCCATATAGTAACAAATAATGCTCTGAATGACTCTTCTGTTAATTCTCGCAAACTCTTGACATAATTTCATATCGTGCAAATACATTTCTCTATGTTTTCCAACAAGATATGATAACTCTCTAGGGATTTTAGTTGTATTTGCTTCGTAGGACTGCTTTAATTCTTTGATAGCCTTGCTGATTTCTCTTTCTCTTTTACATTTTTTGTATTCAGCAATCAATTTCTCACTATCTTGTTTAAAATTCGATTTTCCCGATATATCATCAATCGCCATTTGCTGATATATTTCTGCAACTTGCTTTCCGACATTTCTACTACCAGAATGAATGACAAGATATTTTACTCCATTACTATCGCTATCAATCTCGATAAAATGATTGCCGCCTCCCAACGTGCCGCAACTTCTTTTCAGCCAATTTATATTTTTCAACTGTTCCTTGCAATGCAATTTTTCAATAATATCACTTGCAACAGATGAGTTTTCTTCTTCATGAACCTTTCTACCACTTGGAACATATTTTCTAATGATGTTATCTAATCTCTCAAAATCAATATCAATATTCCCCAGGTTTGTAGTAAGCATCCCACAGCCTATGTCAACTCCAACAATGTTCGGTATTACTTTTTCTCCTAGATCAGCAGTAAACCCGATAACACACCCCGATCCAGCATGAACATCTGGCATAATTCTTATCTTACAATCCGAAAATGCTGGCTGTTTTACAAGCGTATATATCTGATTTAATGCTTCATGTTCTATATTTTCTGTAAATATTTTCAAATCAGCCATAATATGTTCCCCTTTCCGCTGATAATCAGCAATTTATCTTTATTCCCTCTGTCAATATGGCAGTTTTATCCTCATTCAAAATTGCATTTCCATTTTCATCCGTTTTATGCCATTGAGCATCTACGGTAATCATCGGTTTCTCGTTTACATGACCGATAAAATGCAATTCCATATCGGTGCATCTTACCTTTTTACCATCAATGTAAACCTCTGCTTTTTCTCCATCTGTAACGATTTTTACTTTTTCTTTCATGATGATTTTACCTCTGTTTTTTATTTTGAATTGTAATATACCTTAAATCCATTTCCAGCATATTCCTTAACCGCATGTTGCAGTTTGAATTTTGTATCAAACTTGTCTTTGTGTAATTCACAGATTCCATCTTTCTTTACTGCGTATATTCCAAACGGAACCTGTTTACTTGCAACATGTAAAACAGCTTTTAATTGCTCTGCATTCATTTCATATACGCTATTTCCGACTATCAGTTTCATTCCTCATAAACCCCTCAAAATCTTCCATACATTTATAACACAAGTCGTATGTGGCATTTAAAATACCATTCTTTGTAATGGAATTTCCGCACAATATTCCCTTTTTGATTTCTGCACCGCACCTGTCGCAAGTGTACCATTCTTTTTCATGTTTCATATAATTCCCTCGCTTATAAATCAATTTTGCAAACATGTCCCATTCCGTTTATGTAATGTTTGTTTTCATCTAAATAATTTGTTGTTTCAAGCAAATATTCTTCACATTCTTTGAAATATTTACATTTATCACACTTGGTATATTCTTCAATATATTTTCGTGGTTTGTATTTTTCAAAGTCTTTGCACTCATAATCAAGTGATGTATCATTTCCTTTTTGACACTCATAAACCGGATATTCTTCGCCCTCTTCTTCATCGAAGTCATAATCTATATCGCAATATTTACAGATTGAGCAATCTTTTTCCATTCACATACCAACTTTCAAACCAATCCTAGCATATAAAGAATATCAAGCCCCGATATTCTCTCCGTTCCCTCTCTTGTGTGCATAAGAATTTCTTTTAGTTTTTCATTTTCTGCATCGCTGTATTTATTTCTATCATACGCTTCTGAAAAACAATAATATTTGCAATATCCGTATCCTGTGCCAAGCATAGTGCCGTAAATGTTCTTCCCGACAATATCGTAATATTTTGGCACTATTAAAATATCGTGTTTTTCATCTAGGGTACATTCCTTTTGTTCTGCTTCTAACTTTCTTTGAAGATATTTCAGAAAACTTTTTATATCTTCTTCCGTTTTAGAAATATATAAAATCGTTTCTTTCAATTCTCCACCAGCTTTCTAAGCACCATTTGTAAACATATTTCCAAAATGGAAATCATTTAGTGCTTTTTCTAATTCGTCTTTGTACCTAAATGGACTTAAAGGGCTTTTTATTTCTTCCCTCAATATAGGTGACGCATTGTCTATTAAAATTCCTTGTGTAGCACTTGCAAGATTTTGTTGTGGTAACTCTGCAAGTGCGCACTCTACCATTTTTTTATTGTCGCAATTATCTCTTTCAGGACAAGTTTTGCACTCCTCTGACATTTTACTTAAGCTCCACATTCTTTCACCAACTTTCTACCGCACATAGGGCAATAAGCTATTTTCATTACCATTTCAACATTCATATCTTTACTGCAACACACCGAAAAGGGCGGACATTTATTCAAATCGCATGTAATTACAGGTTTATTTGACAACTTATCAATCTTAAATTTTCCATAATGTGTTATGACAGGAAATTTTCCCTCGCAAAACTCACACATATCTCTCACTCCTATATCAAAATGCCGGGCAGCCGTCGCTTTCTACTGCATCTCTTTTAAACCATAAGGTGTGTGGGTGCAACGAATTTTCCCACCTCCGGCATTTGTTTATTCATCTTCTAAATTCCCACGATGGCGATTTTATTACATCAAGCAAAACAAGGATTTTAGATATTGGATGATTTTTTACGGCTTTTCTGTAAGCATTCCATTCTTTTATTCTCATAATGTCACCCCTATATCCGTTTCATGTAAATATTCTCTCTGATCTTCCCAGAGAAGAAATGTTGCAAGCTCTTAGATACGCGCTTGCCATTCATCTTGTAATCGGTTGCGAAGTAATCATCAATCATCCACATATAATCTTCTGCTTCACAATCAGCAACTTTGCCGGTCGGATGAAAATATGCATCGACGATACTCTTAATTGCGCTGTCTGATACGTCTATATGCCTTGTATTTGAATTTTCATTGTACCTGTCGATAAAATATAGGATAATGTTTCTAAGGTCGATTATTCGGCTTCCTAACGTGTTCGGTTCTGCATATTGACCGACCAGATACGGAACATCTTCTATCCGATATTTAACATTGCTTTGCCCGACCGCCTTTTCGCCAGAAAAGCATAATGTTCCTTTTTCTTTTAAAGAAAAAGCATAATTATTATTTAATTCATAAGTATTTAATATATTATTATTTAATTGTGTGCGTTTATCCGATGTCGGTTTATCCGTTTTCCGAAAATCGGACATCGGTTGCTCATACACTATGTATTCCGTGTCTGTAAACGCGCCTTTTTCGTTCCTTAACTGTTTTCTTTCCAAATAACCATACTCTTCTAATTCATTCAGTGCGCTTCTTATGCTTGCTTTTCCGTCTGTTGATAGCTTAGACAATCCCTCAATCGTATAGTTCCAATTTTTAGGGCAACTTAGCATTGTTGTGAGAAGCCCCTTTGCCTTAAAAGATAATCTAGTATCCTTAAAAATATCATTGCTTATAACTGTAAAATTTTTATCTTTTCTTACTGTTACTTTTGCCATAATCAATACCTCCGCTTGATATTATTCCGCTAAAACAATAAATCCAGCAAACAGGCACAGCGGAAGTGCTTTTCGCTTCGTCAAGCTAGTTTGCTGTAAAGTGTAGCAGGTGGATTCGAACCACCATCCGGCTTTCATCGTTGTTTTCCGAGCGCTCGCCACTCTGCCATTGAGATATGCTACAATGTGCGGTTTCCGATGCAGACATTGTAACCGGTGTGGTATGCCATGCATCGGAATTTTTTTATTTCAGCAGGGATTACTACAACGCCTGCTTATTTGGGACTACCCGACCGCTTGATGCGGTGTGGATTTGCACCACACAGGAGCCGTATACTGCTCACGTTATAGGGACTCGAACCCACTCGGCACACCCAATGTTTTTACCCATGTGCCGGTCTACATCCGTTGCTTACCTATTTGCATACGCATCAACTCACATGTAGATGGTTTTAGAGAAATACAGATAACCAACAACTTATTCCCCTTTTCAGTTTACATGCGAAAGCGCCGACATCGTGAATCGAACACGAACAACATTTCTGTTGGATAGCTTAGCAAGCTATTGGAATACCATTATCCCATATCGGCAAAATACCGCCTGTGACGGTATGCACATCCGAAAATGTGCATGGTTGGATTCCACGACATTGGGAGAAACAAAAAATGTCCCTTTTCAAGGGAATCGACACGGAAGATTCGAACTTCACTTGCGCCACAATACGTGAACTGTGCTCCCACTTACACTACGTGTCGAAGCGACTTTTTTCGCCGCTGGTTAGTCGAAATTGTGTGGCGCACGCGTGAACACCGCGCAAAATCCAAGACTGTTCGTTAGTCACGCACCGCGAATCAGTGACATAGAATCAGACAAGATATTACACTCACGACCCAATAAGAAAATAGTTTGTTGCGTCAAAACGTATTCGTGGGTATGCAGGTTGTGAGATACGAAGCACCCGGAATCGAACCGGAATTTACGGGAAAACGTGGGGTGTGTAAAACCGTATGATCTGCCATTGATCTATGCTTCGTGTGCGCATCCTCTTGGGGATGGGAAATGCGCAAAGGAGAAATGTGTGTTCCCCATGGGATAAAAGGGGTTTATACGTGCCGGTATTCAACCGGCAAAACCCACCGAGCCTTGTGACGGCTCTTTAATCAGCTTTCCGCTAGTGGGTTACGAAAGGAGGATTCCAAAATGAAAAACATTAAGAATCCAAACTGCCCTAGTTGGATTCGAACCAACAAATGCAGGAGTCAAAGTCCTGTGCCTTACCATTTGGCGATAGGGCATAAAACGCTTATGCAGCGTGTTCTGACAAAATTCTGTCTAAAGTCGGTCTTGATACACCAATGTTCTTCGCAAATGCAGACTTGGTGATCTTACCGGACCGGTAAAGAATCAAATTGCTGTCAAGCAATTCACTATCTACAGCTTTCTTTGTGCCGCCCTTGTATTTCCCTTCTTTCTTTGCAATAGCGATTCCTTCTGCCTGTCTCTCTCTGATATGTTCTCGTTCGAGATTTGCAACATAAGAAAGAATCTGCAATACCAGATCAGCGATAAATGTATCTGTCAAGTCTCCGGTTCTTCCGATAGTCGTGTCAAGTAACGGCATATCAAGAACCTTAATGTCTGCTTTGATCGTCTTAGTAATTCTTCGCCATTCTTCCATGATCTCATCATAATCTCTTCCTAAACGATCAATAGACAAGACAATTAAAACATCATCACTTGTTAAATTTGCAATCATAGTCTGATAATCTGGACGTTCAAAGTCCTTGCCTGATAACTTATCTGTATAGATTTTTTCACATCCAGCATTTTTAAGTGCTTCTAACTGTCTTGCAAGGTTCTGTTCCTTGGTTGACACTCTTGCATAGCCTATAATCATAAATACACACCCCTTATCTTTAATTGATATGGGTATTATATCATAAAATGTAATGCTTTGCAATGCTTTGCAGTGCTTTTTATTGCTTTGCATTGCAATATTTATCCGTTTATGTTATATTATGCTTATGGAGGTGTAATATATGGCTAAAAAGCAAAAGCAAAACGATGCTCAAATAACAGTTCGTGTTCCAAGTGAATTGCGTGTTGATCTGGAAGCGATTGCAAAAAAGCAAGGTCGCTCTCTTTCTAATCTCGTTATACACATTCTAACGTCATATGTCGAAGATAATTAAGTCGCAAATCAGCGGCTTTTTTATTTTTCTGACAACTCGATATATTTATCCAGATACCACTTTGCTTTTTTAATATCTTCAACGCCATTTTTGTTATTATGCCTGTATATGTACTTAAAAGCATTGCACACGCAGAAGTCCATCACGGCTTCTTTGCCTTGCGTTTCTATCATAACGTCAATGCACTCAAAGTTCCCTGTCTCATAATGCGACGGATGATTGACATTATCTGTTACAGTTCTTGTTATTACTCCACATTCGCTCATTAAATCCACCTCTTAACTATCCGTATTGCGTATACGTGAGATAAAATCCACTTTGCAATCGTTGATACCGGGTTCCCGTCATATTCCTGCCAAGAATACAGAGAAACAAGGTAAATCCGGTCTGTGATTCTGCAAACCTTATATCCTGTAGAGCGGAGTCGGTGTATGTCTCGATACGTTATCATGCTTCTTCTACCTCGTCTCCCCACAACTCCAGATACTTCTGAACGTCATAATCGCCAACTGTTCTTTTTGCATAATCTTCGTTGATTGGAATAATATTTGAATAACTGATTGTTTTTTCATAAACAACGTATTTGCATATATCAAGGTCGAAGCTCACATATTTCGTTGTTTTTTGTAAACAACGAAACCATCTTCCGTTTTTGGTCTTAAATAACGCAGCCTTATCTTCTTCACAAGAATCTGAATACTTAAAACAAACAACTAACTCTGAATCTTCTGTGCTGTAAAGAAGTCCATTGCAAATGCGTTGTGAGTGAATAATTGTTGTACGAGGTTCAGTCTCTTTGTTGTCTCGTACTTCTCGATTTTCAATTTCTGAATTTTTATTTTTACGCTTAGAAAATAATTTCATCTTTAATCTCCCATTAAATCAACCCTTTTTTAATTTTTGAAAATTTTTAGAAATCAAAATGCTGTTCCGTAGCCTTCATTCATGGTTATTCACTCCTTTTACGTTGCCTGTAAAACCCTTATATATAACAATCATATATGTATTACGTTTATATAATTTAATTATTTATTATATGTGTATGTGTAATGGTTATATATATTTATATTATATATAATAGGGCTTTTTGTTTTGAAAAATGTTTGGGGTGCTTAGTAGAGGTGTTTTCCGGGTCCTGTCAAACCCCCACCCCCTGTTGGCTGATCTGTTGGAGCTGATCCGCTGCGCCTGATCCATTGTCATTTTGCACAAATAAAACCGAATATTTGAATGTAAAAACTAAGTACACTCTGTTTTTACACTATCAACAACTATATCTTGTGGTTTTGCTTCTATCTGTGCTATATCTAGTGGTCCAGT
>OIZS01000746.1_pt1 | contig 12650 bp, 10 predicted proteins | sample 1588641 | NCBI WGS metagenome assembly OIZS01 (sample SAMN03283240) | human gut metagenome | biome: human-associated habitat; material: feces | host: Homo sapiens | place: Peru | collected 2012
CTGACTGCTCCCACGGGCAAGCCCGTGGGGTTCTGATTGCCAAGTGTAGCTTGTAATCGTACACCATTTTCAGGCTTTGGAGTTACAAGTGTAAATCTGTTTGAATCAGAACTTTCATTACCAAAGAGTCCTACGACCACATTAGCGGTAAATTTCTGTCTTACGACAAGGAAGTACAGTCAATCTTCCTAACGTTTAGATTAGATATTGTTCTATACTAATATCAAGTGATAGAAATATAGTTTTTATAAAAAGTGGCTTTCATTCCACACGCAAGCATGTGGGTTTTACACCGCAATTTATAACTAAGCTTATTGATAACATCTACTACAGAGGCAAGTATGCTGCAAGAAAAGTATACAACCTGCGCCACCGTCAGTATGAGGTGTTAGATTCAATATTAACCACCTCAAGATTCGCTAAGCCAAAAAAATGTTGCAACTTGCTTGGCACTAACCAGCACTTGCCGTTTTCGACTTTGAAGATAACAGGTGCTTTTTCATTTCTGCGGAAAGAAAAATGCACCTGGCGTTTGTACCGAGTGCATTTTCTTACTTTCCAAATAAATCGCTGTGCGTCCCTGTTCGGGATAATGTCAAGACGAGCAAATCATTCTCAATCCGATAGACCAATAGCCAATCCGGCTGAATGTGGCACTCACGATGCCCGATCCAGTTTCCAGTTAAAGCGTGGTCTTTATTCTTTTCTGGAAGCTGTTCGCTACTTGCCAGTTTGCGAATGATGTCGTCCAAAAGGCCAATATCAAGATGACGTTTCATCGCCAGCTTGTAGTCCTTCTTAAATTGATTTGTCCAAACAATGTCTAAATGTTTATTCATTCTTTCAACGCGCTCAATGCTTCCTCTACATCTGAGTAGCGTCTTACAGACGGATCACGGGCAATGCGTTCTGCTTCCAGCATTGCTGCCATCGTTTCCTTGTTCGGCTGCTCCAAGCGAACATCAAAAGGAAAACCGCCGACACGGAGCGACTGGCGAAGAAACACATTGATAGCGGTAGTAAGGTTGATACCTAATTCACCATACATTGCTTCGCACTGTTTCTTAATGTTGTTGTCCATACGGACACTAAAATTAGTTGTGGTAGCCATGAATGTCAACTCCTTTTCTTGCTATTGCACTTATATTATATATGATTTGCATTTCACAGTCGATCTATTAGATCGTAAAATTCACTAAAAAGTCATCAATTATTTTTGGGAGGAACAGCCTATTGAATGTATTTGAAGCGGTCAAACAGAACCTGACCACCCAACAGGCGGCAGAGATGTACGGCATTCAGGTCAGCCGTCATGGCATGGCAGTCTGCCCGTTTCACAATGACAAGAATCCGAGCATAATGGTGGACAAGCGTTTCCATTGTTTCTCTTGCCAAGCGGACGGAGATGCCGTTGATTTTGTTTCCCATCTGTTCGAACTACCCTGCGAAGCCACCACTATGAAGCTAGCTGACAATTTCGGTATCAGCTACGACAACAGGCAGAAGCACAGAATCAAGTCCCATATCCGAGAGCCTACCTCGGAACAAAGATTCCTGTAAAGTTTTTGGGATCGAGGATCTGATCTATTGATTATCTAATTTAGATAAAAATCTTACTTTGAGCCATTATTGTTTCTTTGTGTCATTATTCTTATTTGGACTTATTTTTCCGAGCATTTTTTATCTTGCTCGGAAAGCTTATTCGTAAAAATTTAAGGCTAGGTTTAGGAAATTTTGGGGCCAGGCTTAGTCTCTAAGCTCCCCTACATCTTGCACCCAAGCCCCGTCATTTAAGGAAGCTTTTCCCACCCGTATAAGGCGAGCCATAAGTTCACTTTTACTAATAAGCCCTGAAGCGAGCACTAAAGGGCGCTCTTTACTTAAAGGATCAAGATAAACAAGAGCTGGAACTTTCGTGATCCCAAGTTCTGGCGGCGGATTTACCGCAGTTTCACTTCTAAAGGCTTTAAGGCCAGGAAGTGGCATCCCATCAAGGCTCACGGCGATGATTTTAAAACCTAAATCATGTAAGGCATTGATATTAGGTACCGCAAGCTTACAGTACCGACAAGCCCCTTTATAGTAAAAAATAAGTCCTACTCGCTTCGTTAAAGCTTGTAACACGATGTTTTCTTGCGCTAAAACTTCTTCGTTTAAAACGATGCGCGCTTCTGTTGATACTTGGAGATTGGACATTTCATCAAGCCAAGGAGAGCGTAGCATCGTTAGCTGTGCTTCATTGGCAAAGCGTTGGCTTTTATCTAAAGCAAGCTTTTGTAAAAAGAAGTAGTTATAAACTGAATTAGGAGTAGGTTTATCAAGAGCAGTTTCTAATGATTTGGCTACGAGGATCTTTAGTTCCCGCGCGCGCACCTGGTCGATATCAACTAATTCATAACGGCCTTCATTAAGTTTTAACCCAGAATGCGTAAGTTCCTCACGCCAGGACTCTTCTTGAGCTTTCGTAATTTTAGGATCTACGGAAATTTCTAGCTTTGGCTCCTCATGGTTTGGGGCCTCTAATTTTGGGAAAACTTCTTCATTTACTTCGTTTTTTAGCGTTTCATGGGCTTCGCTTGGGGCTATAATTCTTTCAGCTTCACTACCTTCCTCGTTTGGTTCATACCAAAACCAGCCTCGAGCGTGATCAAGGTAAAAGCCATTATGGTTCCGGTTTGAGTTACGGTTTGGGTTATGGGCTTGTAAAGATAGGCCCTTCTTTTGCTCATGCGTTTCGTTCATGGCGTTTAGTTCGCGCTTACGAATAAAAAGCTCGGTCGCTTCATTTGGACCTACTTTCGAGCCTACTTTAGATCCTTCCTCCAAATCATCCCTTGTGGTTGCATAAAGTTCCTCAAAGCGGTACATGCTTCTAGGAGTAGCATCTTTTTCTCTATTTTGCACGCGTGAAGTTTGTGGGGACGCGGACTTAGTTCTTAGTTTTTGGATCTGCACTTCTTTAGGCATATATGCCCACGCGCTATTTAAGGTAAGACCGGACCCAAGAAGCAAGCTTCCCACTAAAAGCACAGTTAGAGGCATAAGTTTGTTGCCCGCGTTTTTATTTAAATTCATATGCTTAAAAACCTTTTACCTTGATAGCGCTAAAGCTTTAACCTTAAGCCCGGTGAAACCACACCGTTTGGTCGCTAAAGTTTTGAGGAACAAAATTTTATGTTCCGAAGTTTTTACCAATTAACTTTTATAGAAATCCACTTTGGGCAAACATTGCTTTGCAAACGTTGCTCGATAGACATTGCTTAGCAAGATGGATATACCTCCATTTTGATACCAACTTCTTACTCAAAGGTTTGATACCGATGATGAGTTGGGTGCAATAAACCAGGAGCTCCGGCGCCTTGCGTTAAAATAAGATCTACTCTTCTTGAAGCGTCAATTTCTAAAACCGGAAACATGTTGTCCGCTAAGCGCATATAAAAATCTGCAATGCGTTCTAAGGCTTTACTAGTGCCTTTAATACTAGCCCCGGTCAAAGCGCGACTACTATAGACGCTATCGTATTCCACGCGCCCTGTTCCGGTGGTGTTTATAGTCGGCACCGGATTAACATCAAAAGCTCCGGCGAGCCCCTCTAAAAACCCTGCCGTCAAAGAACGAGCAATCAACCGTCCTTGCCGCGAAACTAACCGCCCTCTTAATCCGGCTTTGCCATCGCTTCCGGCGGCATAACCGCTTAGTTCAAGCTCAAAGCTACGTCCTGAATCCATAATGCAATTTAAAGACTCGGCGCGCATATAAACGCGCTCAGAACTCATATCACCGTAAGCTGCTGCTAGCACCATGCATTCTTTTAAGTCCGCCCGAAAATTGTTGGGTAATAAAGTACTCTTATCAATGGCAATCAATACGGGAAAAGGTTCGGTTTTAGCTTTTTCGGAGGTTGGAGCATCAAGACCGGTCACTAGATACCCAGAAATTATGCTCCCAGCCGGAATATATAGCCCTAAAGCATCCGGGGCCTTACGTTCTTCTTTTATCCGTGCTTGGTCTTTTAAAGAACCCTGAGCTTTCTGTTCTAATTGCGCCTTGGACTGCTCCTTGTAGCTTGTGGCGTTAGGCGCGGCCTGATCTTGACCTATAGCTATAGCTTTACCTTCACCTCTACCTTTGTCGTTTTCTAAACTATTAACGCTTGGCGCTCTAATGCTAATAATATGAGCTTGATTAGCCTCAAGATCTGCTTCAAGCAAATTTAGTCTCGTCGCTCCTTCATCGGACCATAAACTTTTTTCTGGCCCGCCGTTAGTAGCAAGTGTCGCTTGAGCGTGAGCCATATGGTTTATGTTGGCATTTGGCGTGTTTTTTGAGGTGTTGTTTGTTTCCACTTGGCTCTTAATAGAACGCTCTTTCCCTGAAAAGCCTTTAACCGTAAAGGCTTCCGTATTTATATTAGCATCCTTAGCCTCTAACCTATTAGCGCGTAGATTTTTAGGGAGCAAGCTTCTAATTAACTTAAGCTCGCTAATTAACTCATCCGCCGTTTTTAATCTGCTTTCAAGGCCCGGATCACGCCCTTGGGCTATTAACCCCGCACTCTTTTTTAAAAGCTCCATTTCTTTATGTAAGCTTGCAATTTCGCGACGAAGCGCATCTTCCCGCGCATGCAAAAGTTTAATCCCTGAGGCTAAGCTATCAACCCCAAGTTCTCGAGTATTAAAGTCCGTTAAAACATGTTTCACCGTTTTATCTTTATCGCGGTCATTAGTACTGTTATTAGGGCCCGCCATTAAAGCTAAACCCGAAACAGCGGCTCCTGCTCCTAGCCATACTAAGAGGCGTTTCATCTTTGGGGGTAATTTAATCTTCGTTGGCATAAAAAATTGTTCCTTAAATGGAAGTCATACTAATTAAGTCTTAACTTATAAAGTGCACTTTGCTTTTAAAGTGCGACTTTGTTTTTTAATTAGAGTAAGTCTAGATCCAACCATCACGCCGTGGTTCTAAGCCCCACTAAAGCCTAAAGGTTTAACTTTTAAAGGGGCTTTAGTTTTGGTTCTAGCTTTATTTTAGCTTTACTTCTGGTTCTTGCGTAAGTTCCGGTTTTAGCTATGGTGGTAGGTTTTAAGTTGTAAGTTACTACTCCTGATTTGAGGTCTGAAGTGACACCATAAAAAAGAACTTGCTCGTTTTTGGTGGTAAGCTTCTTGAGTTAAGTAAGCTTAAAGCCATTAAATTTTCATGGTAGCAACGCGGAATCATGGTTTTTGGATATGGGTTTATGGCATAAACCAAGGTAAAAACTAAACCATGACGAGAAAGGCTCCCTAATACTTTAAATAGCTCAGAGGTTTTAAAATCGCCCTTTGGGCCGTAACTAAAGGCGCTGTTGTAACTTAGGTCACTCGCATCAAGTCCTCTCTTATGTAGGTAATTTGAATCCAAGCCATTAGAACCTAAATCATTAGAACGACTATCCCTGTAATCTAAGCTTACTCGGGTTTCTTCAACTAAGTCCTCACGCTCAGATGAACGCGCGGACATAACTTGTAGCCCGCTCTCCATATAAGGCTCCATCACACACAACCTGCCTTGAGCTTGGCGGGTTTCTAAGTTTTTATTAGCCTCAACGTCCTGAAAAAACCGAGCTTTAGGGTCGACGTCTTGATCTATAGCTTCACTCTCAAAATCTGCGCCTAAACTTAAAAACTCCTTTTTAACTTGTTCTTGAGCTTTACTCTCGTTAAGTTCCTTAAATACGGCCTTTATGAAACTTAAGTCTTCATTTAAAACGCGGGCCGTTAGGTTTTCGGTCTTTATAGGCGCAGTCTTTAAATTATGATTAAGCCCTGGCGTTTGGTCTAAAGCTAAAGGCGAGTCTTTATTTATGTTTGACGTGTTGTTTAGATTTGAGGCTTGAATTGGCGCCTTAGACCAAGATGGCGCGGCCCTCCATTTATAGGCGTAGATGTTTTCTTGTAGTAAAGGCGCGACTCGACTTAAAGTTAAAATTTCCCATAAGTCCATAAGCTCGTTTTTTAAAATTTGTGGGCGTGTTGGAACGCTCGCCGCATGCGTAGTGCCATCACTATAAGTCCCATAATTAAAGCTCCATGGCTCTATCTCTTTTCCCTTTACTATAGTTTTAGTTTTTGGAGCTTCTAGATTACGTGTTTTTGGAAGGCGCGTTTGATCCGTAGTAGCGTTCGCTGCTTCATGGTTTACGCTTCCCTTTACATAGTCAGCGTTTGCCTTTTCATAGCCTGGGTTTTCCGAAGCTAAGGCTTTAACATAAGGTAAAGTAATGGCTTGCGCGTCGATTTTTTGGGGAAGTAACGTCAGTTTTAATGCGACTAAAGGGTTATTAGCCGGTCCCACAAATAACGTAATGGGCTTAGTATTATGTGGCAGGACGTAAATAACCTCCCCTTCGTTTTTTATTTCCGCCGTACTAATCGTGCTAATATCGGCATCTTTAAACGGAAGGACTAAGCGATTTAGTTCGTTTAGAGCAACTTCATACGTAAAGGCGGGGATTTTAGGGCCTTGAGCACTGACTTGAGGTTTGGAGGGTTTAACTTCCCTTTCTTTATGGCTTAAAACCTCAGGCTTAGCTAAAACTTCAGGCTTAACTAAAACTTGAGTTTCGGCTTCCCCTCTAACGAGTTTAGGTCCCAAAGAACCCGACTCCTCTTTATTTTTCATTAACTCGGGTCCTTGGGTTTTCGGTAAAGGCCCAGCGACTTGAGAAGCTTGAGCTTCCTCGGTAGTATTAGGGACTTGTTCTATGTATTGCGTCTGTTCTTTGTTGCGGGGGGCTAGAGTGTTTTTAGCTTGTTCTTCGGCGTGAGGCGCAAGAACATTTTGGGCTTGCTCCGTGGGATACGCTTTATTAGACGCATCTTTTATTAAAGTTTCAGCTTGAGGAAGGGATTTTTCTAATGAAGCCTGAGATGATTTTATTGCTAGAGCCTGCGCTTTAGGATTAGTAGTCAAGGCCTTTACACTTGGAGCTTTACCTAATGCATGGTTATCTTGCGCAGAATTTTCAACTTCTAGATTTACCTTAACGCCTTGCGCATTAGCTTGCGCATTGCCTTGCGCAAACGACACCTGAGGAGCTAAGCCTAACACCGCTATAGCTAAAGCGACACTAATCGCAAGACTTAGTTTACGAACCGATAAAACCTTAGTTTGTTCATTATTTTTGGGGCGTAAAACAAATGGAGCTTTGCGTTTAAAGTTTAAGGTTTCAGGGGACGCCAGAACCCGAGAAACACAGATACCAGAGGCATATGCCCAAGGTTTTGAGGCTCTACAAGTTAATCTTGAGTTTTTCCGGGCCTTACGTGGTGCCCCCAAAATGGGGAAAAGCCCTAAACGCAAGGACTTAGGGGTTGATGCTTTATCTTGACCTAAAATTTGTTGCTCTAACATAAAATATTCCTGCCGAAACGTTAATTACTTAAAAAGCTCAATGACGCTTTATTTTTTTTAAGGGCTATAAACTTTTGTTTTTATTGTTTTTGCTTTTGGTTTGACCCATGTTTGGATTCGTACTTCTTGGGTATGACCTTTGTGGGGCCACTATTTAGCTTCCTCTTTGGCCATTTCGCGTCTATTTTGCGTGGCAAGACGGGCTTTAACCTTTTGCGTACGCGCTCCGCCTTCATACATATCAATCCAAGTTAAATACGGCTGAAAATCTCCCATCCTAAAGCGAAATTCATAAGTTCTTTGAATACGCTTTTCACTTCCAGATGGGCCTTTAATAATGCTTAAGCCCGAAACAAAGATATTGCCACTTTCTTCTTCATAGATGACGGTTTTTGGCTCAAAATAAATACTGATGTGGTCAAGGCGTATTTCTTCCGCCTGCACCTCCACAACATTGACAAACTGCTGCCAAACTTCAGCTGAAAGTAACGGTTCAACGACTGTACGCACAAATTTGATACTTCCTGGAGTAACGTTACCGACTAATTGCGCCAAAAATAACCCCCAAGCCTTTTCATAGCCGGCATTAGTTCTATCCGCCACCAGCCTTGTCTCCTCTGTTAACCGTGGAGGCACGAGAACTACCGCATCCTTTTTAAAAGCTAAAGCACACGCTAAAATCACGTTTGCGATTAACATGATTAAAGCAAGAAGACATAAACCTAATACGGTTAAGCGCATACCGCGATATGACGCGAGATAATTTTCAAAAAGCATAAAAAATTTTTTCTCAAAACTGATTTGGAAAGGTTAAAACTTAGTCCCACTATCCCTAAGTCCTATTAACAAAATTTTCCTCGCTCAAAGCCTAAAAGGCTTAAACTTAACCTCGTGTTCTTAAAGCCAAGGTTCAAGCATGTTTTTTGTAAATTGAGCAGTGTTTTCTTTAAACTAAACAGTTTTTTTAAAGATGCAGATTTTGGTCTTTAAAGGCAGCTGATTTAGTCTTTAAAAGAAGTATGGTTTAGTAAAAATACTTCACGTAGGGATTAGGCAAGGTGTGACATTTGGTTGGCCCTAAGCCATACCAGTACAAAAGATGCACCAATAGCCCTTCTTGGCTTGAACTTAAAAGTCGGCGATACCAATGTGAAATAAAAAAACCGATTAGGACGCAGATAAAAGCTTGCCCAATCAACATTCCTAACACGATGGCTAAGACTAAAGGCGCTATTTCATCAGCAGACCAAAGTAAGATAGTTGGCGGTTCATCAATGGCGCGCGGTAATTCAATGCTTTCCATAAAAATTCCTTACGATTAAGGGGTTAAGGTTTAGGTAGTTTTGGGGGTTGTGCCTCAAAAACGCTTTAGTTTAAAGGCCAAGTAGATTTTCAAATAAAACAAAGGCTTTTAAGCGTCTAAGTGTTTATAAGCCTCTAGCATCTTTTAAACATCCTACAATTTTTAGCGTCTTACAGCTTCTAAGCGCCCTAGAGATTTGGTTTAAACATCGGTAAAGACCGTACTAATAAATGCCACGCCAAAGCCATTAAACCTAGACTTCCTGAAGCCCAACTCAAAAAATACGGGGCTTGGACGCTAAGGCTTAAAAAGATCCATAAAAATACAATTGGAGTTGCCAATACGGCCATAAGGCCTAATTTAAACTTTAGGGCGTTAGGTGTTTTTATTTTGCGTCGTTTTAACAGCACACTTAACCATGCGTCGCCAGTTATCAACCCGAAAAATATAATTAGCGGGGTCTTTATTTTTTTAAGCTCCTCCACCCGGTTTTTTAAGACCGCTTCCCATAAACTAAGGCGCGCCTTAAGGCTTAACTTCTCAGTAGGCGTTACGACATAAAGATTGCAACCACTTAAAGCTTTAAAACTTAGAACACTTGTAGGCTCCGCAATATAGCCAGTGCTACTAGGATTAAGATGTTCATTGAGCTTATGATTAAAACCTTCAGTGAGACTATTAACGGGACTTTTAGTGAGAATACGATTGGAACTATGGTTGGAACTATCCTTGGACTCTACATTTATATTGGGTTTGGTTTTGTTAACGGCTATGCTCTCAAAATTTAGGCTTAAAGTTTTTGGGGCCGAGTCTTTAGATAAACACGCCACATAAGTGCGAGCGTTTGGGGTGATTTCTTGTACAAAGCTATACAAATCTTGCGAAATTAAAAGATTTGAGTTCCTAATTAATGAACTAAGAAGTTCTTGGTCAAAGTTGAGCGCGTTTAACGCAAACCTTTCGGTTAAATCTTCTGCTATGAGATTGGAATCATTAGCGGTTACGTCATTTTGGTTTGTTTTGGCGCTTAAGTTAATGGGGTTTGATTTTGGGGAAGTTAAGCTTTTTAAGTTGTCGCTTTTAGGGCGATTTCCCTCTTTTGTTTGAACAGCGGAACTTAAGTCTGCGGTTAAAACTTGAAATTCCTTATCCTTAAGCCACAAGTTTTTGGGAACTAGAGGCACCGCATAAATTAAAGCTCTTGGTTTACTATAACAAAAGCTTGCTTTAACCTCACAATCAGATGAAGTGTTTTTAGTTAGGCTTAGCTCATCTTCATTAGTGGAGCTTACGTTTAAGGAATTTAGTGTTGTCAGTAAAGCACCATCCACCATTTTAATTTGTGCTTCATTTTGAGAGTATGTTTGCGGTAAAGCCGCCAAAAAATCTTGCGGCTTGGCGTTTACAAGGTGAACCGCTAAAACAATAGCGCCACTAAGCACTAATAAGAAAGCACTCGTATATGATGAATCTAAATTATCCTGAGCCACAATCTCACTCCCATCAAAACAGTAAAATTATGGGTAGCAATTTTTTAAAGCCCCTAGAGGTAGGCTTTATAAAGTGACAGTAAAAAGCTTTTAAAATCACTCGTCTCATTTTTTTTACACTTTTAAAGCATAAACGTAACTTAGCTTTCGAGCCTACTTACGGCAAATTACGAAAAACCAACTTACCTCATACCTAAAGAAATTAGCGCGCAGTATAATTTAGGCGATATGCAAACTCATAAATCTAACGGTTTTTAAGCTTTGATAAAAAGCATAACTCTCAGCTTTAAACTCTCGGTCTTAAGCTCTTAGGTTTTAGCTCTTGGTTTTAAGCTCTTGGTTTTAAGCTCTTGGTTTTAAGCTCTTGGTTTTAAGTTTGAGCTTTAAGCTCTTTTGGGGACTCTTAAAGAGTACTTGGGATGAGCAGTGCTTAGAAGCTCTAAAGCGTACATTGTTTCTTCTTTGAAAGTAGCAACTTTAAAGCAGGTGTTGTTTCTTATGGGAGTTTAGTTAGCTTATTCGTTTGTATTATCGGCAGTATTATTTTAACTAGGGAGCTTTACTAAGCGCTTTTTCTGAGACTTTTTACTCAGGCAACAATTTAAGTTAAGCACCAATTACCCTTTCAACTATAAATTTAAGTGGGAATGTTTTTATTTCATTGCGGTTAGCTTAACCATAAACTTGAAGTCTAGTAAAAACTTGAAGTCAGGTAACAACATGATTTCGGATAACGCTAATTTAGTAAGCCGTTTTACAATCCTTTAAGATCCTTAATAATTTATAAGGTAAGGTAAGCTATGCTCGACAAGGTCTTTAAACTTTCGGCTAATGGTACCAATATAAGAACGGAAGTGGTGGCAGGCATCACCTCTTTTATGGCCATGGCCTATATTATTGCGCTAAATCCCAATATCCTAACCGGTTTTAACTCTCACGGCCAAGGTCTGTGGAATGCCATTTTCGTGGCTACGTGCCTAAGTTCTGCTATTGCCATGTTTTGTATGGCGTTTTTAGCTAACAAACCATTTTGCTTGGCACCAGGCATGGGACTAAACAACTTTTTTGCTATTATTACCGCCAATATGGTGGCCCTTACTGGTTTAACCTACCTTGAAGCATACCAAACGATGCTTTGCCTTATACTCTTTGATGGGGTCTTGTTCCTGCTTTTAACCATATTCAATATTCGAGAAAAGATTATTACCGCGATTCCGCCTCAAATTCGTTTAGGAATTGCGCCTGCAATCGGTTTTCTGCTTATTGAAATTGGTTTTGGGGCGAATTCCGCTATTTATACGAGCGATGGACAACAATTTCAGGTGCTACGTGATTTCTTTGGGGCGTTTTCGATGAATAGCCTTAAAGAAAGTATGGGTGGAAATTTTGCGCACATGGCTTTAACCGTCGTTACTATTTTCTTGGGATTAATCTCCATGGCCGTAATGTCAAAAAGAAAATTTAAGGGCGCAGTATTAGCCGGGATGCTATTTTCAAGTATCTTCTATTGGGTGATAGATTTCTTATTAACTGGAGCTAATCCTTTTGTCGCGTTAGCCACCGCTTCCTTTGTGCCTCCTATTACGGACTTTTTAGATAACACGTTCTTTCAGTTAAACTTTAGTAATCTCTTTAACTTAAGCCTCATCACCATCGTAACTTTGGTTATCACTTTTGTCATCCTCGATATGTTTGATACCATTGGGACTTTTATCGGTTTAGCTTCGCAAACTGGTCACTTAGACGAAAAAGGGCAAATGCCTGGCATGAAAAAAGCGTTAATATCTGATGCGATTGGTACTATAGCCGGCGCTCTAACAGGCACTTCAACTGTGACTACTTTGATTGAATCAGCTTCAGGGGTTGAAGCCGGTGGACGTACTGGACTTACAGCAGTTGTTACTGCGTGTATCTTCTTAGCTTGTTTGTTCTTAGCACCATTTGCAGCTATCATTCCGCCAGCTGCAACTTCAGCCGCTTTGATCTTCGTTGGGGCTTTGATGATGACTAGCCTTAAAGCAATCAACTTTAACGACCTAGAACTTTGTTTACCGGTCATTTTAATGCTTATTGCTATGCCAATTTCAGGCTCAATCACTCATGCAATCGGGATTGGAATTATCACTTCTGTTGTAATGGGGATTTGCTTGGGTAACTTAAAAAAATACTCCGTATTTTCTTATATCCTAGCTTTGATATTTTTAATTAAATTTATGCTTTAGTAAAGACGTAAGCTTAAAGCCTGAGAGCTTTTGCAAACACCACCTATATCCTAAACTCCCGCCGTCATAGTTTCTAATTTTTGACGTGCTTTTGGGGATAGGCTACACCGAGTAAATCGAAGAGATCTCTAGTTTTTTTAGGGATCTCTTTTACTATCCAGATTCCTCTGCCTAGAGGCCTACTCGCTTGAAGTGTTTGTAGCTTTAGCATTAGCTTATTTAATGAATCACTTGGTAGCT
>OIZS01000748.1_pt1 | contig 12613 bp, 13 predicted proteins | sample 1588641 | NCBI WGS metagenome assembly OIZS01 (sample SAMN03283240) | human gut metagenome | biome: human-associated habitat; material: feces | host: Homo sapiens | place: Peru | collected 2012
TATAACCACTCCGTCATCCTGAAACGGGCTTACTCGACCAACCCACGAAGAATCCGGCCGTCAGGCGCACCCAATCGCAATCAAATCAAAAAAGCTTCCCTTTCGGTAAAGCCTTCGTGCGGCGCGTTGCTCCGTGGTCTTGACAAACGTCTGCAAGACAAGATAAGCATTCCTTTCCATATCGCGGAGGATCCTCTCCACAGTGTGGCCAAGGGCGCTGGCATCGCGCTTAAGAATGTAGACAGGTTCTCGTTCCTTATGCGTTAATTGTGCGATGCACAATTTAATCGATTTTTTACAAAAGCATAGCCACTGGTTCCTTTTCGTATTGCTCGAAGTAATCAGTATGGTCTTGTTGTTCCAATACAATAGCTATCAAGGTAGCGTGTGGTTCACCTCGGCCAATACTGTTTGTGGCAAGGTGGACTCGTGGAACTCCGCCGTGGAAAGTTTTTTCTCCTTGGGTAAGGTCAATCAAGAACTTACCCAGCGCAACCTATATTTGGAGCAGCAGGTGAAGAAACTTTCCACGCGTCTCTATGATGTCACGAAGGACACCACGTGGACCGACACCGCGGGCGTGAAGTTGCTCAAGAACTTCAGGCTCATTCCCGCCAAGGTGGTGAGCAACAGCGTGGTGCATGCCAACAACCTCATCACTATTGACAAGGGCTCACTTGACGGCGTCAAGGTTGACATGGGCGTGGCTTGTGGCAGTGGCGTGGTAGGTATAGTGTATCTCACCTCGCCCCATTATTCCATTGTGATTCCTGCCATCAATACGAAGTCGAACATAAGTTGCCGTATTCAGGGAAGAGACTATTTCGGTTATCTTCACTGGACGGGCGGCGATCCGCAGAAGGCTTATGTGGAGGAAGTGCCGCGTCATGCGCGCTTCAAGCTGTACGACAACGTGGAGACGAGTGGATTCTCGTCTGTTTTCCCTCCTGGCATATTGGTGGGAAAAATCCTTCATGTCTATAATTCTGTCGATGGCGTGTCGTATAGGCTGCAAGTGAGATTGGCAACTGACTTCTCGCGCCTGCGTGATGTTTGCGTCATAGACAACGCGCCTGTCTTGGAACGCCTCGAAGTGTTGCGTGCCGCGCAAGACTCGCTGAAAGGCAACGTCGACAAGTAAAGAGTGAAGACAGCGATGGTGACGCGCGCATGAATCAGAGACGCGTATGGCAGGTTGTTGAGGTAAGGGGTATAGTAGATTAGTTAAAAGTTGAATAGGAAGAAAAGGTAAAAGGATGAATATTGATTTCCTGAAACGTTTGCTGCTTTTCTTTGGGCTGATGCTTGTTCAGGCGTTGGTGCTCAACCACGTCCACCTTTTTGGCGTGGCCACACCGTTGCTGTATGTCTATTTTGCCATTTCCTTTAGGCGTGGCACGCCTAAATGGGTCATGCTTGTATGGAGCTTCCTGTTGGGCTTGAGCATTGACGTCTTCTCCAATACCCCAGGTCTTGCCGCCGCGTCCATGACGTTGGCAGCGGTCGTACAGCCTTATTTGCTTGAGCTGTTTATCCAGCATGGCGACAACGACGAGGTGCTTCCGTCTATTCGTGAGCTTGGCTTGAGCAAGTTCACGTTGTTCGCGTTGATTCTGACATTTGTTTATTGCCTTGTCTTTTTCACGTTGGAGTCGTTCACGTTTTTCAATTGGCTTCAATGGTTGTTGAGCATTTTCACAAGCCTGTTGTTGACGCTTCTTTTGGTGTTGGTCGTCGACAACTTGAGGCGTTTTTAGCGCAAGCATAGTGGAGAGGAGTCGAGATGAAGGATTTCAGTCTTGAGAATAGGAAAAGGGTTATAGGTGGCGTTGCAGTCTTCATAGTGGTGCTCTATGTAGTCAGGTTGTTCGCGCTTCAGGTCATGAGCGACGACTATCGCAAGAGCGCCGACTCCAACGCTTTCCTGAAGAAGGTGGAGTTCCCCAGTCGTGGCATCATACGCGACAGGAACGGTAAGTTGCTGGTTTTCAATCAGCCTTCCTACGACATCATGGTCGTGATGAACGAGGAGCGCGGCCACCTTGACACGTTGGACTTCTGCCAGACCTTGGGCATTACCAAGGAGACGTTCATCAAAAGGATGAACGACATAAAGGATCCCGCCAAGAATCCAGGATATTCCCGTTTCACCCAACAATTGTTCATGACGCAGGTTGACGACAAGAACTTCAGCGTGTTTCGTGAGAAGATGTTTCGTTTCCCTGGCTTCTATATCCAGAAGCGAACCATACGGCAATACATGTATCCTTATGGAGCCCATATCCTTGGCGAGGTGTCGGAGGTATCGCAAAGCGACATCGACGAGGACAGCTATTACCAGCCTGGCGACTACATAGGCAAGCTGGGCGTGGAGCGAAACTATGAGAAAGAGCTCCGCGGCATCAAGGGAGTGCAGGTCCTTCTCCGCGACGCCCATGGACGGGTGCAAGGACATTACCAGCACGGCAAGTTCGACCATCGTCCCGTGCCAGGCAAGGAGCTCACCCTTGGCCTCGACGTTAATCTCCAGGCCCTTGGCGAGCGCATGATGCAAGGCAAAATAGGCGCCATCGTAGCCATAGAGCCATCCACGGGCCAGATTCTTTGCATGGTGTCGTCGCCGACCTATGACCCACGGTTGCTTGAGGGAAAGAACCGCAACAAGTATCATAAGTTTCTCACCCATGACCCACAGAAGCCATTGCTCAACCGTGCCATCATGGGCCAGTATCCTCCTGGTTCCACGTTCAAGACGACGCAAGGGCTCACATTCCTCTCCGAGGGCATCATCTCACCGGCCACACAGTATCCTTGCCACAGGGGATTCTATTACAAGGGACTTCACGTGGGTTGCCACAGCCACGCCGCGCCGTTGAGCCTTGTGCCGGCCATCAGCACATCGTGCAACGCCTTCTTCTGCTGGGGCTTGTTCCACATGATGAGCAACCGCGCGAAATACAAGACCGTGGAAGATGCCATGAACACATGGCGCGACTATATGGTGTCCATGGGCTTTGGCTATCGCCTCGGCATCGACCTGCCCGGCGAGAAACGCGGCTTGATACCCAACGCCACGTTCTACGACAAGGCTTACCATGGCTCATGGAATGGCTTGACCATCATAAGCATAAGCATAGGACAGGGTGAGGTCAACCTCACTCCGTTGCAGATTGCCAACCTTGGCGCGACTATCGCCAACCGCGGCTACTACTACGTGCCTCACGTGGTGAGGAAGATTCAAGGCCAGCCCATCGACACATTGTTCACGCGTCGCCATTACACCAAGGCCCAACGCCGCGCCTACGACTACATCGTGGCCGGCATGCGCTCTTCGGCCATGGGCGGCACTTGCAAGATGCTGGGATCGTTGCCTTTCGCCGCTTGCGGCAAGACGGGAACGGCGCAGAACCGTGGCCACGACCACTCCGTGTTCATGGGCTTCGCCCCCATGGACAAGCCGAAGATAGCCATTGCCGTGTATGTGGAGAATGGCGGTTGGGGTGCCGATTATGGCGTGCCAATGGGAAAAGTGTTGATGGAACAGTATATCATGGGCAAGCTCAGTCCTTCGGGCGAGAGGCTTGCCACGGAAATGCAGAATCGCAGGATATCTTATGGAGACTCAGAACGATAAAGGACAGCCAAGCATCTGGCGCAGCTTAGACTGGTGGACGGTGGGCATATACATCGCCCTACTCATCTTCGGATGGATTAGCGTGTGCGGTGCCAGTTACACATACGGAGAGACCGACATCTTCAGCCTTTCCACGCGTTCGGGCATGCAGATAGTGTGGATATGCACATCTTTTGCCCTTGGCTTTATCCTTCTCATGCTCGACGACCGCTTCTACGACACCTTTGCCTATGTCATATACGCGGTGCTGCTGCTCTTGCTGTTTCTCACGATATTCAACCCCCACGAGATCAAGGGCTCCCGCTCTTGGATAGTGCTTGGCCCGCTGAGGTTGCAGCCGGCGGAGTTTGCCAAGTTCGCCACGGCGTTGGCGGTGTCGAAACTGATGAGCACCTTCGGTTTCGACATGCAAAAGCCCAAGCATTTCTTCTCGGCAATGGCCATTATCCTGTTGCCCATGTTGTTTATCATAGGCCAGAGGGAGACCGGCTCGGCCCTTGTCTACCTCGCGTTCTTCCTCATGCTCTATCGTGAGGGGATGCCAGGCAGCATATTATTCACTGGCGTCGCCATGGTCATCTATTTCGTGGTCGGCATCAAGTATGAGCAAGTGTTCCTTTTGGGCACGCCAACGTCGGTTGGAAAGTTCGTGGTGTTGCTGCTCGTGCAGATATTCGCCTCGTCGATGGTTTATATCTATGCCCACAACCGCCATTTCGCGTTGCGGCTCTTGGCCATTTGCACGGGCGTGACGTTGCTCGTGCTGTTGTTCTCCGAGTTTGTCATCCCGTTCGACATAGTATGGGTTCAGCTTGGCATATCAGCCTTTCTTATAGGTTTCCTTGTCTATGAAGGACTGTCCACCCGCATACTCCATTATCTCTTGATAGCGTTGTTCTCAGTTGGCAGCATAATCTTCTTCTACAGTGCCGACTACGTGCTCAACAACGTGATGGAGCCGCACCAGCGTGTCAGGATAAACGTGTTGTTGGGACTGGACGATGACCTTGCCGGCGCTGGTTACAACGTTCACCAGAGCGAGATAGCCATCGGCTCGGGCGGCCTTCAAGGAAAGGGCTTCCTTAATGGCACGCAGACGAAGTTGAAGTTCGTGCCAGAGCAGGACACCGACTTCATCTTCTGCACGGTAGGCGAGGAGGAAGGCTTCCTTGGCTCAGCCAGCGTGTTGCTGCTTTTCCTCGCGTTGATATTAAGGTTGATACATTTGGCTGAACGACAACCGTTCAAGTTTGGGCGGGTTTATGGCTATTGCGTGGCGGGTATCTTCCTTTTCCACGTCTTCATTAATGTGGGAATGGTGCTTGGTCTCACGCCTGTCATCGGCATCCCGCTGCCGTTTTTCAGTTATGGTGGCTCTTCGCTGTGGGGATTCACGCTCCTGCTGTTCATCTTCCTTCGAATAGACGCGGGCAGGAACCTCGTGAGGACATAAATAAGCGAAGAGCGGCCTGTGCTCTTTTAGCGTGCTATCTCAATGCCCACGTCGGCAATGCCCGGTATAATCTCCCGTCGCATGTCGTGCCTCACGGTGACGTGGAGAGAGTCGCCCTCCTGCAAGTTGGTTTCCGATATTAGGTAGTGGTATTGGAAGTAGCTTATCCCTCTTCCCTTTATCGTGCCCTGCGAGTCGTATATCTGACAGTTGATGGTGTCTCTCCTCGTGGTCTTCTTAGGATAAACCGTTTGCTCCACTATCAATGTGAGCGATTGGAAAGGGTAGGCGTCGCTTACCCTGAGTCCCAGCATGGTGCTGTATTTAGCCGCTGTTTTCATTCTCGGCACGTCATACGACAACACCTCGCCCCTGTCCCAACCTGAGACAGAGGTGTGGTCGTAAGTGTCGTAAACCTTCCTGCCCGTGCACGACACGAGCAGGAATAGAAGTGAGATAAAGGCTAACCTTCGCATTTTTCCTTATTTCTCGGTTGCCGGCTTGCTGTCGTTCGGCTTGCCGTCTTTCTGTTTCGTGGTTGCCGGCTTGCTGTCGCTCGACTTGCCGCTATTCTGTTTCGGGGTTGCCGGCTTGCTGTCGCTCGACTTGCCGCTATTTTGTTTCGCGGTCATCGGCTTGCCGTCTCTTTGCCTGTCGTTTGCCTTCGCCTCTTTCGGCTTGTTCTGGGCCTGTGGCGCGGCACCGTCTTGCGGCTTCTTCGTGGCAGCTTGCTTATTATTCTTGTTTTTCTTGTTTTTCTTCTTCTTGGCCTTGTCGAATCGGCTCACGTCGGCGTCGGCGAGCAAGTCCACGGGTTTCTTCTCCGTTTTCGCCTTGTCGTTTTCCAGTAGCGACAGCGGCTTCTCGCCCTGCTTGTTCATGGCTATAATCTCGAAGGCGCGTTTCGCCGTTATGGTCTCCGTGTTCGCCCCGAGGTTCTTGTCGGTGGAATAAGTGCAGAGGCCGGCGAGAATGTCGGTCTTGAACAGGTGGTACTCCGCGTCTTGCGTGACCAGTGTCACGTCCCTTCTCGGCAGTTTTCGGCTTGCCTCAAGATAGTCGTCCACCTCATAGTTGAGGCAGCATTTCAGCTTGGCGCACATTCCGGCGAGCTTCTGCGGATTGAGCGAGATGTCCTGTATGCGCGCCGCGTTGGTGGAGACGCTTGAGAAGTTTTTCATCCATGTGGCGCAGCACAGCTCCCTTCCGCACGGTCCCGTTCCGCCAATGCGTCCAGCCTCTTGTCGCGCTCCAATCTGCTTCATCTCTATGCGCACGTGGAAAGTCTCGGCAAGCACCTTGATGAGCTTGCGGAAGTCCACGCGCTCGTCGGCAATGTAATAGAATATCGCCTTGTTGCAGTCGCCTTGGTATTCCACGTCGCCAATCTTCATTTGCAGTCCGAGGCTTTTGGCTATTTGCCGGCTCTGTATCATCGTGCCGTGCTCGCGGCTTTTGGCTTCCTTGTATTTCTCCATGTCCACGGACTTCGCTATTCGGTAGACACGCTTTATGTCGTCGGCCGACTTCAGGTTGGCCTTCTTTATCTGCAGCCTTACGAGCCTGCCCGTGAGCGTCACCACGCCGATGTCGTGGCCAGGGTTGGCTTCCACCGCCACGATGTCGCCCTTTTGCAGGTCGAGGTTGTTCACGTTGTGGTAGTAGCCTTTCCTTGTGTTCTTGAATTGCACCTCCACGAGGTCGGTCGACTCCGCGTTGCCGGGCACGTCGGCGAGCCAGTCGTAGGTGTTGAGCTGCTTGTCTTGCCTTCCCGCGCCTTTTGCCGAAAGTCCCCGTCCACATCCGGAGCACATATCATATTCTCTCATATCGCGTATTCTGAAGTGATGTATTTTATAATGTATATATGTAGTTGTCTCTTATTTCCTTATGTAAATGGTGGTCTCGAGCGCGAAGTCGAAAAACTGTATCTTCGCGTTGGCGTTTTGCCCTATGTCGCGCGTCATCTGTTGCAGTCGGTGCTGAAACAGCATCACGTTGCGCTCGTTGATGTAAGGCGAGAAGTTCTTGGCGAACTGTTCCTCCTCCTTGGTCATGTAGCACAGTGCCGGATCGTGGAAATTGTAGATGAAGTTTTCCCTCACCATCTGCATCATGTAGGCAATGAGCCTTTTCTGTTTCTCCCTTCCGAAGTCGGCCACGGTGGTGCTCCACGCTTTCAGTTGCCTCACGTCTTTCTTGAAGGCGCATCGCATGAGCGATACAAACAGGTTGAAAAACTCCTTGTTCTCGTTGCCGGCGTCTATTTCCTCCGTCGCCTTCAGCCAGTTGCCCATCGCCACTCGCGCTATCCTCTCCGCGTCTTGCGGCTCTATGCCTCGCCTGGCGGTCAGGGCCTGTGCCATGTCCTCGTTGTCGAGTCGTGGCACGGCGAACGTCTGCACTCGGCTTCGTATGGTCTCGAGCAGCAGCTCCGGGTGCTCGCTGACGAGCAGGAACACCGTCATCCGCGGTGGCTCCTCCAGCAGTTTCAGCATCTTGTTGGAGCACGTCAGGTTCATGCGTTCCGGCAGCCATATCACGCTCACCTTGTATCCGTTGAGCGTCGACTTCATGTTGAGCTTCCTCATCAGCCTGTCGCTCTCAGCCTCGAATATCACGGCTTGCTGCTTCTCGGCCCTCATGAGCGTCATCCATTGCTCAAGCGAGAAGTAGGTGTCGCCAGTGAGCATCTGCCTCCATTCCTTGGCATAGTCGTCGCTTGTCACCTTGGTGTCGCTTCCCGCGCCTTTCGGCTTTATGGTGGGGTAGGTGAAGTGCAGGTCGGGGTGTTGCCATTTGGCGAGCATGGCCTCGGCGTTGGCTATGGCGGCATCGTTCTTTAGCACCGACGTGCCGTCCCATCTCTCGCCAAGCATGAACGACGCGAAGGCAAGGGCGAGCGGCATCTTGCCACTGCCCGCTGGCCCGGTGAACATCAGCGCGTGGGGTATGCGCTCCTCGTCAACGAGTTGGCGCAGTCGCTTCTTAGCCTCTTCTTGGCCTATGACCCTGTCGAATTTCACGGCTTCGTATTTGTGTTGTTTTTCCTTGGTCTTGCCTACAGTATCTGCCTCAGTATGTCGGGCATGCTCTTAAAGGCGGACACGGTATAGAAGTGTATGTCTTTCACGCCATTGGCGTATAGCTCCTTGCACTGGCTCACCGCCCATTCTATGCCGAGCTGCCTGGCCTCCTCGTCGGTGGTGCATTTCACGGCTTCCTTGGCCAGTTCCTGCGGCATGTCGCAATGGAAGGTCTTGGGCACTTGCGTCACCTGGGTCAGCTTCGCCAGGGGCTTGATGCCGGGTATGATGGGCATGGTGATGCCCATGGCCCTTGCCTTGGCCACGAAGTCGAAATATTTCTTGTTGTCGTAGAACAGTTGCGTCACGGCGTACCCGGCTCCCAGGTCCTGTTTCTCTTTCAGGTGTTTCATGTCCATCTCCATGTTGGGCGCCTCCTCGTGCTTCTCAGGGTAAGCCGCCACGCCATACTGGAATTTCTCGCCCGGGTGCTTTATCGGCGTGCCGTCTATGAAGAATCCCTCGTTGAAGCGGTTCACCTGCGCCGCGAGCTCGGTGGTGTGCGCCCAGCCGCCTGCTGTCGGGGTGAACATCTTGTCGTCTTTCGCCTTGTCGCCGCGCAGCAGCAGCACGTTGCTTATGCCGAGAAACTGCATGTCGATGAGCTCGTATTCAATGTCCTCCTTCGTGGCACCCGCGCAGATGACGTGCGGCACCACCGTGGTGTCGTAGCGTCGCTGTATGGCCGCCGCCACGGCTATGGTGCCCGGCCTGCGCCTTATCCTGAGCCGCTCGTATTGCCCGTCGGCGGTCTCGCGGTAGACGTATTCTGAGTGGTGCGTTGTTATGTTGATGTAGTTGGGGGCGAAATCCCTCACCTTGTCAATGTTGCGGAAGAGGGTCTCCGTGCCATTGCCCTTCAGGGGCGGCAGCACCTCGATGGAGAAGCCTTTCTGTCGACTTGCGTCGCCCAGTATGTCGATAATGTTCATGTGTTCGTTTTATGATGCTATTCAGCGTACAAAGTTACTAAAAAAATCTTTATTAATTCGCTTTTCCATCGCCTTTACGCTGGCTGTGCCGGAATAACTGCTTCAACAATATTTTTCCAACACCTTGTCGAGCATTCCCACATAATAGAATGGCAGATTGATATTGCCACACGAAATCCACCTCGGCATTGGAGCCTTTCTTGTCACGCACCCAAAGATACTGCGTTTTCCTAAAACATAGGCAAATATTAAGCGAAACTTTCTCAAAACATAGGCAACTTTACGCGAAATCATGCCTAAAACATAGGCAACTGCTTAAAATATTGCCTTATACCATAAAGTCGCGGTCGTCTTTATACTGCGGTATCGGCGCATGATTTCACGCTGAAATGTAAAATATTATTGCCAAAATTTAACACTTGGGAACAGGTGCAAATAGAGCGGAAAGAGGGTAGCCTTTTGCCTTTTCGCAATACCGCCAGCGGCTTTTCGGCCAGATTTTTTTGCGATAGTAGCCAAATGGCGTCGCCGTTACAGTGCAATCGCGATGCCGTTACGGTGTAACGGCATCGCGATTACGGTGTAACGGCAGTGCGATTGCACTGTAACGGCGACGCTGTTTAAGCGCAAATCCGAGGTTTTGGAACCGTTAAAATCACAACGTGCCGATATTCAGCAATTTACCAAAATAGCCCATAGCTCGCGTTTTTTCGACCAAGCGACGGCTTGGTTGAGAAAAATCGATTCTCAGACGACCATTTGTAAAATGTCATTACTCTATTTAACAGATGTGCATCATGTGCTTTGCAGGGTGCGGCTCCTGTGGCCGTCCGCACCCCGAAAGGCAAAAAATGAAGACAGGAGAGGGTTACGATGCCGTCGTGTGAGGTGGCCACGATGCCACGCGTCTTCATATTGTGGTAAACAGATACAACTTAAATTATGCAATATAATTGTTTTATTATTATTTCACCGCAATCTTTATAGAATCCTTACCTACTTTGGCGATAACCAACGATTCGTTTACGGCAAAAGAGGCTGCACCATTCGCTGCAACCGAAGAGCCGAGATACTTGCCATCAGTAGCATAGAACTTCACTACTTCGCCATTATCAAGTCCAGAGAGAGTAACAATACCATCATGGGCAGAAGCCACAACGCCACGTGTTCTTACCATATTGATATTGGTACCAGTATCCAAGTTTGCATCAATCCAATACAAAGTTGCCTTCGCCTTATCAGATGCTTTATATCCATCTGCTGTAGCATAAACAGAAATATTATAGGCTGCAGAAAGAGATACTTCTCCATTTTCGCTCAGCGCATCAGACTTAATATCTGTATCAGTTATTGTATAATGATACTTTGCTCCTGTTGTTTCGCAAGCGAACTTCAATTTGCCTTCGCCATAAGAAACTGATGGTGTAGAGCATTGAGTAACTGGCTTGTTATCATCTCCTGTTTCGTCTGGATTCCAAGCATAGATATATTTATAATCAGGTCCAAAAGCAGATTTATAGCCCTGAAGGTATTCTGTTGGAACCATAATTGTACTTATCGTTGGTATTTTTAAGTCTGCGTAATTTGATTTACAATATTTACCTTCAAAATATACATATTTCAGGTTTTGACAACCCTCTAAGCAAGCCCCACCCAATGATGTAACAGATGAAGGGATGGTGATAGAGGCTAAGCCTCTGCAACCTCGGAAGCAAGAGTTACCCAATGAAGTAACAGATGAAGGGATGGTGATAGAAGTTAAGCCCCAGCAACCAGAGAAGCAAGACCCGCCCAATGAAGTAACCGATGAAGGGATGGTGATAGAGGTTAAGCCACTGCAACCCTTGAAGCAGCCCCAAGCCAATGATGTAACAGATGAAGGGATGGTGATAGAGGTCAAGCCACTACATACAGTGTATCTATTATTAGTTGATTATCAATACTATACGCTCTAAACGGTAGAAAAGTGACTGTGTGGATTCTATATAGATACGAAATGTGTAACATTTAACGTCTTTAACTTTCGCTTACATTAAAAACTACCAAATAGTGTTTGGATGGGAACGTTTCAACCGAACTCAAAATGTGATAAACAAAAGTTATCCAATGATATTTTAGAGGGTAGGGTTGAAACGACTTCCCTTAAAGGATGTTATTGCCAATCACCCCCCTATTCTATAAGAACCAATAGAAATGTAGCCTATCATACTGTTTTCCTACATTTTTACACAAGTAGAAAAGCAGATTCCAATACTGATTTTTGGAGTCTGCTTTTCCGAAATGGTTAAGTATAACTTATTTATTGTTTCATAGATTTAATAGTTGCCTAAAGAACGTAAGTTCTATTTATGGCTTATGGTCAATATATACCAACATGAAGTGGTGAAGAAATTTCTGATATACTTCACCTTCCAGACCCAATGTGGCAAGAGCCGTGGGGTAAGGTGGAACTTCTGTTTGTAATGAGGGTTGATGAACCAAAGTTTTTGGTCAGCTACAACGAACCCACATTTGTGTATAAGACTTTCGAACAACTCAATGCTTGTTCGGCATTCTTTTATGCTCATAAGTTCATTCATAGTTCCTTTCTCTTCATTGCATGTTTTTAGCAACAACCGGTATAAAGGGTTTGGCAGCAAGTGAATGAATGGCAGATGTGAGCAAAGTTTGCTTCTGCAAATCTGTTGATGTCCTCCAAAAGGCATTTGCCATGCAGGGAATCCGACAAACAGCACGCCTTTTGTTTTCATAAACTTTCTTAGGTGTGCAAGAAATGGCTCTTTTGTCGGAACGTGTTCTATCACATCATGTAATAGTATTACGTCATATTTATCCTCTTCATTACATGGAACAGGATATTGCATGAAATCACTGCATACAAATGTGGCATGATTGCTGATTTCAGAAAAGTATGCTTTGGCATCTTTAATTCTGCATTCGGCAATATCTATACCTGTCACTCTGCAGCCCAACTGTGCAAAGGGAACTAAGTTTCCTCCTTCACCACAGCCTACCTCCAAGATTCTACTCTTTGGTGTCAGTTCCGTAAAATCAGACAAGTAGCTGATGTAAAACTCCTTAGATGTTATCTCCAAGTCACGGAAATACATCTTTCTGTCTGTATGTCTTTTTTGCATGTATCTTATTTTTTGATTTTTCTGTATATATAGATACAGATCAGTCATAAAGACTGCATGCAATTTGAGACTTTCTTACCAAGAGAGCCTAATACCGAAAGGCACAGTCAATGTAAATGGACGTTCTGTCCAAGTATTCTTGACTTCGCTTCCATTCGGAATGTACCAATTCAGCGTTGGCTCAACAAACAATGTCAACTTTGGTGCAAATTGATATTGTATTCCGATATTAGTGTTTACAGTCCACTGTATAGAAGGTGTTGTCGGCTCACCCGACAAAGTCCGTGGCAGGGCTTAACCAAACACCAACGATACTCGATAGAAAAAGAACGGAATGTCCCTTACCCCACGCAGTTGGCTTCTAAAAGCTT
>OIZS01000749.1_pt1 | contig 12607 bp, 8 predicted proteins | sample 1588641 | NCBI WGS metagenome assembly OIZS01 (sample SAMN03283240) | human gut metagenome | biome: human-associated habitat; material: feces | host: Homo sapiens | place: Peru | collected 2012
TAGTGGGTGGTGACCATGCCGGTAAAGGTAGCGGACAGCATCAGGATCAGCAGCCACGGGATGCGCTGCTTGGCGTGGGTCCACACGCTGGTGCCAAAGTAGGTGGTGGCGTCGTCATCCGGGAGAATGGCGGCCATCTTCTGCATATCCTCGGTGCTCTCGTCGGTCAGAACGTCAATGGCATCGTCGATGGTGATGATGCCTACGAACATCCCCTCGTTGTCCAGAACGGGCATGGCGGTAAAGTCGTAGCGCTGCATCTCACGCGCCACAAACTCCTGATCGTCGGTGACCTTCACGGTGACCAGATTGTCCTCCATGATCTCCGTGATGGGGGTCTTGGGGTCTGCCAGCAGCAGATTACGAGCCGAGACAACGCCCTGCAGCCGGTTGCTCTCCACCACATAGCAGGTGTAGACGGTCTCAGCGTTCTCGCCCTGCTTGCGGATGGCTGCAAAGGCCTGTTCCACCGTCATATCCATGCGCAGACGCACATATTCCGGGGTCATCAGGCTGCCGGCAGAGCTTTCCGGGTAGTTCAGCAGCTTGTTCAGGCTCTCGCGGGTCTCCCGGGAGGATTTTTCCAGCACCCGCTTGACCACGCCTGCGGGCATATCTTCCAGCAGGTCGGCGGCATCGTCCAGACTCATCTCCTCGATGGCGCTCACCAGCTCCACGTCCGAGAAGGCGTTTACCAGATCGTCCCGGGCTTCATCGGACATATAGGCAAAGGCTTCGGTGGCAACTTCCTTTTTCAGCAGACGGAACACCACCAGACGGTTGTTCTCGTCCAGTTCTTCCAGCAGCTCGGCAAGGTCGGCGGGCTGCTCTTCCTCGGTCACCTCACGCAGCTTGACGTACTGCTTTTTGATCAGCAGCTTCAGCAGACGGCTCTTGGTCAGCATCTCGGGGTTTGCCTTGACCTCTTCGTCATTGGCTTCCTCCCGCTCTGCCTCCCGCATATCCTGCTTCAGATCCTCGGTGGCTTCCTCGTTCAGATCCTCCGCCAGCTTCTGACGCACCTCGGCGGGGATATCGGCGGGCAGCTCCTGCACCGGCAGGTTCTGTTCCGTGTTGGTTTCCAGCTTCTTTTCTTCCATATCCATGGGCTACCTCCTCTGGGTACTATACGGCACGGAGGGCTTTCTCCGCGCCGGAGGATGCAGCAGGTCGGGAAACAAAAAACGCGCCGCCCAGTGCCGGAATGCCGCAAATGCAGCCATTTCCGCGCACGCAAAGCCGCGCCTTTCCTATGCCGGGGGCTTTTTAAGCCGCCGGATGCAAAAAGGCGAACGCAGTACTTTTTGTTGTCCGATCTACCGCATCGGTGGATCTACTTCGACTATGATCAGGGTCCATTGTCCTGCGTTCACCTCCCGGTTTTCGTAAATTCCGCAGCCGCAGCACCCGCGCCGGGCGCTGCATTGGCTATATCCTTTTTTATTATAGCGCCGCAAAAAAATGGGGTCAACCCTAAAGCGAAGTTTTGCAAAGATTTTTACGGCGTCTTACAGAAACAAAACACCCTTCTCCGTGTTGCGGCGCACAGAGAAGGGTGTTTTGCTTGGATATTGCCTTGGTGTGAGGAGGAATCATGTTACTTGGGAAGTGGTTGCGGCCCCGCTTCCCATGGCAAAAGTATAACAGCTTTCACAATTCATTTCGTTAAGAAGCTATGAAGAAACTGTAAAAAGGAAGCGGAAAATTCTGGAAGATTTTGTGATAAAAAATTTTCTTGACAATATTTGTTTTATCCTATATTATAATAGTAGGATACCACCAAACGGAAAGGATGCTGAAAATGTCTGCTTTTGAAGTAAATTTTTATTATAAAGCAGACGGCAGCTGCCCGGTTCGTGATTTTCTGGATACACTGGACGACAAAATGCTGGCAAAGCTTTTAGGCACGATCTCCCTATTGGAAACCAATGGCACACAACTGCGGGAGCCTTATTCCAAATCATTGGGAGATGGCATTTTTGAATTGCGTGCCAAGCAAAGCAGCAACATAACGCGCATTTTATATTTCTTCGTAGTCGGGCATCAGATCATCCTGACAAATGGCTTTGTCAAAAAGACACAAAAAACACCGCCGGAGGAAATTGCACTGGCGCAAAAATATCGTGCGGACTATTTTTATCGAAAGGAGAGTTCCTCATGAGTGATTTTCGGAATTATTTGAATGAACAATTACAGCGGCCTTCTTTTAAGGCCGAATGGGATGCTCTTCAGCCGGAGCTTACCATTGCGCAAGCTATGATCGATGCCCGGAAGGAAAGCGGTCTGACCCAGAAACAGCTTTCAGAGCGCACCGGCATTGCACAGGCCGATATCAGCAAACTGGAACGAGGGAATGCAAACCCTTCTCTGCGCACCTTGCAGCGCCTTGCCGCTGGTATGGGGATGAATGTCAAAATTGAATTTGTGACGAACAAATAACTTTTATTTCGTCAAAACTATAAGCCCGGAGCGTCTGCGGACGCTCCGGGCTTATAGTTTCATTTACACAAAAATACGCCCCGGTCACCTTGCGGTGAGCGGGGCGCTAAAAACTGATGCAGTTTTTCACTGAGGCAAGATCCCTGCACAGCAGGTCTTATGCCGCAGGCGGAGCAAGGTATCTGCACGCAGACCTTATGCTCCTGACACACGCGGGGTGTGCTCTCAAGGGCCCTCGCGGGCGCTTTGGTATCTCAAGCCCCTGCGCAAAAGGAGGGGAATGAAATCAGGTTTTTCGACCGTTCTGTCAGGTACAGGGCAAAACGTTCAGCCTGTTCTGGCACAGCAAAGGCAAATTCCACAGTTCCGCACCGCTGCATTGCGCAGTAACCGCCGATGCGGGGCTGCCGCTCTTCACACGGGAAAGAGCAGGGGCCGCTGGTTCATTTGGTGTCTCTGCCGCTGCTTAAAAACAGCTTACTTGTACAGCTCGACCAGACGGGTCAGGTGCTCGTAGCGGTCGTTTGCAACCTCCTGGTTGCGAGCGAACAGCTCCTTAGCACGCTCGGGGAAGGCGCGGGTCAGACGGCTGTAACGGGTCTCGTTTGCCAGCAGAGCCTGATACTTCTCGTTGTCCACAGCCTTGGAGGTCAGGGTGAAGGGGTTCTTGCCCTGTGCCTTGTTGGCGGGGTTGAAGGTGAACAGGTTCCAGTAGCCAGCCTCGACTGCCTTCTTCATCTCGTTCTGGCAGTTGGTCATGCCGCCCTTGACACCGTGCAGCTCGCAGGGAGCGTAGCCGATGATCAGAGAGGGGCCGGGGTAAGCCTCAGCCTCGGCAATAGCCTTGACAGCCTGGTTCATGTTAGCGCCCAGAGCGATCTGAGCAACATAGATGTAACCGTAGGTCATTGCGATCTCGGACAGGCTCTTCTTGCTGATCTCCTTACCAGCAGCAGCGAACTGGCAGACCTCACCAATGTTGGAAGCCTTGGATGCCTGTCCACCGGTGTTGGAGTACATCTCAGTATCGAAGACCATGACGTTGACATCCTCGCCGGAAGCCAGGACGTGATCCAGGCCGCCGAAGCCGATGTCGTATGCCCAGCCGTCGCCGCCGAAGATCCAGACGGACTTCTTGGCGATGTACTGCTTGCTCTTCAGGATCTCTGCAGACTTCTCGCAGCCAGCAGCAGCAGCCTTCTCCAGCTCAGCGATCAGGGCCTTTGCGGGCTCGTCGTTGGCCTTGGTGTTGTTCTTGGTTGCGATGAACTGCTCGTAAGCAGCCTTCAGCTCAGCAGAAGCCTTGTCGGAACCAGCAACCTCTGCGATCTCCTTGATCAGGTTCTCGCGGATGGTCTTCTGGCCGATGTACAGGCCCAGACCATGCTCTGCGTTATCCTCGAACAGGGAGTTGCACCATGCAGGACCATGGCCGCTGTCCTTGTTGACGGTGTACGGAGAGATGGAAGCGGTGCCGCCCCAGATAGAGGAGCAGCCGGTAGCGTTGGAGATGTACATCTTCTCGCCGAACAGCTGAGTGATCAGGCGAGCGTAAGAGGTCTCGGCACAGCCTGCGCAGGAGCCAGAGAACTCCAGCAGGGGCTGGTTGAACTGAGAGCCCATAACGGTGTCATCAGCCATCTTGGTAGCCTTCTTGGAGATGTTGGCCACGCAGTAGTCAAAGACTGCCTGCTGATCGGCCTGGCTGTCCTGAGGAACCATGGTGATAGCCTTGGTGGGGCAGACGGTGACGCACTCGCCGCAGCCCATGCAGTCCAGCGGAGAAACAGCCATAACAAACTTGTACTCGGGGGTCAGCTTGTTATCGCGGCTCTTGGTCTGGGCAGGAGCAGCTGCCAGCTCGTCAGCGGTCAGCAGGAAGGGACGGATGGTTGCATGAGAGCACACGAATGCGCACTGGTTGCAGCCAACGCACTTTGCAGCATCCCACTCGGGGACGTTGACAGCGGTGCCGCGCTTCTCGTATGCAGAAGCGCCCTGCTCCCACTCGCCGTTTGCATTTGCCACGAAGGAGGAGACAGGCAGGCTGTCGCCGTCCATACGGGCAATGGGCTCCATGACGTCGCGGATCTGCTTGACCAGTTCCGGACGGCCAGCCAGAGCCTTGGGTGCGGGATCAGCCTCGGGGTTGGACCAGGATGCGGGCACGTCTACCTTGTGGATAGCGTCAACGCCTGCGTCAATGGCCTTCCAGTTCATCTCAACGACGTCCTGGCCCTTCTTGCCGTAGCTCTTCTGAGCTGCCTGCTTCATGAAGTTGACGGCATCCTCGATGGGCATGACGTCAGCCAGCTTGAAGAATGCAGACTGCAGGATGGTGTTGGTGCGCTTGCCCATGCCGATCTCGATAGCCTTATCGATAGCATTGATGGTATACAGCTGGATGTTGTTGTCAGCGATATACTTCTTTGCCTCGGCGTTCAGGTGCTGGCCCAGCTCCTCATCGGACCACTGGCAGTTGATCATGAACACGCCGCCGGGCTTGACATCCTGGACCATCTTCATGCCCATGTGGATGTAAGCGGGGTTGTGGCAGGCCACGAAGTCAGCCTGGTTGATGTAGTAGGGGCTGCGGATGGGCTTGTCGCCGAAACGCAGGTGGCTGATGGTCACGCCGCCGGTCTTCTTGGAGTCATACTGGAAGTATGCCTGAACATACTTGTCGGTATGGTCGCCAATGATCTTGACGGAGTTCTTGTTTGCGCCGACGGTGCCGTCGCCGCCCAGACCCCAGAACTTGCACTCCTTGGTGCCAGCAGCTGCGGTGATGGGAGCGGGCTTGACCTCGGGCAGGGACAGGAAGGTGACGTCATCGGTGATACCCAGAGTGAAACGCTCCTTCGGCTGATCCTTCTCCAGCTCCTTGTACAGAGCGAAGATGGAGGACGGGGGAGTGTCCTTGCTGCCCAGACCGTAGCGGCCGCCGGTCAGAACGATATCGTTCAGGCCAGCCTCACGCAGGGTAGCGGCAACATCCAGATACAGGGGCTCGCCCAGAGAGCCGGGCTCCTTGGTGCGGTCCAGCACAGCCACCTTCTTGGCGGTCTTGGGCAGGACCTTCAGCAGAGCGGAGGACACCCAAGGACGGTACAGGCGGACCTTGATGATACCGACCTTCTCGCCCTTGGCGTTCAGGTAGTCGATGACCTCGTCAGCAACGTCGCAGATGGAACCCATAGCCACGATCACACGGTCAGCATCGGCTGCGCCGTAGTAGTTGAACAGATCGTAGTTGGTGCCCAGCTTTGCGTTGATCTTAGCCATGTACTTCTCAACAACAGCCGGCAGAGCGTTGTAAACGCTGTTGCAGGCCTCGCGGTGCTGGAAGAACACGTCGCCGTTCTCGTGGGAACCGCGCATCTTGGGGCTTTCGGGGTTCAGAGCCTTCTTGCGGAACTCCTCAACAGCCTCCATGTTGCACATTTCCTTCAGATCAGCGTAGTCCCACTTCTCGATCTTCTGGTACTCGTGAGAAGTACGGAAGCCATCGAAGAAGTTCAGGAAGGGAACCTTGCCCTCGATGGCGCACAGATGTGCGACAGGGGACAGATCCATAACTTCCTGCACGCTGCTCTCGACCAGCATTGCAAAGCCGGTCTGGCGGCAAGCCATAACGTCGCTGTGATCACCGAAGATGTTCAGGGACTGGGTAGCAACGGTACGTGCAGAAACATCGAACACGCAGGGCAGCTGCTCAGCAGCGATCTTGTACATGTTGGGGATCATCAGCAGCAGGCCCTGAGAAGCGGTGAAGGTGGTGGTAACAGCACCTGCACCCAGAGAGCCGTGCACAGCGCCTGCAGCGCCTGCCTCAGACTCCATCTCGACGACCTTGACCTGGTTGCCGAAGATGTTCTTCTGGCCGGCTGCAGACCACTGGTCCACAGAGTCAGCCATCGGAGAAGACGGGGTAATGGGGTAGATGGCAGCCACGTCCGTGTAGGCATACGCTACATGGGCGGCAGCGGTATTGCCATCCATAGTTTGCTTTGCTCTAGGCATTTTTCTTCCTCCATTATTCAGAATTTGGTACCTTTTGCGCGGGGCAATATGCCCGCTGGGACCGGAGAACCCCATAAAAGGCACTATTGCTTGTATACTATAATAGCAGATTCCGGCAATAAAGTAAACGCAAACCGCCCGACAAACGCACCAAAAATTAAGAAATTTTTTAGCGGTTTTGTACTTTCTTTAGTGCGCTAAAGCAAGCAGTGATGCAGATTTTCGGTTTTTGCCCACCGTCGCTTCCAGAAATTGTGATTTTTTTCGCAAGAGGGAACTCCCTCAGTCAAAACCTGACGGTTTGGATGGAAAGTTTTTGTCTGCCGTCAGCGTGCAAGGACGCTCCGCTGGGCCAGAGGCAGGGAGGGGTGTTCCGAGTCCCCCCTCCCTACCTCTGGACTCCACCCACCCCGCAACGGGTCAAGGGCTGCACGCCCTTGACAATCCTAAAGAAGAAGTCGAAGCACAAAAAAGCTAGCGCTGCGCCAGTCGGCGCTATCGCTTTAACGCTTTTTTCGCTTCTCCATCTATAACCCCTCAGTCGCTGCGCGACAGCTCCCCCAAGGGGGAGCGAGCGCCCGCCCCCAGCGCCGCGCTTTCGCAGAAAGCAGCGCTGCAAATGCCGTTTGCCGTTACGACCCCTCCCGTGAAAAGACAATTCTGGAAAATCCGCAGATTTTCCAGAATTGCGAAATTATAAATATTCTTTCCGCTGAACATGGCCAGAGCGCAAGCGGAGGCCATTCCAAATCGTCCCGCCCTCTTGTATTTATCATATCTTTATTGACAACAAACCGCACTTTGCCGTAAACTGAGAGCATAAAACCGGCGCAGCGCCGGAAAAGGGGCGTAAGGTAAATGAACGATACAGTACACTTTGAAAAAACTCTCTCCAGCGAGACCCTGTTCGAGGGGCGGGTCATTACCCTGACCAAGGACACCGCGCTGCTGGAAAACGGCAAGACCGCTACCCGCGAGGTGGTGCATCACCACGGCGGCGCCTGCATCCTGCCTTATTTTGCAGACGGTACCATCTGCATGGTGCGGCAGTTCCGCTATGCCATGCAGCAGCAGCTGTGGGAGCTGCCCGCCGGTAAGCTGGAAAAGGGCGAGGACCCCTTTGCAGCCGCCAAGCGGGAACTGGAGGAAGAGTGCGGCCTGACCGCCGACAACTACATCTCGCTGGGCGAATTCTACCCCACCGTGGGCTACGATACCGAGGTCATCTATACTTGGGTAGCCACCGGTCTGCACGAGACCAAGATGCACCTTGATGCGGACGAGTTCCTGACCCCCGACCGGGTGCCGCTGGAAAAGGCGTATCAGATGGTGCTGAGCAACGAGATCAAGGACGGCAAGACCATTGCGGGCATCCTGAAGCTGAAGGCTCTGCTGGCCGAGGGCAAGCTGTGATCTTATACGAGGACGCCGCCCTTGTGGTGCTGGACAAGCCTGCCGGGCTTTCCAGCGAGGAGGGCGTGCCCGCCGCGCTGCGGGCGCACTGGAACGCACCTGATGCCTTTGTGGGGGTGGTGCACCGGTTGGACACCGGGGTCTCCGGGTTGATGGTCTATGCCCGCACCCCGGCAGCTGCCGCCGCACTGAGCCGTCAGGTGACCCAAAGTCAGGACGCCTACGCCGTGCAGGATGGCCGCGCCGAGGGCAAAGCCACCGCGCCGCAGTTCGTCAAGCAGTACCGCGCGGTCATTGCCGGTGTACCGGACGCGCAGCTGCCCGCCGCCGGGGTGCTGCGGGACTACCTGTTCAAGGACAGCCGCAAGGGCAGGGTGTTCCCGGTCAGCCGTCCCCGCAAGGGGGTGCGGGAAGCGGTGCTGGAATACCGCATCCTTGCCACGGCAGGGGAGAGCAGCCTTGCCGAGATCACCCTGCACACCGGGCGTACCCATCAGATCCGGGTGCAGTTTGCTTCCCGCAGGCACCCGCTATATGGCGACGGCAAATACGGCAGCCGCCAGAAGGGCAGCATCGCCCTGCAAAGCTGCGGCCTGCGCTTTGTGCACCCGGACACCGGCAAGCCCATGGCCTTTTCTCTGCCCCTGCCCGCCGCCGCACCGTGGAAGGAGTTTTTGGAACTAGGTGAGTGATATGGAACAGCAATACAAGACTGATGCCGAAATTTACGCCGTGCTGGAGCGGGAGATCATCGACCTGACCATCCGTCCCGGCTCTTCTCTGAGCGAGAACCCGCTGTGCGCCCGGTTCGGTGCGCCGCGCTCCCTGATCCGGGTGGTGCTGCAAAAATTGCAGGAAAACGGGCTGGTGCGCATCGTGCCCTACAAGGGCACCACCGTTACCCGGCTGAACCGGCGCATCGTGGACGAACTGATCTACGAGCGCACCGCCGTGGAGGGGCGCATTTTGCGAGATTTTGCCCCCAACGCCACCCCGGCGCAGCGGGCGCAGATCCGTGCGCGGGTGGACGCCTACGAAGCGCTGGCCCGCGCCGAGAACCCGGACTTCAACAAGCTGTACGAGATGGACTGCCGCCTGCACGAAACATGGTTTGCCGCCATGGACAAGATGTACCTGTGGAGCACCTTGCAGAACGCCCACGCCGATTACAGCCGTTTCCGTATGCTGGACACCATGACCACCGGCGGGCTGGACGAGGTGATTGCCGATCACCGCAACCTGCTGAACGCCATCGAGCGGTGCGACCTTGCCGCCTTTGAGCCGCTGGTGGAGCGCCACCTGTACGGCGGCATCCGTCGCCTTGGCAGCAAGCTGACCAAGGAATACGCCGACTTTTTTGAGCCGGAAAACGTGAAATAAGTCAAATTGTTCCACGGGGAACAAAGACGATTTAAAATGCCCTCCGCGCTGCTTTGGGCATCTTCAGCGGAAAAATTATTTTTATTTGCGAAATGGGAAAATCTGCGGATTTTCCCATTTTGCTTTTTCACGGAAGTAATTATAAAGGGGTATCCATCACAGGCAAAAGCCCGGAGTGTCCGCAGACGCTCCGGGCTTTTGATATTCAGAACACTCCGGTGATGAAGATCTCCAGCCCGATGCCGATGAGGATGACACCGCCCAGAATACTTGCCTTGCCGGAAAGCTGTGTGCCGAACTTTTTGCCGATGCGCAAGCCTGCCATGCAGAGGATGAAGGTGACCACCGCAATGATGATGGCAGCGGTGAGCGCCATCAACCAGCCGTATTCCGAGATGGTGAAGCCCACCGAAAGGGCATCGATGCTGGTGGCAATGCCTTGCATGAACAGCGCCCCGGCGCTGAGCTGCGCCGCCTCCTCGGCTTCCTCGCCCCGGATGCCGTCCAGCAGCATCTTGCCGCCGATATAGCCCAGCAGTGCCAGCGCGATCCACGGGATCAGGGTCTCAAAGGACGCAAACAGCTCCACGATGGTATGCACGCACACCCAGCCGATCATAGGCATTGCGGCCTGAAAAATGCCGAAAGTGCCCGCAATTTTGCACATGGTGCCCTTGTTCATTTTAGGGTCGTGCAGACCGTTTGCCATGGACACCGAAAACGCATCCATCGCAAGCCCCACGCCCAGCAAAACGCTGTTGAGAAAAAACACAAAACTCCATTCCATTCTGTCTGCCTCCTGTTTGTTGACCGTGATTCAAACCAAAACAAAACCCGGCCCCGGGCGCGTTGTACGTCCGGGACCGGGTGATTTTTTGAGATCCACTCCATGTGCACGGGCGCAGCAAACACGCACCAAAACACATGAGTCTCGCAAATGAAAGCAAGCCAGACCGAAACAGTCATTATGTTGACTTGCTGCGCTCTGCAAAGCGCCTGCTACTCCCCCACGGGTATTGTGATTTCGTTTATTCTAGCACAGTTTCAAGGGGAAGTCCAGACAAACCTGACGGAGGGTCATTCATTCCTTCTCTTCGGGGTCTGCCTCCGGGGCTTCGGTGGCGGCGGCAGCATCGGCGGCTTCCATCTCGGCCAGCTGCTCGGCGGTGGGCTCGGCATCGGCCTCAGAAGCGTCGATCTTCTCGGTCTGTGCTTCGTCGTCGTGGTCGGTGCGTGCCAGCACCATCACCTTGTCGTTCTCGCCCAGACGCATCACCCGCACGCCGGAGCCGTAGCGGCTCTGCAGCGGGATCTCGTTGACGTGCAGACGGATGATGATGCCCTCCTGACTGCTCAGCAGCACGTCATCCACATCGTCCACGATCTTGACCGCAGCCACCTTATCCTTGGCGGCATCGTAGTTGCGGATGCCCTTGCCGCCGCGGGCGGTGATGCGGTAGGTGTCGATATCGGAGCGGCGTCCCTTGCCGTTCTCGGTCACGGTCAGCACCGTGCCGCCCTCGCGGCAGATGCACACGCCGACGACTTCATCGCCCTCCGCCAGACGGATGGCGCGCACGCCGTGGCCGTTACGGCCCATCGGGCGGGCATCCTCCTCATTGAAGCGGATGGCCTGACCGTTGCGGGTGGCAACGATGAGCATATCGTGGCCGGAGGTCAGGCGGGTCCATGCCAGCGCATCGCCCTCGTTCAGGGCAATGCCGATCAGGCCGCTCTTGCGGATGTTGGCGTACTGTTCCAGCGGGGTGCGCTTGATCAGACCCTGCTTGGTGACCATAGTCACATAGCCGCCCGACTGCTCAGCGTCCTTGCTCTGGCAGATCATGTTGGTGACCTTTTCGCCCTCTGCCAGCTGCAGCAGGTTGACGATATTCATACCCTTGCTGGTGCGGCTGCCCTCGGCGATGGTGTAGCCCTTGATGCGGAACAGGCGGCCCTTATCGGTAACGAACAGGACATAATCATGGGTGGAGCCCACGAACATCTCCTGCACGATATCCTCTTCCTTGCGGGTCATGCCGGAGATGCCGCGGCCGCCGCGGCGCTGTGCCTGATAGGTGGCCTTGAGCTGGCGCTTGATATAGCCGGCCTCGGTCAGGGTGTAGACACACTGCTCCTCGGCGATCAGATCCTCGATATCCACCTCGCCGGTCACGGACTGGATCTCGGTGCGGCGCTCGTCGCCGAAGCGCTTCTTCATTTCCAGCAGCTCGTCCTTGACGATGGCAAGCACCCGGGCGTCATCGGCCAGAATGGCTTCCCAGTCCTCGATCTTGGCCTGCAGGCTTGCCAGCTCTTCCTCGATCTTCAAGATCTCCAGACCAGCCAGACGACCCAGCTGCAGCTTGACGATGGCGTCTGCCTGCGGGTCGTCAAAGCCGAACTGCTCCATGATGGCAGCCTTGGCCTCTGCCATGCCGCCCTTGCAGGCGCGGATGGTGGCGATCAGCTCGTCCACGATGTCGGTGGCCTTCTTCAGGCCTTCCAGAATGTGGGCGCGCTCCTTGGCCTTTTTCAGGTCGTACTGGGTGCGGCGGCGCACCACCTCGTCCTGAAACTCCACATACTTCTGCAGCATCTGCTTCAGGGTGAGCACCTTGGGCACTTTATGGTCGATGGCCAGCATAATGACGCCCACGGTATCCTGCAGCTGAGTGTACTGGTACAGCTGGTTCAGGATGACCTGTGCGTTGGCGTCCTTGCGGATGTCCACCACGATGCGCATACCCTTGCGGTTGGTCTCATCGTTCAGGCCGGTGATACCCTCGATGCGCTTTTCCTTGACAAGGTCTGCCATGTGCTCGATGAGGCGCGCCTTGTTGACCATATAGGGAATTTCCGTAATGATGATCTGGGTGCGGCCGTTCTTGGTCTCCTCAATGGTGGCGCGGCCGCGCAGGGTGATCTTGCCGCGACCGGTAGCGTAGGCGGCGCGGATGCCGCTGCGGCCCATGATGATGCCGGCGGTGGGGAAGTCCGGGCCCTTGATGTGCTCCATCAGGCCGGGCAGGTCGATGTCCGGGTCATCGATATAGGCGATGCAGCCGTCAATGACCTCGCTCAGGTTGTGGGGCGGGATGTTGGTAGCCATACCGACCGCGATACCCTGACTGCCGTTGACCAGCAGGTTCGGGAAGCGGCAGGGCAGCACGCTGGGCTCCTTTTTGGTCTCGTCAAAGTTGGGATCCCAGTCGATGGTGTCCTTCTCGATATCGGTCAGCATCTCCACCGCCATGCGGCTCATGCGGGCCTCGGTGTAACGGTAAGCAGCCGGGGGGTCGCCGTCCACAGAACCAAAGTTACCCTGACCATCCACCAGCGGATAGCGCAG
>OIZS01000752.1_pt1 | contig 12559 bp, 11 predicted proteins | sample 1588641 | NCBI WGS metagenome assembly OIZS01 (sample SAMN03283240) | human gut metagenome | biome: human-associated habitat; material: feces | host: Homo sapiens | place: Peru | collected 2012
ACTTGCCACCCTCATACTTGGCATACTTGCCGTCGCTCGTCTTGTATACCTCGCTCCAGTCATAGCTCTTCACGTCAGCCGATAGCAGCTCGGCAAGTGTCCGCTCTATCACCAAAGCGTCAGCCACCTCGCTCGTCTCGACAAAGTGGCCAGTGCCGTCATTCTCAATGAAGGCAGTCTTAGGACCGCAGAACTCAGACAGCATGTATATATCGCCCGCCTGCAGCTTAGACGTGTCAGCAAGCGTCTGAGCCTTAAACTCATTGAAGTCTTGGTCGCGTTCGGCAACAAGTTCCTTGAAGTCGCCATAGTTCATGCAGCTCTTGTTGTAGCCATCCACACCCTCAAAGCCAAACACCTTGGCGTCGCCCTTATCCTCGTTAAGGTTGGCCTTGACGTGGAAGTAGGCATAAGCCGGGTTGGTAGCATCTGGCGAATACTTGTCGGTGCGGAAGAAGGCACACGGCACGCTCGCTATCGACGGATTAATCTCTGCCTTGCCAGTGTAGGCATTTTGCGACGGCTGCATGTATTCAGCACCGAGAGCACGAATCAGTCGATTGTTAAGCTCACACGACGCACCATTGTTCGCGCCCGTACAGTCAGAGTAGTCAACCTTAAAGGTGATGATGTTAGTCGGCACAGAAGTCTCAAGTACCTTTATCTTCGACTTCTTGGCATTGGCAAGAGCTTCGTCATACTTAGCGAGGTCAGCACCGCTAAACTCCTCGCGCTTGTGCAGCAAAGTAATCTTGGCCGACTTCGTCTTAATCTTCTTATTCTTGTCAGGACGCATCGACGATGTCGTACCCTGGTTAGATGCCGTTGCACCCTCGATGTAGCAGTCCTGCCAAGGACGGTCGGGGAAATAGAGGTATAAGTCAAGTATGCGCTTCGTCTTCTTGTCGCCGTCGAGCGTATCGAGATATCCCGGATATTGGTCTTCGGTGTCAGCCGTGTTCTTGTTCTTCACCATCACCATTACGCACAAGCCCGCCTTCTTGCAAGCCTCTATAGTCGGTCGGTCCTTGGTAGTGTTCTCGGCAGTCTGGCTCGCCATAACGTCGTTAGCCTCGTACTCCTTAACCATAGCGTCGGTGTCAGGCATCGAGGCAAGATAGTTGTTGAAAGCTTGGCGAAACTGGTAGTAAGTGCGCCACGCTGTTAGCTGGTATAGGTAGAGGTCGGCCAGCGTGCCGTCGAAGCGGATGATGTTGTCGTTCATCGGCAACGCATTTTTAGTGTAGGCGCATGCGCCACGCTCCTCGCCGTCGCCGTATAGCTTCACAACACCGATGCCCGAGTATGGAGCAACGCTCGACGGTTCAACAACAATATCCACACGTGTCACCTTATCCGCCTTTAGCGGCATCATAGCCGTATACATCGTCGACTGCCCACCATCGCACGTAAAGACCACCTTGTCGCCAGTCACGTAGAAGCCTATCTGACCATCACCAAGCGCGTCGATAAGGCGAGCCGTAGCGTCAGCTACATTAGCCGGCTTGATGGTCAGCGATATAGCCATACCCGTAGTCTCGGCAGAAGCATTGCTCCACGGCTTGAAGTCACACTTCGCCGTAACGTTCTCAGCAATGCGCAAAGCCATACGCCCTATAGGGTTGCCGTTAGCATCAGTCTGCCCGTAGTCTTCAGAGCCATAGTTGTCACGCACAAAGCCGTTAGTGGTGTAGTTGGCACCATAAACCTCAATGTTCACCCCGTTGTCGGAAATAGCCTTGTCAGAGTCGCTGTTAGAGCGCGACGACATATCAATATCGAATATGGCACCAGCAGTAGTTTCAATCGGAATTATCGACCCTGCAACACTGAAGTCGTATGCATCCGAGCGCACATTGCCCGACACAGCATATATCTTCAGCTTGCTGCCTACAGACATGCCCGCCAGTCTCTTGGTCACAGTATATGTGCGGTCGCGCGACATATACTGCTGCGCTATAACGGTAGCAGCGTTGTCGCCCACCTGCATCATCACGCCAACAGCCGTCTTGGTCTTGCCGGCCGTGTATGCAGCCACATCAACCGACACCGTCTGGAACAGCTTCTTGGTCTGTGTGCCGTCGTCACTCCATCTCATTACCACAAGCGGCGTCTCACCCGAGTACAGCCAGTTGCCCGACACACCCGAAGCCACGTCTACGCCGTGTATGCGCAGAGGATAGCAGGCATGGGTCAGCTCAAGAGCCTTAGGGTCTATAGTCACTGCATGGGTAAACACGTCAGTCACCACAGTCTCCTCGATGGTATGCCAAGCATCGCCATAGAACATCTCCACAGTTGCCCGTATACCCTTCGACGATGCGTTGTTAGGGAACGAGTAGAGCGGTATCGACACCTCAGCACCTTTAGCCTTCAGCACTGTCGACGATGTATAGTTCAGCGTCTGCTGCGACACCACTGTAGCGTCGACACCCACGGCCGACACATTCTTGTTGCCAGAGTGGTCGCCGTCATCGTAAGCCACAATGCGGAACGAGCGCGAGCCCGCAGTAGTTGCAAAATACTCGGATATATCAATTTTGAATTTGAAATCGTCAGTAAGGTTTGCCGACGACTCTGTGTTGACATTAAGCGTCTGCAGTACCGTGTTGGTAGAGCGGTCAACGAGGTCGACACGCGCTATCGAGTTGAGCGAGTCGCCCGACGGAGTGGTAGTCACCGACATAATTGCAGCCTCGATAAGCATGCTTGAGCCTACCGCGCCATACACCGTCGACTTCTTCAGCGCAATGCTCACGGTCGTAGCCTGAACCGCGCCGCCACCACCCTTGATAACAATCTGGCGCTGCTCGCCTATCTGGTTGCCGTCGGCATTGGTAAGCGCAAACTTATAGACACCGCCTTCCTCCTCCACAATGTCGAGGTCGGTAGGCGTGTTGGTATAGGCACCGCCCGTGCTGTAGGGGTCTTTGCCATCTTTGACTGGAGCGTCCGACACGTTGATGTTCTCACTCTTGCCAAACTCTTGCCACAGTGTGGCACCGTCGTCAGTCTTCGACGCGTCAGCAATGTTGTCGCCATGAAATTGAAACGACTTTATCTTGTTAGGCTCAGAAAGGAAGGATATAACAAGACCTCGCTTGATGTAATTGACAGCAGTATTCTGTTGGTAGCTAATGAGAGCAGCTACAGCACTACTGAGTGTATAATATACCACTTTGCCACTGCCATCAATAAGGTTGTTTATGTTGATGTACGTCTCCGAGCCAGCAGCAAGTGAGCCAAAGCCTTGCCAGTTGGCAGTGTCTTGCCAAGCCTCAATGCCGAGTGTTGCGCCTATGTATTGGTATGTCTTCCAAATCTTCTTTGAGACCTGGATAGTAAGCAGCATACCATACTGAGTCTTGCCGGCATTCCAAGCCACGTCCACAGCCGACGCTGTCTCGTTGTCTGGGTCATACAGCGCATAGAATCCGCTGATAGGGTAAGACACCGTAGGGTTGAACACAGCCGACGAGCCGCCACCGCCTATATCCTGCCAGTTGTCGGTATTTTGGAAATGTGGTAAACTGCCACCATCGCCAACGTATTGCTTCAGCTCCCAGTGTGTCGAGTCTTTGCGGTATGTCATCACTAGGCCTGATATCATCAACGAGCCATAGGTCTCAACGGCTGCCAGCACAGCATTGATGGCCGTGCTCAATGTGTAGTTGGCAGACTTGATGGCGTTAACATTGACAATCGGCATAATGCCTAGCTTGGTATTGATGGTGCCAACGGCATCCTCAAGCTCCTTGCCAGCAACACCGGGGAAGGCCATGCCTGGCTCACGACCTATCTTGGTACGCATATCCGGCAAATAATCCTCTGGTACAAGACCGTCACCACCCAGAGGTGCAATACCGCTCTCAATGCCCACTGAATTCTTTAGGCTATTAACAGCGTCATTCACCTTAGTAATCTCATCAGATAGAGAGGTTTCGACGCCAGATATTTGGGAGCCCAAACTAGTATCGGCATTTTGACGCGCTGTAACCTCGTTTGCAATTTGTTGTTTCAACTCAGCAATAGTACGCTCTTGCAATGCCGACGAGTTGGCAAGGTTTATAATGTTCTTCGACATCGAGTTCAGTTGACTCGTAATGTCAGCCAGTGTAGCAGGAGTAATAACACCAGCTGCAGAGTTGCTCACAATAGGTAACGAGACAACATGTACAAGGTTCTTCTCGCCAGCATTAAGCACAAACTGCAACTTAACACCAGTAGAATCGGCAGATGGTGTGACAGTCATATCTGTCACAGCGCCTGAAGACGAAGTGTTTACCTCCCGCACCTTTTCTATAATCTCGCGCAGCATCCGCCCGACAAGCCCTGCCGTGTTCGACTCCGGCAGCACATTGGTGCGTATGGTCTCGGCCAACGATATAAGTTTTTCGTATGTTTCAGCCATTGTTAGAAGTTATGAAATTGTTAATATTATCAGTAATGCACCCCGGTATCGGCACCTTCAGCTCCGCCGTGTAGCCGTATAAGGCGTTGTGCTCGTTCTGCAACGGCACAACCTTAATCATCGACGGCGAGCTCACGTTAAGCAGCCAACGCTGGTCGGCTGCACGTCTCGCACGGTCATGCATCATGCGTGCAAATATATCGGTTAATATCCGCTCTGCCGAGGACAGCGCGCGCTCCACCTCGGCATAGTCGCCCGTGTCAGCCACATGCTCAAATACCTCGATGTGGCAAGTATACTCACGTTGCACCGACACCGACGATATGCTAAGCGTGAAGTCGGTCGACTCAAAGTACACAACCGGATAGCGCAGCTCTTGCGCCAGCCCCATGTTGCGCTTGTCGTCGTTAAGGTTCACGAAGTGAGGCTCAGCCTCCGAGTGCCGCAGCAGCTTATGCTCACGGCAGAGCTGCTCAAAGTATTTTGCCACTGTTTGTATGTCCATAAACTATTGATATTATTTAGGTTGTCTCGATTGCTTGATGCGACGGTTCATCAGTCTAAAGGCATCAAGCGCACTCATACGCTTGTATCGCTCAATAAAGGCCACATCATCGCCCATAAAGGCGTCAAAGATGGCAAGCCAGTCGGTAGCCTGAGGCTTCGGACGCTTTTTACGCTTGGTGCGCTTCTCCTCGCCGTCGTCGTCATCAGCCTCTTGCTGTGGCGGAAACAGATAAGGATACGATCGCGACAGCCACCGCCTGACGAGTATAAAGTTCAAGAACACAGCCTGTCTCACAGTCTCGTCTAAGCCCTCAACCACCTTCACCTTTGCGCCCATGTCGTCGTCGCGTTGCCTCTTGGCATGGTATAGCGCAGCTATGAACAGCGTCAGGTGGTCAGCGTCTTGGCTTATAGCATAGCGCTGGAAGTGGGTGTCAGCCATCATAAACTGCTCGAGCGTGCAACCTCCAAGTCTTGGAGCCGGGGCAAAGTAGCCCGTATCAGGCAACTCCTCAATCTTGAAGTTGTCCACACTGTCGTCCAAGCGGCGCAACCACGTCGTCATCTCCGTCAGGCAATACACAAGATAGCTGTCGAGAGCCTTCACCACACTTGCCGGAATGGCATAGAACGAAGCCAGCAACTTGTCTCTCGGCAACCCGCCCGACCACAACAACGCCGCCAGCTTCAGCCCCTCGGCATCCAGCTCATCCCACTCCGTGGCAATGTCTCGCTCGTAAGCCTTGCCCTTGTAAGTTATTTTGATATGCTTCATACTACATTGCGAAGAAAGCCACATGATTATCGTTGTCACGTATAGGGCCCGTAGTCCGTTCACCGACAATCGCGCCCATATAATTATTGAGGAAGCAACGCAGCGAAGCCTCGGCTCTGCGAGCGTCGACATCAGCCATAGCGCAGCGGTCGCCTATCTGGCGGTCAGTGGCAGGCTTCTCGATATCGTTGCCAAGCGAGCCCGATTCGGTAGAATTGAAGTACAGACCACGCTCCGTAAGCGAGCCCGTCTGTCTCATCAGCCTCGAAGCAGCCTTCTTCACCACAAAGTCGGCACACGCCATGCGCAGCTGCTCAAGCGTACACACACACTCGTCGGCTGGAAACTCAGCCTCGCCCGACAGCCACCCACGCAGCTGTCTGTAGAGCTTCTCGCCAAGCACAGCGCAAAGGTCATACTCCTCAACCGTGCGGAACTCACCCTTAAGACGCATAAAGACGATGTGCGAGGAGTTGATAAAGACAAACTGGTTAGCCTCACGTGCCGACCTCACAATAGCCTTGCTGCGGTCTTGGTAGCAAGGCGAAGTCAAGTACTCTGGATAATCCTTCAGATGATCCTCGATGAAGTCAAGCAGAAAGTCGAGAGCATTAAATCCGGCATTCTTGAACCCCTTGCGCAGCCTGTCCTCCTGATACTTGTAGGCACCCTGCCAGTCTGCCGAGCCCTGGCGCTGGAAGCCCTGGTCGGATATGCGCAGGTTCAGAGCGTCGAAGTGCAGCCAGAACGCAAGGTTGGCAACAGCGCGACGGGCTATCTGCACCAACTGCGGAGCCAACAAGTCGCCTTCAGGCATATTGTCAGCCAGCTCCCCAAGGCGCAGCATCATCTGCTCGCCAAGCAGAGGCAGCAGAAACTGTTGTTCGGCAGACTCGATAGGCGCTTGCATCTTCTGCCAAGAGAGCGACGCCGACACGGGCACAAACGGCGACATCTGTTTGCCGTTGTCCCACTTAGACTGTGAGAAAAGCATAGTTGTAAAAAGATTTATGACAACTGGTGCGAAGTGCCCGCACCCGTATCGAGGGTTGTAAGTATAGTGTTGCGGAATCTCAGCTGCAGATCATCAGGAGCACCATTGAGCTGCATATAGAGCTGCAGAGGATCGAGAATGTTCTGGCGGTCAATCCACGAGTTGGCAATATTCACGAGGAACGCCTCACGAATGTTGGAGCCACCCTGGTTGCCGGCATAGGAACCGCCCGGCATACCAGCGCCGAGCACGTTAGGGTTGACCATTAGCGAGAATAGAATCTCGGAGTTGGCAGCAGCCGATGTCACGAGGTTCTCTTGGCCGGCTGAGTATTTGTTGGAGAGAGGAAGGATCTTCCACTCCTCCTCGATGCGACCGTTCATCTCGTTCACAGCATAGTTGGTGAAGATAGGCTTCTCGGCGTTCTCCGCGCCCAGAAGGTTCTTCTCTATGCTCGACATATACTTGTCGATAGCCTGACGACGCGAGTTTGCATCCTTAAACTCCGTCAATGGGAACTTTTTATCCCAAAACGAGTAAGGAATCTGCACATGCCACTTCCATGTCGTCTGGTTTTTGTACGCCTTTTTCAAATACTGCGGCACCATGTGAGCGATGTCAACCCAACCTGCCACATAAGCAGGCCACCATATCGGCTCGCCGTATATATCGTCGTTGCTCCAGGAGTCGCGCACCGGGTAGACAAAGCCACCCTTCATCTTGCCCATAAAGCTCAGCAGCTCGGCATGGTTCTCGGGCGAGTAGTCAGAGAGCAGCGGCAATATCGAGTAGCTGCTCGGCGACAAGTCCCACGAACCGCTCACCACGCAGTTTTGCGAGCCGAGCGCATCAAGCAGCTCCGTGAATCGGAAGTAAAGACTATTGATAGTGTTAAGCCCCACAATCTTGTTGCCCGCAGCGTTAGGCACAAACTGCACAGCCGAGATGCCCACCTTGAGGAAGTCTCGCAGCGTCTTCTCCATATATCGGCGCACCATACGTGAACCCACAAATCGCTGATAAGAGCTATCCTCGACAGGCTGCAATATCTCGTCGCCCTTGTCGTTGTAGCCCTTCACCTTGCAGGCAAAGATGCCCTGGCCCATGGTGAGGTTGCGCAAGAACCTCAGACCCGTGTTAAGCACCGTGGTGTTACGCACCGTCTCGGCAGCGTGCCACGGGAACAGATTGTCTTTGCCCCACGACAGCACACGCTGCCCAGCCACCTCAATAAAGTCGTGCCTGGTGTCGTCGTAAGGGAATAGCACCCGTCGGCGTTCGTCGGCAGTATGCTTGTCGAGCTTAGTGTCGTAGAAGGCGATGTCTGAATGCATCATAAGGGGCACGCCCTCGTTATTGTATAGAATATCCATTGCTCCAGTCTATAATGTGAGAGTTATATTCGATGATGTTAGTAATCTTCACCGGAACAACGTGCAGCTCCGGATTGCCCTTGCAGTCGCAAGGCTGAATGCCACGGAAGCGCTGTCGCTTCATGTCCATGCCCTTGCAACCTGTGACATAGGCAGTAGGAATGAAGCGCAGCCTGCCGTCTTTGGTGGCGAACTTAATAGAGAAAATTCGCCGTTTGCCAAAGCGGTCAGTGCGTATATCGAGATCGGCGAGCATCGTGCTCGCATACATAGTAGTCTTGGTATCTGGCATAATTAAGAGAAAGTTTTGTCAAATGGAGGATGAGTAAAGACAGCAGCCGAGCCCGTGTCTGGTGTAACAAACGGCTGACGCATAAGACGCTCCTTGGCGTATCGCCACGTAACGGCAACCGACTGAGGCTCGTTGGCTGGGCGTGATACAGAGGAGTCAACCTCTGTGATGATGATGCGTCGAAGTTCGCCGTCAATATGGACGAAGGCATAAGGCGATGACATAAAGTCATAGACAGCATGTCGCTCCTCGGAAGTAAGCCAACCTGAGTGCGACTTGTGGCGCTCAATAAGCAGCGGATCGAGGCGCACATACTCTCGCCCCGCATAACCGAAGTCGCTGTCAAGTTCTTGCTCCTCGACATCTTTGCCGCGGAACGTGACACACTCTGGCACACCAAAGAAGTTGAGATATATGAAGTGGTTAGCAACAGACGGACGCGTCTTGCGGTCAACGCTGAATATGATGCGGTCAACTTGCTTGCCGTCTTTATTGAGCGTAAGCACGTAATAGAGTAGCGTAAAGCCAGTTGTACCATTAGTAGCCTTCTTTACCTTGTCGGTATCGGCGAGCAGCGTAAAGTAGTCTTTAGAGCAGTCAAGTTCAATGGTCGTCTGCTGCCAAAGCAAATTGCCATTGCGATAACGATAGGCAGCACCCAAGACAAGCGACAGACCAGACATGCCTGCTGTGAGGACATTGACGGGCATTGGCTGCCCCTCAATGACGCTACGACGGCGTATCTGTGTGACGAACATCGGCTTCAGCTCGGTGTGGTTGCGCCACATATACAGAGCGTGCGAGGTGGCAGATGCACCACCCTTGACATCGACCTTAAGCTCGCATGATGCAGAACGGCTACCCGTAGCGAGCATAGAGTCGGGCTTGAATGTGGTAAGGACAGCAGCGTTGACAAGCTCGGAGAGTTCGGCAATGTGAACATAGCCATCAGCACCAGGCGAGTAGCTCGACGAGTTATTGAAAATGGTGGCGCCCGAACTGTCGCAGATGGAAGTGTCAACAACAACGTCACCCTCAGCCGGGATGCTGATATCGTCGGCTGAGGGTGAGAATATAATAGATGGCAAAGAAGAAAGCTCCATAATACGAAAAATAATATATTTACCAATTAAACAGCTGATAACCCACACCCGCCACTGGAGCACGTGTGGAGAAGTTGTACCCCGCATACATCGACCAGCGCCGGTATCTGTACCCGGCCATCACCGATGTGTTGCCAAGCCCCCACGTAGACAGTAGGTCTACGGAGTGGGTCGTCGCGAGTCTATTCGGTGTGAACGTGAGACTCACTTTTCGACCTGCTATCACGTTATGGGCTATCGTGTCGCTTATCACAGCAACAGCGCTGCCACCGAGCTTGCCCGGTGCCGAGGCACGCAGCGTGTCGCGGTATACGTGCCGGGAGAAGTAGGCGTCGACAATGGCGCACGTGTCTATATCTACAGGCACCAACTCCCTCACCGTCTCGCCCGGCAACGGAACATATATTGTGTCCACAGTTGTCGGCATCGACAACAGCGGATCATCGTAGTCAACCCGTGGCTTTGCCACAACCCTCGCACTGGTACACCTACCAATGGCAAAGGCTATGGCAAGAGCCACCAAAATTATTAAGGCTAACACACAGCATTTTAAGTGCTTCATAACAAACCAATACTTAAACCTAACCTAATAAATATACCTTAATTGTTACAACCTGCTTTTTTACCCATAAGCCTGTCAAAGGCAGCACCCATGGCCTTCAGCACCATATTGACGTAGAAGCTCTTGTCCTTGCCGTCGATGCAAGCCAAGTTCTCAAGGATGCTCACGGTGTTCTCCACTACAAAGGCGACCATCAGTATCACCGTCAGCACGTCGAAGAACCACGCGCCCACAAGCCATGTCAGCGAACCCGCGTCATACTGCGCTGCGAACCACTTAAACATCTGGCAAGCCACAAACAGCACAAACCAGATGCACAGCTTCAGTACAAACCTTGAGAACTTGCAGCTCTCAAACTGTTCCTCACGCTTGTGGCTCGCCACAATGCCCGTCACAAGCTCCACCAGCATTATCAACACCATGGCGATGAGAAGCACCGGCCACACGCCAAGCACCGAGCACACCAAGCCCCAAAACGAAGACAGAGCAAAGCTATGACCAACACCTATATATTTGGTCGAGGGGAACACGCTCTGCATCAGAGCACGACCGCTATCGTAGCCATACGATATCAAAAACTTATTGAAGAATCCCATATTAATATAAAGTCAAACGATTACGCTCACAAAGGTATAGAATAAGTATGCCACCACATAGGACAAAAAAGCGGTGCACCCTATTCACATAGAGCGCACCGCATAAAAATGTAAGCACAAAAAATGTAGTTTCCAATCTATTTATACCATCATATCTCCATATCTTTAAGTTCGTACATACGCCACATCGGCTCGCCGTCGATAGTGGCAACCTCAAAACCCAATGCCTTCATCCACTTCGACACATCCTCCACAGTCACCGGGCAAGTGTGTCGCAGCGAGTATGCTATCTCGCGGCTCGACCTTAGTATAAGCCTCTGTCGCTCGCCCGAGGCAGCATAGCTGGCAGTTATAAGGCGCTTGAAGAAAAGACCCTCATTAGGCTCATTCGTGCGCACATCCCGCTTCTCGTCGTCACGCTCCAGAGTCGGCACAAATCCTATCTTCCCCATACAGCACACCTCCTTTCCGGCTTGAAGTTCTCAGGGCAGTTGCGGTTCAGATTCTTCAGATACCGTATCGTTAAGTTTATGATGTCCAGGTCGTAGAAGTAGTCCTTATACTCCTGCAGCTCACGGTCCTGCATCGATCCGTCCATCGTCTTCGACAGCATACGCTCGCCAACATTCGTCAAGAACTCTATCATGTCCGTAATTCTGCCGCTCTTAATATCATCGTCAAGCTCACGCACTATCGAGAGTGTCGCATACTTCAGTTCCAAGCCCTCCTTCTTAGGCTGCTGGCTCTGCTGAATGTTGTTAGGGTTCATAGCTCACCTCCTTCCTGCTCTATAGTGTTGTTATACTCCATAGCCCAAGTTATCCGGTCCGATTCGAACTGCACGGCGCACATGTGCCCAAAACCACCATCTCCGGCATAATGCAGCATACCCTTAAGCTGATAAAAATATACAAATACCACGTTGCTCTCATCTGGCGAGGAACCCTTGTTGTCATCTATCCAAATCGCCTTACACTCTTGGCCATAGCAGTCATGTTTCTTGCCATAACAAAAATGGGCTTTAGTGTTGCGTCGTGGATATTTATTTGACAGAACTTCAACAAGACCCGCAATATCAGGAAACATATCATCCACTCTATCTGTCATCACGCACATGCCATGCAGCGGACTGAGCAAGCGAACCAGCTCCTTCTGGAACTTGTTATTGGGAGCATAGCTACGAACAAACACCACCGACATCTCGTTCATAAATCCCGTGTTGTTCCAGTCAACATAAGGCAGCTGCTCGTTAGGCTGCTTCTTCTCCACCTTATAGCCACGTTCTGTAATATAGTCTATAATGTAGCCATCATCGTTCACGCTCTTGAGCACATCAAAAAGATAGCTCTTCACGTATTTGCCAACAGCCTGAGGCGAAGCGTACTCTATATTTTCTGAAATAAAGTTCGACTTTTCGGTTCTGCCGAGATGCTCGAAGTCCTTTTCTATAAGGTTCATGCTTCACCTCCTTTCTCCATTTCGATGCGCTCTTCGTCTTTCAGCCAGTTGTCTTTATCCTCTATATTAAGGCGATAGACATTATAGCCCGCGAGTGCAACACAAAGCAGCGTAATGATTAACGATGTTTCGGCAGCAGCAGCTCCGAATAGCATAGCGATGAAAGCGAGATTGACGCGGATGACCTCACGACGTGTGATGTCGAATCCGCAGATACGTGTGAATGACTTGCTCTTGGCGTTGACATAAGCCTTGACGGCTGTCTTGAAGTCGATTGTTGACAACGGGCGCAAATGAGCTGTGCGCTGAATTGATGCAGTTGTTTGCATAATTTTGGTAAGTTGTAGCCTTATGCCGGGATCCGCCCGGTACGGTTTGACGTAGGGGTACGAAAAAAGGATCAAATAATATTGTTGTGTTTTTAACAATCCAATATTATTGTTTATCTTTGCGTCATGAATAGAACTCAGCCCATAGATTACAAGTCC
>OIZS01000753.1_pt1 | contig 12550 bp, 13 predicted proteins | sample 1588641 | NCBI WGS metagenome assembly OIZS01 (sample SAMN03283240) | human gut metagenome | biome: human-associated habitat; material: feces | host: Homo sapiens | place: Peru | collected 2012
ATGAGTGATAGCGAGCTATTACGAATTAAAAACAAGCAAAAGGCATCTTATAAAAACCGAAAGACCACAAGAAGTAATCTAAAAAATCCTCATACGGCCTAATGACCGATTTGGGATTATTAATGCTGATGTTCTTCACCGTAGCCGCCGGTGTCGATGTGGTTGTGGCGACCGTGCTCGTGTTCGTGAGTCTTACCGAAGGTGTAGGTAACCGACAAGCGGACTGTTCTACCTCCCGACCATTTGCTGATTGACTGCACATAACCGTTGCCGTTCAGGATATTATGGGTTTCTTTTGAGTTGAACATATCCTTGCAAAGAAGCGAAATGCCCCAAGCACCGATATTTTTGCGCAATCCTGCCTCAACATCCCAGTCTGCCTCCTGCGTTCCCTGCGCGGTGACACGGCGCGAGTTGTATCGGCCTGTGGCTTGGAAAGTCATATCCCAAGGCAGACGAACCGAAGCCATGCAGCGCGCATCCCACACAAAGCGGTCCTGCTTCTTACCCTCTATGGCATAGAAACTGCCATGCAGCGGATATTCGGTGCTCCATGCCTTGTGATGGCTGTTGTAGAGGTTCACAGTGGTGGTGAGGGTCAGGCGATTGAAAAGTGTGTTGCGAGAAATGATTTCCACACCGGTGTTCATCATATTGCCCACATTGGCATGACCGTAATACATGGTGTTCACATTGGGGTTTGAGGCCATTGGCGCAAGGAAACTGACGTGACTGATCATGTCGTTGCTGGCGCGCATATAGCCCGAAACCGACAGCATGTGGTTGCTCCAGTTCTTGATATACGACAGCTCCACGGCATTGCTGTATTCTGGTTGGATAAGAGGGTTGCCGAGGTGCACTTCCGATGGGTCGGAAATATTCTCGAAAGTGTTGAGTTGTGGACCGAACGGACGGCGTATGCGGCGCGAATAGTTCAGTTTCAACTCATTGCCAGTAAGGAACGACCAGCCGATAGATGCCGATGGGAACAATGCGAAATCATTCTTCTTGAACAATGGCACATCTGCGTCGGTCTGTCCGTAGCCGAGCGATCGGGTGCGAATTTGCCACATTTCGCCACGAAGTCCTGCCGCGAAGGTCAGTTTCTCCAAATTGCCGGAGAAGTGAACATACAGGGCTGAAATGTCGGTGTCGTATTTGAAACGGTTGTAGAGATTGTTGAGAGGTGTCAGGCTGTTCTCGTCTGCACCGCCAGCATACGAGGCAGGGCTGTTCTCGTGGTTGTAGTTGCCCTTGTAGCCAGTCTCAAAGCGGAGCCATGGCAGAGCCTGTACTGAATAGTCGAGCGCGGCTTCCCAGTTGCTGATTTTCACATCCTGATGCTGGTTTTGCCAAATGAACTCCTCATTGCCGTCGGCCCATTTCACATTTTCGTGAAACTTGTTGTCATTTGGTCCTTCCCAAATATTGTAACTCACGTTCATGTCGAGGAAATGGTTGGGGTTGAAGGTGTGCTTATAGCCGAGCATCACGTTTGCGCCTCGTGTATCGCCAGTTTCACGCATATTGTTGATATTCTGCGTCCACTGGTCAGGCAGATTGCTGAGGTGGGTGGTGGTTGTGCGACCCCATTTGTGTCCGAGGGTGCCGATTGCGCTCAGATAAACGGTGTTGTTTTCATCGGGGTGGTAATTGGTACCCAAACGAAGGAACATGCTGTTTTCATGCTTCTTGCTGTCGCCATCTGAATTGAGGAAGGTGCCGTTGTCGTAGTTGCGGCGCGATGTCGAGCCAGCGGGCGCATGTTGGGTTTTAAGCCCGATACCGGCAAACGACTCGAATTTGCCTTCGTTGTAGTTGATATTGAAATTCACATTCGCCGTTCCACGAGAGTCAACATTCGTCTCGGCATTTCCAAAATAGCCGTGACGATGGTCTTCTTTCAGTCGGATATTGATGATGCCGGCAGTTCCCGAAGTGCTGTGCTTCGACGATGGATTTGTCATCACCTCAATACTCTCGATGCTCTCGGCTGGGAGTTGTCGGAGAATCTGGGCGCGGTTGTCGGCGTTCATGCCCATCTCTTTGCCGTTTACCCACACAAGCACGTCGGAGTTGCCACGCAGCGAAATCTCGCCGTCGCTGGTCACATGCACCGATGGCACTGCGGCAAGAAGTTCATCAGCCGATGCACCAGTAGCGGCAATGTTTGAACTCACGTTGAAAACCCTACGCTCCGAGTTGACCGACATTTGGCTTTTCTGTCCTGTCACCACCAACTCCTGAAGCAACTTTGCGTCTTCAGCGAGTTCTATCTTACCCAGATTTATCTCTGAGTCGGCAACCACGATTTCACGTTCCTGCGAAATGCTGCCAACCATGCTTACACGGATAATGTATTTTCCTGAAGGTGCGTTTGTGATAACAAACTTTCCGCTTTCATCGGTCATAGTGCCGATTGAGAGCGGCGCGCCAGTTGTCGGATTCACGAGCACTACCGATGCGTAGTCGAGGGGTTTGGCTGTGCCCTTGTCGTAGACTGCACCGACAATGTTGCCGGCGGCAAACGCGCTGCCGGCCATCAATAGGGATGCGACCAAAGAGAGTGATAATTTTGCTTTCATCAATTTTGCTTTTTTTATTCGGGCGCAAAGTTACAAACACTCTTTTGCAAACCGTTTGCAAAAACAAATGGCAGAGCCACCCGATAAGGATGCTCTGCCATAATCATATTTTCAACCTGCTGGGACAGAGATGCTTTACCTAAATCTTTGTCCGCATTGTTTATTCACCGCTTATTGCAATTAGGGCATGTGCCTTTCATCATATAGTTGATGTCATGGAGCGAAAAGCCCTTTGGAATGTTCACCACCGGCACACTCTCGTCCTCAAAGCAATACGTTTTCTTGCATTGTTCGCAATAGAAATGCACATGCTGGTCGGAGTAATGCGCACCGCTGCCACATAACTCATATTTCAGAGAGCGGCTACCGCCCTCTATGACGCGAACTATGTGTTTTGCCGAAAAAAGTTCCAAAACCCTGAAAATACTTGCCTTGTCCATCGAAAACTCCAAAGAAATTTCAAGGTCGGCAAGACTGACCGGATGCGAAGCCTTCGCCAACTCCCTCATCACAAGAATGCGATTGGAGGTGGGCTTAATCCCCTTTTCAGCCAAAACGCTATTTATATCATCGTTCCTCATCTTCTGATTTTTCCGCAAAGTTACACAATATATTTTGCAATTCACTTGCAAAACCACCTCAAAGAACTGCCATTGGAAAATGGCATGCGAATCAAAACAGGAATTCGCCCAAACGTAGCGACATGCCTTCGGCATGTTTCAATCGCCAACCACAAATAAGCCAGCACATTAAACCCAAATCGGTCATTAGGGCTTGTGGTATTTCGGAGTTTTAGAAGAATGGATTTTGCTTGTCTTTTAATGAGTGATAGCGAGCTATTACGAATTAAAAACAAGCGAAAGGCATCTTATAAAAGCCGAAAGACCGCAAGAAGTAATCTAAAAATGCTCATACGATCTAATGACCGATTTGGGTTTGATTATGGTGCCACAGGCACAGCGTGCACATTTTTCACGGTGCCGATAACGAACACACTGTGCACCGAGCCAATCGACTCCATTTCGCCTAAGCGGTTGAGCACGAAATCTTGGTAATGGTGCATATTGCGCACAAACACCTTAATCCAGAAGTCGAAATCGCCACTGGTGTTGAAGCACTCGGTCACTTCCTCCATTTGCTTCACGGCATCCACAAATTCGCGGGCATATTCCTTGCCGTGCTGCTTGAGTCGAATGTTACAAAGCACAAGCATTCCGTTTCCTACCATGTCGGGGTCGACCACAGCCACATATTTTTTAATATAGCCCTCGCGTTCGAGGCGTTTTTGGCGCTCGAATGTGGGCGAAGCCGAAAGGTGAACAGCTTCTGCAAGCTCTTTTGTGGTGAGCTTTGCGTTTTGTTGAAGCACCTTCAAAATCTTAATGTCAATAGCGTCAAGTTTCTCTATCATAAATGTTCTAATTTCCACTGCTTGCGCAGTATGATTTTCTGTTAGGAGCTTAATTTTTGGCAAATATAGAATAATTTCCCGAATAAATCAAGACTATTGCATAGAAAAATAAAAAGAGTGAAATTTGCATCAGAAATCTCTCGTTTTCATAATACAATGATGATTTTGACAAGTTTTTAATGGTAATAATAGACAGAACAAGATGCGGCCTTAGTTGTGAAACTGGGGCCGTGTTATTTTACCCCTATCTCAACAAATCTCACTCCTTTATCGGCTCAGTGGAAAAAACAAGGGGGCAATGATTATACTTTATTGTGGATTTGTGAATGGAGTGAAAAACAAAAAACATAAAAAACAGCCTTGGGGCAATGTGGAATGCTTCGCATTTGGCGGAGGGATTGTGCGCTTTGCGTCATTGGAAACGAGTTTCCATGCCGCCAACCACACAATCCCTCCGCCACCCTCTTACGAGGGCCTACCACGTTGCACCAAGGATAAAAACCGCTCGCCGTTTCACGGCGAAAAAACCCTGAAAATTGTGATTTGTTTCTATGAGGCAATGTCAAAACGACAAACCAAAGGGACGGTTCTTTTGGTTTGTTAGAAATGTATGTTTTATGTTTCAGTCCCCCCAGTATTTATCCATAGAGCCGGAATTTGGGTGATTTTGGTTAAATGGTGTTAAATTCTTGAATTTTATGCTGGAAAAGTATGTTATATAACATAAAAGTTATACCTTTGCATCGGTTTTTCATGGTATTAGTTTTTAAGGTTATGAAATACTTGGCGTCGTGACGACGGTTTTTATTTCATTTTGTTTAAGGTTTATGTTAATGGTATTAGAAGGTTAATTAGTTAAGCAATCCCCGATAGTGATATCAGGGATTTTTTTTTGCTCCCAATTCTTGGAGAAGTCAGAGGTTAGAAATTAGATTTTTTAGGTTCAGTAGAAAATTTCTGGGGATAGATTATGCATTGTTGCCGAATCGTGAATGGAATCAAAAACAAAAACATAAAAAACAGCCTTGGAGCAACGTGGAATGCTTCGCATTTGGCGGTGCGACTGTGCGCTTTGCGTCATTGGAAACGAGTTTCCATGCCGCCAACCACACAATCCCTACGCCACCCTCTTACGAGGGCTCACCACATTGCCCCAAGGATAAAAACCGCTCGCCGTTTCACGGCGAAAAACCCCTGATGATAAAATATTAGGAAATGATATACAAGTTGTCCCGAAGAAGATGCGATGAAATTCCGTTAGGAATTTGATGTGTGTAGGCAGGTATGCAGAAAAGATGTAATGGAGCGAAGCGAAATGGAATCTTTTCGAAATGCCTGCAATAGATTTGTCAGTATTGTGCATTCCAGCGGAATGCGACAACATCAAATTGCCCATTGAATGCGAAATCGCATCCCGCTGGGATGCGTATTTGTTATGCGATATTTGCAGGCATTTCGCTTCGGTTATGCTCCATTTCGCTTCGCTCATTTCGCATAACCTTCGCTGCATACCTGCCTACACACATCAAATCCCTATGGGATTTTTTTCAATCATTACTAAATAATCACAGGGACAACTTGTATATCATTTCAAAAGTTTTACCTCTAATATCTATCAAGATATAACTTCTGATTTCTGGTTAGTGGGGGCGGAAGCGGGAGTCGTCGATGGGGAAGATGCCTTGCACGCGGCGCACTACGTAGCGCTTGTCGTTGTCCCAGTATTCGTAGCCGAAGCCTTCAATCACCCTGCCGCCGCCTTCGATGTGTATGAAGGCGTCGCCGTAGGTGCGGCGTGTGCTGGTGTTGTAGAACATTTGGTTGGTCTCGATTTTGTCGCCTGTGGTGCGTGTGATGCGCACGTTGTCCATACAGTTGACCACCGATGTGTTTTCATCGTAGTACATTCGTTCGCACAAAATGCGGTCGCCGCTGCGCATCGACAGACGCACATTGCCCACTGCGCTCCACATTCGCTTTTGTATGTCGTAATAGCCAGAGTCGCAAATCAGCGATGCTGTGTTTTGGAATTTCTCGTCGAGTTCGTCAGCCACCAGACCATTTGGAAAGGTCCAGTGTGGCACTTTCGACTCGCTGTAGATGTTCCAGAGTTTGGTGGTGATGCGATAGCGGGTGCGCCCAGAGTCGCTCACCAGCGTCTGCACATCGTGTGTGACCATCGTTGGCACCTTCTCCGGGTCGGGTCCTTTGGGTGTCTTTTTCACCTCCTCCTCACTACACGACGCCACAGCCCATGCCGCAAGCATCAGCATAAGAGTATGCAATATGAATCTCGATTTCAGCATCGAAGAGCGATGGAAAGAAGGGCGCGTTAGCGAATCTTATTTTTCCAGAACCACATTTCGTTGAATGTGACGCTGAAAGTGATGTTCAGATAGTCTTCCTTGATGAGGCATGTGGGCGATGACACGCGGTGCTTCCATTCGAAGCCGAGGTTCACGAGCGATTTGCTGCCCAAAGCAGGGAAACCGAAACCGCAAGTCACGCCATAGTCGCGCACGTTGTTGCCCAACACGTTCAGATAGTCGTGGTTGTAGAATGCACCCAAGCGATAGTTGATGCGCTTGAGGTAGTTGCCACGGTCGTCGGGAATGAATTGCAGACCGCCGCTCACTTTCCAGCGGTTGTCGAACTTAACTTTTACTGGTTCAAAGCCAGTCATTGGAGTGTATTTTGCATTAGCCCAGTCTTGATAGGTGAAGTCAACTTCGGCAAACAGTTTTGTGCCGTGGTTGTAGCTGATACCCACGCCATAGGTGTTTGGCTGATCGTAGTTGCCCTTCATGTTGCACTGGAATGCGGTGTCGATTTTTGTGTCGTTCGCCGCATCGTAGAAAGTGCCGATGGTATTGCCCCTGAAGGTTTTCTTAGGGGTGTAGGTGGCACCGAGCACCACGCGGTTCTTGCGATTGATGTCAATGGCATATTGTGCACCAATGTGCACGTTCCAGTCGCGCACCTCCATCATGCGGTAGAATACAGAGGTGGAAGTGCCCACAATGGCAGTGCTGTGCTCCAGCGTACCGAACATATACGAGAAGTTGGCACCCACCGACAGACCCTTCACGGGGCTCCATGCGCCACCGAGGTAGAGTTCGCTGATAGAACCGTTGCCCGAACGGCTTTCACTGCCGTTTGCAAGGTCGGAATTGAATGAATAGCTCACAGAAGAATAAGGAATAAAACCGAACGAGCCACCCACATTCTTGGCGATGCGGAACACACCGCTCAAATAGTCGAGACCGCCGCTGAATGCGTTGCCCTTGGTGTCGCCTTCCTTGCTCCACACTTGGCTCACGTCCACGCCCACATCCCAGATAAAGGTGAGCGAGTCGGTGGCAGCGTATGATGCAGGGTTTTTCGAGTTCACAGCCCTGCCACCTTGCATAGCGTAGCCCACGCCACCCATGTGGCGCTGAATGCCTGTGGCGTTGTCGCCGAGTGTGCCGTAGCCGAGGCGTGAATAAGGGGTTTCGGTAACTTGCGCTGATGCTTGGAAAGCGCCAGCGATTGCCAGCATAAGTGTGGCGATAAAGTATCTGTAATTCTTCATTCTATCGTGATATATGATACAAAATAAGTGACGGTGCTACATTCGCCTCTCCCCTACACAGCGGCGGCAAATTACACCATTGGCTACAAAATTACTAAATCCTCATTAATTAAAGGGTGTTTTGTACAATTTTTAGCACTTTTATAGAAGAAAAAGCACCAAAGTGGCGATGAACGTGGTGGAAATCACTCGTTTTCCTTGTCTTTGTCCCAATAATAGGTGCGACGCGGATTGCGAGGGAACCAGCCTTTGCGCACACGCTCCTGCTGCTCAAAAATTTCGAGAATGCTCCAGAAGCAAGAGCACGAGGTGACACCCATCACGGCTTGCAGCAGAATGTTTTCAACGATGAGCGCGGCGCCTGCGAAAGCGAAGCCTGCAAAGAGAAACACCCACCACACCTTCACGCCAAAGTAGTATTCGCCTTTGATGACGAGAGGGTGAAACAAGCCGATGCACAGAAATGTGCAAACACCAATCACGAGACCCAAAAGGTGGTGATTATTAAGAAATTCCATCATAATGAATTATCAAGTTAAAAAAGAAATCCCACCATAACGGGGCGGGATTCCTGTATGTTTGAAAAAATGATTACTGTGCGAGAATCTTGTTGATGAGCGCAGTCACGTCAGTCACGTTGATCACGCCATCACCGTCGAAGTCGGCAGTGATTTTGCAGAACGATGCCGATGGCGAGCCTAAAATGGCGTTGGTCATATCGGTCACGTCGGTCACATTCACATTGCCGTCTAAGTTCACATCGCCGAGGTCGGCATCCACCTGCTGGTCAACCATATCGAGGCTGAAAGCCATCGGGCGCTGGAATGTCTTGTAGTGCACGCGTCCGAAATTATCGGTCACCTTGATGGTAATGGGCAGGTTGGCGGTCTTGGCGTAGCTACGGAACATGTGCAAATTTTTGATGGTGGCAAAGCCGGTGTTGATTGATGCCGCCGCCTTGTAGCGCATCACATCGAAAGCCAGCACATGGTAAGGGTCGAACTCATAAATGCGATTCGCCATCAACTTTGTGTCGGCGCCTTCATACACTTCCACCTTCCAATCGCTGTCGTAGTTAAACACATTGGTGACGATGGCGTTGCTGGCGTAGGCAGTGAAATTAGGCACCACGGTTGCGCCATACTTCTTCACGCAAGCCACAGCGTAGGGGTCGGTAGTCATGAATTGCTTCACCTTGTTCATGTCGTAGGCTCTGATTTGCGTATTGTTGCTGCCTGTGATAGAGCGGTATTCCCATTTGAGGTCGGTGCCGTTGGCTTCCCAGAAACTGTAGCCGGCAGGCGAACCGTCTTGACACACTTGATATTTAATGTTGTCGCCATTTACGTGGCCTGTCCACCACCATGTGGCGCAGATTGAAGCCACATTGTGCTCCATCATATTTGGATAGGCAGTGGGGCGTGCGGTGTAATTGTAGTGGGTGTGTCCGCTCACGAAATGCACATCTTTATATTTTTTCAGCACACTTGCCAGTGCTGCATAATTCTCGGTGCCGCCGTAGGCAATGTTTGAACTGCTGAGGCGGAAAGTGGGGATATGCTCGCACACCACAATCGGGGTGTTCACGTCCACATTCGCCAAGTCTTTCTTCAGCCAATCGAGTTGATATTGCTCCACGCGTGCCGAGTAGTTGCGCGTGCCCACCACTCCGGTGTTGTAGCCGCTGCCGGTGTTTTCGTTTTTGTAGAACACATTGTCGAGCACCACATAGTGCACTTTGCCGAGGTTGAACGAATAGTAGTTCGGGCAGATGATTTCGCGCCAAGGCTTGCTCGACTTGAAGTCGGTGGTAGCACCCTTGTCCGACGAGGTGTAGGCCACGGCTGGGTCGTTGTCGTGGTTACCGATTACGGGGAAAAGTATGATGGGATAGCCGTAAGTCTTTTGGTCGGCAACGAAGTTTTTCAGATTGTATTTTTTGGAATACCAGTAGTTGTCCCAAGTGAGGTCGCCAAGCATGATGGAATAGATACGCTTGCCGGCAGTCTTAGCCGCTTCTTTCTCCTTTTTCAGCGTGGCGATATAGCTTTTCTGATACATGGCGCGGTCTTTGTTGCGGTCAGCCAAGTGCGCGTCGGCACTGAGAATCATCAAGTGGTCGTCGTTGTCCACCTTGTGGAGTGTGAAGTTGTGGGTTTCGGTGGCACTGACATCGGTCGACGACAGTTGCTCCCAAAATTTAGGAATGAAATTGTAGGAAGTGGTCGGCTCGTATCCTCGTGGAAGCGTGTAGAACACATATCCGTTTTTCTTTTGGCTGGTGAAACTGTAGTTGCCGTCGGCATCGGTCAGCGTCACTACATATCCATCGCTCACGGCCACGCCCTGCACGCCAGCACCGTCGCAAGTGATGCGTCCGTTGATGTTCTGTGCATTGCTCGCCGCAGTTGCCGCCGCTGCGGCAATCATTGCTAATGCGATTTTCTGAAAACTTTTCATTTATTGTACTGTTTATATTAATGTTGTTTGTTGTCGTTTTTTTTATCTTCCTTTTTCTTCTCGTAGTCGTAAACGTACATGCAGTAGATTTGCATCACCGCACCAGCCATGAGGAAAGCCAGCCAGTCTGACGGATTTCCTGTGGAAGAATTGATGAGAAGATAAGCCGACACGCAATAGAGCACGGCCGACACCTTGCCCATCGTGTAGAGACGGCGCACACGCAGGTTGTCGCCACGGTAGCGTTCGGTGAGCCGTTCGGCAAGTGCCAGCACTGCGCCAAAGGCAAAAATCCACTTCGACCCCTCCCAGTAGATGTTGAGCAGGGGGAGAATGGCTGTACCCACCAGCAGGAGCATGGCTACCGACAGCATGATGTATTGCGCTTTTTCTTTTCCTTTATCTGATAGCATAATGATATTTATGGAATTTCGGTTATATATACTTCTTCGTTGAGCCGCTTCATACCGTACTTCTCGCGGGCGATGCGCTCAAGCGTCACCTTGTCGGTGTTGAGTTCACGGATTTTCGCCTCGTAGATGGCGGTGGTGTCGCGGTTGGCTTTAATCTCTTTTTTCAGTTCCTTGATTTCCTTTTTCAGTTCCACCACTTTCATGAAGTTGTTAGGTCCCATGAAAAAGAGGGCTCCAATCATGAGAATTGAGAACACCAAGGTGAAACTCATCCATCTTGGCATCCATGAAGGACGTTCGATTTTTTTGCCAAATATGCTCATTGTTTTGGTGTTTTTTTTATTGATGTCGGGTTAATCTTTCAAGAGGTCGGGACGAAGTCGCTTGGTGCGCTCCAATGCCTGCTGCATTTTCCATTCCTCGATTTTGGCTTGGTTGCCGCTCAGCAGAATTTCGGGCACCTTCCAGCCATTGTAGTCGGCAGGTCGGGTATATACGGGTGCTTCAAGCAGATTGTCTTGAAACGAGTCGTTGAGTGCGCTCTGCTCATCACCGATAGCACCTGGAATCAGTCGCACGATAGAGTCGGCAATCACAGCGGCAGGCAGTTCGCCACCGGTGAGCACATAATTACCGATGGATATTTCCTTGGTAATCAAGTGTTCGCGAATACGGTAATCCACGCCCTTGTAATGTCCGCAGAGAATGATAATGTTTTCGGCAAGCGAGAGCGAGTTGGCCATCGGCTGGTCGAGGATGTCGCCGTCGGGCGAAGTGAAAATCACCTCGTCGTAGTGGCGTTCGCTCATCAGATGCTCAATGCAGCGGTGCACAGGCTCAATCTGCATCACCATGCCGGCCTCGCCGCTGAAGGGATAGTCGTCCACTTTTTTGTGCTTGCGAAGCGACCAGTCGCGCAGATTGTGCACATGAATTTCCACAAGCCCCTTGTCTTGGGCGCGTTGCAGAATTGAGCAGTGCAGAGGCGACTCAAGCATTTCGGGCATCACCGAGAGTATATCAATTCTCATATTTCTTGTGTAAGTTTATTGCTGTTTGTTGTGTAAATGTTATAATGTGGCGATGCCGTTTTCGTCGATAAACGTCTGAAGCGCCTTACCACCGTCGAGCGATGGCGCAAAGCGAGTGAGCACTCGCAGGCGGTCGGCACCCACAATGGGGAGCAAGTCGCGAAGCGTGTTGAGCACGCACACATCGCCAGCGATGCCGCACACGTCCACGTACTGATATTGGCAATCGGCATCGGCAAGCAGTGAATTGTCGAGCGTGTTCTCGAAAAACTCACGCGCGCCAGTGTTCTGAACGATAGAGTATTCCTCGCGGTGACGCAAGTCGCCCTTTTGCAAAAACAGCGTCTCGGTTTCGCTTTGGTAGAGGGCTTCGAGCAGCGGCCAGTAGGTGGCAGCACCCTCGCTGTTTTGCACGCAGTGCACAGGCCAAGGACCGCCATTTGGCGCAAACGAACAGTGGTCGTAGGGGTGCCAATCGTTGGTCACCACCATCAAGGCATAATCATCACCATTGGCTTTCACGTAATCAGCCAACTGATTCATAGCCTCAGCAGCACCAGGCACTGGAAGCGAACCGCTTATGAAATCAATTTGTGGGTCAACCACAATCAGCATTTTTCTATCGCTCATAACATTTCTAATTTACCACAAAATTACTGAAAATATCACTATCCTCAAAACCCCAACCCAAAAAAGAAATCAGAAATCAGAAGTTAGAAATCAGATTTCACCCTACCCCCACCAATCCCAACAACAAAAAATTATCCGGTTAATCCGCGCTATCCGTGTTCGGGATTTGTGTGAATTATGAAGTGGGGGATTATTTGTGGTGGGGGTGGAGGTAGGCGAGGGTTTCGGTTAGGATTTCGGGGTGGAGGAGTTTGGTGGCGGCGATGTAGAGGGGTGCGGCGATGGCGATGCGCGCCACGAGGATGATGGGGTGGCTGGATATCCAGAAGGTGCAGAAGTAGGTGGCAGCCATCACGCCTGCCGAGATGAGCATGAAGGGCATTACGTCGAGCAGAGTGTGGATGAGGCGCAGGCCGATGAGGCGTTTTGCCACCACTTGCCACGCC
>OIZS01000757.1_pt1 | contig 12487 bp, 12 predicted proteins | sample 1588641 | NCBI WGS metagenome assembly OIZS01 (sample SAMN03283240) | human gut metagenome | biome: human-associated habitat; material: feces | host: Homo sapiens | place: Peru | collected 2012
CGGATGCCACTGCACCGCCAGTATGGGCAGCGCGGTATGGCATATACCCTCGATAACGCCGTCCCCCGCCCATTGCCGCACCGACAGCCCCGCGCCCAGCCGGTGGACCGCCTGATGGTGATTGCTGTTGACCAGCGGCTCCGTGCCCACCAGCTCCGCCAGCTCGCCCACGGCGCGGGTGGCGTGGAGGATGTCGCCCTCCGGCGACTGGTGGCCGGGTATGTAGGCGTACAGCGTACCGCCGAAAAACACGTTCAGCGCCTGCAAGCCCCGGCATATACCCAGAATCGGCTTCTCCGCCGCGGTGAATGCCGCGATGACCCGCTCCTCCTCCGGCGGCAGACGGTCGGCAATATCCCCGCCGCCGGGCAGCAGCAGCGCGGCGCAGCGCGCCGCCTCTTCCCTGTCGGCGCTGACGACAGCCTCCAGCCCCACCGCCGAAAGCGCCGCTTTGTAGTTTACATAATCATGTCCTCCGTCCCAGACCAGCACACGTCTGTCCATACTACCGCCCCCTCTCCCCTATTACATGCCGCCGGCGGCAGAATTATGCTTTCAGGTGTTGCGCATCGGAAAAATTTGTGGTATGATACGCTGGTATGCAGCGGTATCGAAGTGGTCATAACGGGGCTGACTCGAAATTTCGGCAGAAGCTGGGAATTTCGTCCCCCTGATTCTCCTTGATATTCCTCAACACAGAAAATCTCAAAATCGAATATTTTTTGCCGTCTCTCCTGTTTTCTCTCCAACGAATTTTTGAGCAAATTTCTGGAAAGAAAACCGGACGAAAATAGACACGGAGAGTTGTCCGAGAGGTCGAAGGTGCGACACTCGAAATGTCGTGTTCCCAAAAGGAACCTAGGGTTCGAATCCCTAACTCTCCGCCACAAAAAGCCTGTAAACAATCCCGTTTACAGGCTTTTTAATTTTTGCCTAAAGGGCAAAGCCCGCACGATTTTCGGTTTTCAGGGGAGAAAATCAGCTGTTCTCCCCGGCACTGATCGAACTCCAGCGGTTGCTGAAGTCACCGCCCTCCGGCAGAGCAAGCCCTGTCTCCATCGCCTGCGCCGAAGTGATCTTGGACTTGTAATCCAAGTGGGCGTAGATGTTCGCCGTGGTGGTAAAGTCGCTGTGCCCCAACCACTCCTGAATGTGTTTGAGGGGGACGCCGTTGGCCAGCAGCAAGCTGGCACAGCTGTGACGCAGATCGTGAAAGCGAATGTGCCGCAGGCCGTTCTGCTCCAGCAGCTTGCTGAAATTGGCGGTAACGCTTCTGGGGTTGAAGATATTGCCCATGGCATCCACAAAAACATAGCCGTCATACTTTTTGCTGTAGCAATTTCCGCATACGCGCCGATTCTCCTTTTGCTGCTCCCTCAGCGCCAGCAGCTTTTCCCGGATGTTGCTGACCAGCGGCAGGGAGCGCAGACTGGATTTCGTCTTGGCGCGGTCGGCGCAGACGATTTCACATTTGCCGTCTATCTTTGCGTTGGTTACAATGTGCTTAATGGTGATGGTGTCCCGTTCAAAGTCGATGGCGTCCCATTTCAGCCCCAGTGCCTCGCTGCGGCGCAGGCCGTAAAAGGCGGTCATCTGAATCAGCAGGGAGTACGGATGATCCTTGGACGCTTCCAGCAGTCTCTCCAGCTCCTCCTGCCGGTAATAGTCTGCAATGTACCGCTGCTTCTTGGGGCGTTCCACCTTATCGGCGGGGTTGAAGGGAATCAGGTCCATTTTGACGGCGTATTTCAGCGCCTTGTGGATATTGGCGTGATAGTGGATCACCGTACCGGGCGACACGGTTTTCAGCTCATGCAGATAAAAGCTCTGAATGTGCTTGGCTTGAATTCCGTCCAGCGTCAGTCCGGTGTTTCGAAAATACGGTGCGATCTTCCCCTTTACCATCTGCGTGTAAGAGGAAAAGGTGGTCTTTTCCACCGAGCTGCGGATAATCTCCAGCCACAGCTCCATGTAGTCGGCAAACAGCATATCAGAGGAGATGTCCTCGTTCTCCTTGCTCACAACCGGCGGAACAAAGCTCTTGCGGGTGTCCAGCAGCAGCTTCTCGGCGCGGCGCTTGTTTCCCTTTGCGGGAAGTCCTGTGGGAATCCACGGCTGCCTGCGCTTGCCGTTGGCATCCGTGTAATTCAGCACCATGTAGTAATTGTCGTTTTTTATTTGCAGGTGTCCTGCTATCATAAACTCTACCTCCTTTGCGGATAGCACATGAACGGGCACCCTTTCGGACCGTAACCATTATACGGCCTACTCAGATGCCCGTCCAATGTGTCGTTTCAGTTCAAATCCGTGTCACGCTGCCGGCTGGGGATTGCCCGCCGAGAGAGCGTAGCGGATCACGTTGATTTTCGGAATGCGGTAGGCGTTTCCGATTTTCATGCCGGGGATATACCCGTCGCCAATCAGCTCGTAGGCCAGATGGCGGCTGATTTTCAGCATGGACTGGACCTGGGCAACGTTCACAATGTCGGGGTAATCCGTGAACATCACCTCATACATGGTCTGCAGCTCAGTCTTCGTCACCGAAACCACCTCCTCCGTCGTCGCGCATAAAGCTGTTGAGCCTTCTTTCGACCATGTGAAGCACATAATGGACCTCGCTTTGGCTCAGATTAAAGGACAATACATGTCCTTCTTCGTCAGTGAGATTGATGGTCATTCGTTCGTTGCTGACATCAATATCAGCGTAGTATTTCTTTAGGAATCTGTCGAAGAGGATATCCACCATTTCACAGCCGTCTTTGGAAAACACGTCAATCATATCATCCAGATAGTCCATTCTTCCTTCGTCCAAATCGAATTCAATGATTTCTTTTATGATTTCTTTCATTGTAAAATCTCCTTTCACCGGGCGTCCCGGTCTTTGCGCTGCCGCGCCAAGTGTTTGTTATAAAAGTCCATGGCCTTGACAAGTGTCTCGGTCATCTGCTTCACGGAGGTGTCCGGACGGAAAAAGCTTCGGAGCTTATCTACCGGCACCTTCACATATTCCACCTGATTGCCCTTAACCTCGGACAGAAGCTGCAGCACTGCGTCATCCGTGAGAGTCTGCGCCTCGCTCATGCGCCGCAGCCGCCAGGCCTGAGACAAGGACGGCGTTACCTCATCGCTGTCCATCACGGAGAAGAGCATCTCCTGCTCGGACGGCTGCAAATAGGACAGCTCCACCGCCGGAGTCAGGGCGATCTTGCCCTCGTCCACCAGCTTCAGGATGCCGGGGATCAGGTGGGTGAGTCGGATGTAGCGTTGGATTTGGTTGCGGCTGTCCGGTGAATTTTCAGCAAGAGAATCAATACTTTTGATTTGGTGACCAAGTTGGTCACCATTTTCTTTTCGACCCGGCGAGCGTTTTATGGCATCGTATTTCATCTTGTACGCAAATGCTTTTTCCGACGGCAGGATATGCTCCCTTTGCAGGTTGCTGTCCACCATGGTGATAACAGCCTCCTCGTCTGTCAGGTCACGGATAATCACCGGCATGGCGTCCATCCCCAGCGCCTTGCACGCTGCCAGCCGCCGGTGGCCGGAGATCAGCTCATAGCCGCCGTCAGGCAGCGGCCTTGCCAGCGCCGGAGAGAGCACGCCGGCATCGGCAATGCTCCGCATGAGCTGCGCCATTTCCTCGTCCTCCTTCACCTTAAAGGGGTGATTTCGAAAGGGTGTGAGGTCAGCCAGCGGGATTGCCTCTACCTTTGGCTTTTTCGCATCGAGCCGTTCCTCCGTGATCATAAAAAGCTCCTCATACCCGGTCAGCCCCAAATCAATCGATCGGTCGTTCTTCATCGAATCCTTCCTTTCATCGTATAATCGTCTTTTCCTCTTGGGACGGTTGCTGATTTCGCAGCACTTGCTTTTCCCGCGGGGAGAGGTAGGGGTCGTTTTCCACCCACGCATCCATTTCACACGCCAAGAGGGCTTTCAGCTTTAGGTTATCCTCAATCATGTTATAGGCGGTTTGCTTTTGCTTCCGAAGCCGGGAAAGCTCTGCGGTGCAGGCGGCGCAGGACTTTTTCAGCTCGACCCTCTCCGCAGGATCGGAGCAGCCTCGCTGCTTATTGCGGATTTTGCTGCGTGCAGCGGATATTGCATCCATCTCCCTGTCCATTCGTGCAAGAAACCTCTGCACATCCTCCGGCGTGTCCAAATGCTCCCGACACACCAGCGTTATCTCAGCGGTGAAGCGATCCAGCTTGCGGCAAGCCTCCCGGCACTCCGCCGACAGGGGCTGCCGATACTCCTTTTCGTACAGCGGCGCAACGCCCAGCACGATTGCCACACAGCGGAAGAAGCTCAAATACCCGGTGACGCGGGGCAAATGCAGATAAAAATCCCGCTGCCGGTAATATTCTTCCGTCGGCGGATTTTTCCTGGCATATTCCCGTGTGTAGGGCCTCATGAATTCAAAATAGCGCCGGGTCACACGGATGTCCCTCTGGTTCTCCAGCAGCCTGTCCTGCAGCGCCTCCTTGTCATATTCGGCTCCCAGCCGAAAGGTACGCATACACTTTTTGGCGCTTAGAGAGCGGATGGTGGCGTACCTGCGGTAGGGATCGCACACGAACACATAGCCCTTCTTCCGCAGCACGGCACTCAGCTCCGTCCAGCTGCTCGACATCGTTAGTGCCTCGTCCAGTGCCCGCCGCATGAGGTTGTAGCGGGTAGGCTCGCCGTTCTTTTCGGCAAAGTAGACCGACCGCGCCGTTTTATGCCGCTGGGGATTTTTCACCACCGACAGTCCATGCTCCTTGCAGATACGGTCGGACATATCCCGCAGCTTGTAATAGACCTCGTATTTTGCCTCCAGCTTTTTGCCCGTCCACATATTCACCGGATTCACAACAAAGTGGTTGTGATAAGTGCCGGTGTTGAAGTGGGTGGCAACAAGCACCTGCCGGTCGTTCCCCCAAAGCCGCCGCGCCGTCTCCACGCCGATGCGATGGCATTCCTCCGCCGTGACCTCACCGGTCTTGAAGGACTGGTAGGCGTGGTAGGCCACATTGCCGCCGGCTTTGCCGAAGCGCCTCTGCACGGCAGCCATCTCCCTTGCGGCAGACTCCGCCCTGCAGCCAATTCCGGTGACGGCGTATTGCTGCTCCCCCTCATCCAGGGTTTTTTCTTTGTCGGCAGCATACAGCAGCACCTGCTCCAGGTCGCTCAGCTTGGTCTTGCTGGGATTGGTGCAGTAGTCCACCACACGGCTGACGCTGTCATGGATCGCCCAGATCTTCGTCACCGCCATCGCCATCCTCCTTCCCGTGATAGGCGCGCAGAAGCAGGCTCTCGATCTCGGTCAAAGCCTCGTCAAAGTCCCTCATGGCAAGCTCGTAGCGAACGGTATCGTGGAGCGTTGTCAGCTTCTGATACGCCAGCATCAGCTCCCGGCGCGGAGCCTCTCTCACCGCTGCGCCGGTTCCCAAGCTTCGGAGATATTCCGACATATTCATGCCGCATTTCTTTGCCTTTCTGCGAATGGTATTCTTCTCGGTTTTATAGACTCGCACATTGATTCTCTCTGTTCGATTCCGCATAGATATCACATCCTTTCAGCGGGGTTACAGGGGCGCGCCCCTTTCGTGTCGGCAGATACGGGGGATTTGGGTGCCGCAGGGCTACACAAATCCCATGCTCGTTATCCTTACGGATAAAAAAGCAGTGTATAGCCCCGCCCCCCTTAAAGCGGCAATTCCTCATCGTCCTCCGCCTCCGCCCATGACGCAGATGACGCTTGTGACGATGCTTGGGGAAGCCGGAAGGTTCCGTCATTCTGTTTCCGCAGTGACGCAAGTCTCTCGCTCCCGAGGGAACCGTCATGACCGTCAGCACCGTCATGCAGCTCCAAAAGCACCAGCCGGACAGCCGCCGTTTTACGATACTCGTAGGTGATTCCCAGGGGCAGCAGCACATCGCTGTAATGACGGGTCAGATGCTTGCTGGCGAGGTTGGGCTTCAGCTCCGTATTACCTACGGCGGCAAGCAGCTGGGACACCGTGCCCCGAAACTGCCCGTGCGCCAAGAGAAAATCCGCCACCTGAAAAACAAAGTCCGGGATGCGTTCCTTTCGCAAATCCTTGGCGCTGAGCGCCTCGGTAATCTCCCATCGGACGCCCCGCATTTGCATTTTCAGCTTTTTCTCCTCCACATCCCGGCCCGTAATGCAGAGAGTGGCGCAATCGCCGAAGCGGTCATCCTTGCGGAGAATCATCCCCGTATCCGCCACGCCCAAAATGCCTGTGGAGCCGGTCATGTCGTTGAAGATATTGCTGCTGTCCCGCTCCTTTCGGGTGTGATGGACAACGAAGATGCAAATGCCGTGGTCATCGGCAAGCTTTTTCAGACCGGACAGATCCTTGTAGTCCTGGGCATAGGCATTGACCTTTGCGGAAGCATTGTCCCGCACCATTTGGAGGGTATCGATGAATATCAGGCCCGTGGAGGGAAATTCCCGCAGAGTCTCCTCGATCTGCCCCTCCAGCTCCGCGCCCAGCTGCCCGCAGGAAAAGCCAAAGCGGAGATTCTCCGGCGGAGAATCCGTCAGCTCCTGCATACGCTGCTGAACGCGCCATTCCCGGTCCTCCAAGGCCAGATATACCACATCGCTTTTCCTGGTGGGCAGCCCCCACACCGCCTCGCCGCGGCTGATTTGCAGGCACAACCACAGCACCATCCAGCTCTTGCCGATCTTGGAGTCACCCGCTAAAATGGCGAGCCCGTCGGAGAGAACACCGTCGATGAGCATTTTGGGGTGGGCAAGAGGCTTGTAATACAGGGTATCGGCATCGATCAGTTGTAGCTTGTCCATGTGTTTCACCTTCTTTCTTTCACTGGTAATTGTGTTTTTTGGTATGGCGCCGTACTTCCGATATCGTTTTTATATGCCTGCCCCGGGGTCTCCGCGGCGTCGCTATGCTCGCTCTTTTGCGGTCATCGCACAGTCATATCTGTCTCGGTAACGGCTATTCAGTTGTCCAGGTACACGGGGGAAGCTTAGAAGCTCCTCTCACTTTCCCTTTGCCGAATTTTTTTCAGATTTTCCCACTGCTTTTCAAAATTTTTTCTTTTGAGCTGGTAAATTATAAAAAGCCGAGCTTGTGCAGAGCTTTTTCAAAGTTCCCCTCACTTGGTAGGCAGCGAGAAGGCCAAAAAATTAACCCCCTTGAAAAATTCTTTTGTTTTGGCTCCAAATTGGAGCCATTTTCCTATGCAGGACTGCTCGTGGCTCCGAAATGGAGCCATTTTTCGTCTATGGCATCAAAAGTGATGCCATGTCCATTCTGAATTTCATCGGTGTGGCAGCAAAATTGATGCCATAAAAATAAGCGCCTGCCTCTTTTCGGAAGCAGACGCTCATTTCTCGTATTCAGTTTTTACCGCAGCAGCCGGATCAGCAGCTCATTGATATCCTCGGTGGGCTTGCCGCTTGCTACCAGCTTGTTCCGAAAGGACAACAGGGCCATTGTCAGCAGCCGTCGCTCGCCGGCGCAGAGTGCTAACACTCGATTTCTTCTATGCTTGAACATCACCACACCTCAGCAATAAACCAGCTCAGAAAGGACAACTTCCTCCGCTCGGCTGCGGATGCTGTTCATCCGTCCCACCCATTCCATTTGTTTTTCGGCCTTCAGCCGCTCGGTGACGCCTTCGGCCTTCTTCATTTGCTCCACGAGCCGGTCAAACATGGCCTGCGCCGACTCGCCGATCTCGGCAAGATGCGGCTCTAGAGTCCCCGTCAGCAGCATCCCTGTGTAGATACCGTCCATGTGCGTGCGCAGATACCGCCTCCGCGCTGCTGCAAATCTGTTTTCCATGCCGCGCCTCCTTCATATACGCATTGTTTTTGGTTTCCCTTCGCGTATATGATAGCCCGGCGCTACACTAGAGTCCAATGTGCAATAATCGGATTTGCAGTCTTGACAACGGGATATATTTATTTTGCACCGGCTATTGATTTGTGCGTTTTTGTGAGTATAATAGATATTGAAATGTGTTTGTCACGAGATGTGCAACCAGTTGAATTATGTGTTTCCCGGCGCGTTGATTATGCTGAAAAGTGCGGAGGTGCGCTATGTTATATCGGAAAATTCAGCCGTATATCGAAAGCTACTTGAAGTCAGACTCCAACAAAGTGCTGATTATCGACGGGGCGCGGCAGATCGGAAAGACCTTTATCATCCGCTACGTCGGGCAGCAGTTCTTTGAGAACTATATCGAGCTGAACTTTGCGGAGGATTATAACGGTCCACGGCTGTTTGAGCAGGTCCGCACCGTCAAGGACTTCTATTTCCAAGTCAGTACCATCGCCGGCGAGCGAATGGGAGAGAAGAAAAACACGCTGATTTTCCTTGATGAGATCCAGGCATATCCGCACCTGCTGACCATGCTCAAGTTTTTAAAGCAGGACGACAGGTTTACCTATATCGCCAGCGGGTCGCTGCTCGGTGTGACCTTGAAGAAGACCACCTCGATCCCCATCGGAAGCATTGAAGTAAAGCGCATGTTCCCGCTGGATTTTGAGGAGTTTCTGCTGGCAAACGGGTTTAATCAGTTCGCCATCGATATGATGCATGAGAAGTTCCTTGCCGGTGAGAGCCTGGATGCAGCTATGCACGGGAAGGTGATGGACCTCTTCAAGAAATATTTGTTGATTGGCGGGCTGCCCGACGCCGTGAACTCCTTTATTGCAGACACCAACATCGTAAAGGTCAGGACGATCCATCGGGATATCCGCGCGTTCTATGCTGATGACGCGTCGAAGTACGAGGCGGACAATAACAAGAAGCTGAAGATCCGCAGGATCTACGATATGATCCCCTCCAATCTGGAGAGCAAGAAGAAACGGGTGGTCTTTCAGGATATCGAGGACAAGCGAGGCAAGCGTTTTTCCGACTATCAGGATGAGTTTGAATATCTGATCTCCGCGGGAATCGCCCTGGACGTCAACGCGATCACTACCCCAGTCTTTCCCCTAACACAGTCTGTCGGCAAAAACCTGCTCAAGCTCTATTTGAACGACGTAGGCCTTTTGACGGACGTTTTGTACGGCAGCAATATCCGCGCGATCCTGGAGGATGAACGGAGCATCAACCTTGGCTCGGTCTATGAGAGCGTCGTCGCCAGCGAGCTCATTGCCCACGGCTATAATCTGTTCTATTACGATAACCGCAGTAAGGGCGAAGTGGATTATCTGATCGACGATTATGACAGCCTCTCCGCTGTCCCCATCGAGGTCAAATCCGGCAAGGACTATACCATCCACAGCGCGCTGAATACCTTCGTAAAGAACGACGACTATCACGTGAAAAAGGCCTATGTTCTCTCCAACGCCCGCGAGATCACGACAAACGGCAAGGTCACGTATTTGCCTATCTATGATGTGATGTTTTTACAGAGCAATTCTTGATTTCCCATTTGGAAATTGATCCCCCAAATTAGTGCAGGTGAAAGTATATGACAGATAGAGAACTGAAAACCTTAAAAGACAACCTCTGGCATGCAGCGGACGTGCTGCGTTCCGGTGCGCATTTGGCGGCGAACAAATACGGTCAGCCGATCCTCGGCCTGATCTTCCTTCGCTATGCTGATATCCTGTTCAAGCAGCACAAGGATGAGATCGAGGCGGAGTATACAAAGCGGCTTGGCACCCGCATGGAGAAAACACGTAAAGAGATCGCGGTCGAGAAGTGCGGCTTCTTCCTCCCAGCGTGCGCCTACTATGACTATCTTAACAACGCGCCGGACACAGCGGAGAAGGCTGATCTGGTAAAGAAGGCCATGGAAGCCATCGAACGGGAGAACCCGAAGATGGACGGCGTTCTCCCCAAGGAGGTTTACGCCCAGCTTGTGCCGGAGGAGGAGCCGGAGCTGCTGTCCAACATTGTGCGCATTTTCAAGGATATCCCCGAAAACTGCACCGTTGATATCTTCGGCGAGATCTATGAATACTTCCTCGGCAACTTCGCCCTGGCAGAGGGTAAGGACGGCGGGACCTTCTATACGCCGGCCACAGTCGTGCGGTATATGGTCGAAGTGCTGGACCCGCAGCCCGGCGATAAAAAATTTCTCGATCCCGCTTGCGGTTCCGGCGGCATGTTTGTCCAGGCTGCGCGGTACATGCACGCCCACAATGCAAACGAGGCGGAGCAGATGAAGTTCCGCTGCTACGGTGTAGAGAAGGAACCGGACACCGTGAAGCTGGCTAAAATGAACCTGCTGCTCAACAACGTGCGCGGCGACATCACCGAGGCCAACTCCTTCTACTCCGATCCCTACAACGCTTTCGGCGCCTTCGATTACGTCATGGCAAATCCGCCGTTCAACGTGGACGAGGTCTCCTTTGACCGTGTCAGCGGTGATGCGCGCTTCAATACCTACGGCGTTCCCCGCAACTCCACCAAGTCGGCGAAAAAATCCTCCGACAAGAAAGAAACGGTTCCCAACGCCAACTACCTGTGGATCGGCTACTTTGCCACGGCCCTGAATGAGCACGGCAAGGCGGCGCTGGTCATGGCAAACTCTGCCTCCGACGCAGGCAAGAGCGAGCACGAGATCCGCAAAAAGATGATCGAAGAGGGCATCATCAGCCAGATGGTGACGTTGCCCTCCAATATGTTCTCCTCTGTTACCCTGCCTGCCACGCTCTGGTTCTTTGATAAACACAAGCCGCAGACGGAGAAGAAAGACGAAATTCTGTTCATCGACGCCAGAAACACCTTCACACAGGTGGACCGGGCGCACCGCAAATTCAGTGATGAACAGATCAAGAATCTTGGCATCATTACCCGCCTCTATCAGGGCGACACAGAAGCGTATGCCGCGCTCCTTGTGGAGTATCGGGAGGCATTGGCGGCTGCTCCGGAAGCTGCTGAGGATAAGGAAACCAAGACGAAGGCCTACTGGCAGGCCCAGATCGACTGGCTGACCGAGCGATTCTCCGACGGCGAATACCGGGATGTGATCGGCCTGTGCAAGGCGGCGAAGCTGGACGGCGAGGACGGCATCATCGATCAGGACTATTCCCTCAACGCCGGACGCTATGTGGGCGTGGTCATCGAGGACGACGGCATGACCGAGGCGCAGTTCAAAGAGACTATGCTGGGCTTGAATGCGGAGTTTGAATCGCTGAATGATGAGGCAAAGAAGCTGGAAGCGGAGATTGCTGAGAACCTAAAGAGGTTATTTATGAAATGAAGCCTTATAAAAGATACGAAATCATAGAGTTTTGGTGCTCAATGCTGGGCATAAGCCCAGCGTCAGCGGGTCAAATCGGGAGATATAATCAATCGTTAAAGTTTTGTATTTTCGATGAAAGAAACGGAAAGCACAGCAGGCCGCATTTCCATGCCCTTTTGAATGGGAATAAAGTGGCTTCTATATATCTCGACAATCTGGAAATCGATTTCTTATCATCACGGATAAAGCAGAGCGATAAAAAGCACATAATTGAATGGGTCGAGACTCATGAAGAAGCACTGATTGAAATTTGGCAAAAGGAAAACGGCGAGTTTGAGATTCCGTTTCTTGGTTATTCATGAGAGGTAACCATATGATAGCTCACAATTCGAGGCTATTGGATAAATAAGAATGGATAGATTTGGAGATAAAATCTGTTGCAACCCAACTGTAAAACTGAAAAAACAAGAATCATATCCCGTAATTGACATTGACAAAATCACCCCCGGCTATAAAGCCGTGAGGAGTGTGGCGTCAATCGAATACACAGGCCAAGGTGGCGCAAAGTTTCAGGACCACGATGTGCTTTTTGCTCGTATCACGCCATGTCTTGAAAACGGGAAGATGGCAATTGCAGATACAGAAGGCCAGAATGGGATTGGTTCGACAGAACTGTTCGTATTCCGTGGTATCGATGGCGTTTCAGACACGGACTATGTTTATTATCTTCTATGCATGAAGCATATCCGGCAGTTGGCTGCCAACAGCATGACTGGCGCAAGCGGACGTCAACGTGCTGACTTGGATTTCATTAAGCGAATTCAATGGGATTTCCCGGATATAGAGATGCAGAAGAAGATTGCCTCCGTCCTCTCCGCCTATGACAACCTGATCGAAGTCAACAATAAGCGGATCGATTTTCTGGAGCAAATAGCGGAAAACCTGTACAAGGAGTGGTTCGTCCGTTTCCGCTTCCCCGGACACGAAACTGCAGAGTTTGAAAACGGGATCCCGGAGGGGTGGGCTTATAGGCGAGCCGATGAGGTCATTGATTTCAACCCGACGCTGAAAACAGGGAATCAAACGGAGTTTACGATCATCCCCATGGAAGCGCTCAGCACGAACTCCATGGTATTAGATTCAGGCTGCTTTGTGCGGCAGGATTCCATTTCAGGTCGGCGCTCACAAAACGGCGACACTCTGCTGGCCAAAATTACGCCCTGCCTGGAAAACGGGAAAACCGGGTTTGTTATGGGCATGCCGGAAAACGAGGTGCTCGGAGGTTCGACCGAGTTTGTCGTTA
>OIZS01000759.1_pt1 | contig 12487 bp, 35 predicted proteins | sample 1588641 | NCBI WGS metagenome assembly OIZS01 (sample SAMN03283240) | human gut metagenome | biome: human-associated habitat; material: feces | host: Homo sapiens | place: Peru | collected 2012
AAGAGCGGGTCCCAGATCCCTCCTTGAATCCCTTCTGTTGTCCAGATGCAATCGACAGGTCCTGGCAGGGGAACGAATAGGTCAGCAGGTCGCAATCGGGCAATTTCTCCACCTTGGTGATATCCCCTAGGTTGGGTGTGTCCCCGTGGATGGCGCAATAGGATCTGTATGCCCTGTCGTCGATTTCGCAGACGATGGACTCGAAATCCAATCCGAGGTCTTCGCAGGCTTGGGCTTGCGCACCGATTCCTGCGAAAAGTTCGGTCATTCTTAATTTTCCGTTCATCTCTATCTACTCCTTGTCTGCTCTTCTCAAATCATTCCCATTGTCTTCAATACATTTACGATGAAGGCCGCACCGACAGCCGTAAGAGCCACCGAGAGATAGACCGCACATCTTCTGAGCCACTTGACGCTATGTTTCAGGTGCTCCACATCGCGCTCGGCATAGTACAGTCTGCTGTCGTGGTCCTGGTCCTTCATCTTCTGGATGCGGATGAAGTCCTCCGCATCGGCCTTGAATGCCTCCAGCTCGGTTATCCTCTCGCCTTGGGTCTTCATCGTCGATGCTATCTCAGGTTGCACAGAGCCTATCGGATTCGTCTCACCCATGTCCTTCACCTTCCTCAATAGTCTTCAGTCACGGTCCAGTCGTATTTGAACAGGCTCGCGATATCCATGCTCACCTGGAACCACTGGTTCTCGCAGGTGGGTACGGGGACCTGTCCCTCCTGGAGCATCTCCAGGTGGTTCCTCATAGCGTTCCAGCGGATCTTCACGCCTCCGCCGAGGTTCGAGGTCAGAACGTGGCCCATCTCCAGCATCTCAAGGGCGTCACAGCCTTTCACGGTCGTACACACCCCTGTCGTTCTTGAAGTCGTAGTCCCAGCCGATATCGTTCAGCCTGTGGACCATCGCATTGATGCTGGCCGGGTCGGTCACATCCTCCCCGAGCTCCTTCTTGGCATCCCTGATGATGGCGTGGTAGGCGCGGGTGTTCTTGTTCAGCTCGTTGACGTTGATATCCTCGATGCACCAATCGGCGGAGAATGCGAACATCAAGACATCGGGACAGCCCGTGGCCCACACGTCCTTCGGAACCTGCTTCGTCGGCTCCAGAGGGGACATGGCGATTGCATCCTGAGAGAGTATCTTCTCGGTATAGACACGCATGGGATCCATCGCCATGCGGGTGTTCAGAGCATCGCATCTCATGACGTGCCCTTGAAGCAGGAGCTCGATGACCTCTACACCGTGGAACCTGTTCTCACGACTGCCGTTGCAACTTTCAAGAGTCACAAGGACATCATCCCCTGCTCTGAGTCCCATGCGCCTTGCTTCGGGCGTCACCGAGATGGAAAGGGAGTTGCCGTTCGTGCCGATGCGTTTCTTGATTCTGCTAAAGTTTGTCATAGCAAATGGTAGAATGCAGTTCTTGTATATAAATTGTATGACGGCGTATGACAACGTATGACACAAGTAAGAGGTTTGGAAGGCGTTTCACTCTCCGAGTCGGGATGTCTCGATGAGCTGAGCGCAGAGCGCCCGGATGGAATCCAGAAGGGTCCCCTCGCGTATGGTGTAGCCGCCCTGCAGCTTCACCCTATCGATATCCTCCACCAGTATCCTGACCGAGGTGTCGCAGAGATCGGCAACGGGATCGCTCGTCATCGTCGAATGTCCCCTCCTGCTCTTTGGTGATGATATACTTCCGGGTGTGCGGGTACTTCAGAGCCAGATTATTCCTGGCCTTCTGTGCCTGAAAGTACGAGACATACTGGCCCACGCACTTCGTCTTCTCCGTCCGCAGCTGTATCTCGTACAGCATGTAGAGTCCCTTCTCCATCCATCCTCACCTCTTGGCGACCGTACTTCTGCATGTATTCCAGTTCCATCTCAAGATTCCTGATGGCCTTACGGAGGTCCTCGGCCTCCTTCTCGGGGTCCTTGGCACCTGCACGCATGATATACTCCACGGCACTGGCGCGTCTGTGGGAGATGCCCCATGCGTACAGGATCCGCCCTTGCAGTAATGGGAGGGTGAGTTCACGATGTCGTTCATCAGATGTTCCTCTGATAACGGATGGCTTCATTCACGGCCTTGAGCACGGCGATCTCCCTGGCGTAGTAGTTCTTCCAGTAGTCGGATACATCTCCCTTGACCTCGAAGTAGTCCAGCGAGTACCCGTGCATGTCTATCAGTTCGTTTATCCTTCTCATTTCTTCATCTCCTTGTCTTTACTTAAGTCGTTTACATAAGTTGTCCATCTCCGTAGGGCATCCCGTGGTTCACCCAATCCGTGAATTGGGTCAGCCGCATGACCCTGATGCTCTTGCCGAGCTCCTTGTAGCCCAGCCAGTTCTCGTTCACGCGGTCGATGACCCACTGCCTCGCACCGGGCCTGTACCCGTCCCCGTCGATGATCAGAATAACCTCCTTCTCGGGATAAGCCAGAACGCTGTTCAGATACATGTACGGGAATTTCTCGTCCACCGACCCTGCAGACGTCTGGAATTTGCACTCCACTCTGATTCTTCTGTCACCGTCGACTATGACGAACTCGGTCTTGCTCTGCGAACCGTACACGTTGATGAACGGCACATCCTTCACTGCACATCTGTCGAGAGGGTGCTCGCGGAACTGTTTCCATGCCACCACGGGATAGCCGTTGGCCTCGAACACAGGTACCGCCATCCTCTCGAACACATGTCCGGATTTGTTCGCCATCGCGCCCTGAGTCGTCATCGTCCCATCTCTTACGACTCTCATTCGTTCTTTTCATCGTGTTTCTTCATCATCTCTCCGATCCAATACTCCTCTCCCAAGAGGAATAGATCGGGGAATCTGCCGCACCTACCCTTCTTCTCCGGGCAGTAGCCTCTCTGACAGCAATTGGGACCGAACAGTTTTTCGGCATAGGTGACGGTCTCGAACTCGCCGGACCCTTCGCACTCGACATAATCATCGAGCCACTTGAGGCCGTACTTCTTCAGCTCCGCGACGACCTGCTGGGCCATCATCCCGACCATCCTGCGGCATTCTATCTGAGCCCGGTCGCAACGCCTGACAGCGCAGATCTGGCTCAGGGAGCGGAGATTAAGGGTCACGATGAAGTTGGTGCAACAGGCGTTAGGGAGTATCAGGCGTGCGTCTTCGAGGGCGACCCCCTGAAGATCGGTCATGATCTGATACAGGTCGGCGCACTGCGCCATCCACTTCTCGTAGACCTCTTTGACCTCGGGCTTGGTTGCGATGCTCACAGGGGTGTAGAAGTCGAAGCCATCCATGTCCACATACCGCTGGGATTGAACCGCCAGTGAGATGTGTCTGTGACGGCTGAACTGCGCCAGCAACGATCTCGACACACCCTCCACAGAGAACGTGACGTTGATGTGCTCCAGAATGCTCAGGTGGCCTGAGGAGCAGGCCGTCTTGAGGGACTTGCACCCCTCCGAGCAGTTGTCCGGAAGCTCTCTGGAGATACAGCACTTGGCCGCCATGTCAGCGATGCCCGGGTCGGTCATGTTGAGCAGCGTGACCTTCATTCCTGCTCCTCTCCTTTGTCCTTCTTCCAGACGTCCATATCGTCATAGAACTCGGTGATGCGGGCGAAGCCGGCGCAGAATGCGTTATCGACGTCCTTCAGGGCGCCTTTGATCTCCTTCCAGCTCTCCTCTCCGACGATGTCCTCCATGTCCAGCTTCGAGATCTTGTTCGAGAAGCGGGCGATCTCGCCGGAGTAGTGGACATAGGCGTCGCAGGTGCATATCCTCCGCATCTCCTTCGAGGGGAGGTCGTCTTCCACGCACTTCTGGATGGCTTTCAGGCCGTCCACGGCCGCCTGGAGGCTCTTGAACATCCTCTCCATGTTCTTATCATTCATCTCGTTCTTCTCATTCTCGCCTGTGATCTTGAACTCGTCTCCGTCCATATAATCAGTCCTGTTCTGTTCAAATCGTTTCGGAACCGGCTTTCGTCTTCTCGAACTCGGCCATCGTTTCGGAGTCCAAGGGTCTCGGGTCCGAGTTGGCTTCGAGCCACTCGATGCACGCCAATCTCGTGCGCATATTGGCGACATTGCTATCGGTGCATCCGGCTCTTTCCAGCATCTCGATATCCTGGGAGAGCGAGGTCTTGTACGCGGTTCTGCGTGCGATGACGAAGGCGGTGTCGCGCTTCTTCTTCACAGCAGGCTTCATTCGGCATCAACATCCTTATTGTTACGGCGCAGTATCTTCAGGCCCACTTCCACCACATCTCCCTCGGAGAGACCCATTATCTTGGCCTCCTGAGCGATACGCAGTACATAGGTGCCTGAGCCTTTGCCGATACGTTTGGTGGTTTTCACTTCGTTCAGCATGTTCTCACGAACCCGGGGAATCCCCCTGAGAACTGGATATAGGTCGTGTATATATGTACTTATGCCATATTTGTAGGTATCAGAAGGTGTAAAAGGTTTGAAAAACGGTTTCACAAGTTGCAGAAGAACTCGATATCCTCCTCTGTGTATTCGGGTTCATCATCGGATGCCTTCTCCCAATAAGGGCAGTGTCCCGCATCGCAGAGGTCGATATCCGACTCGGTCATCTTCTCCTCCATCATGCACACCTCCTCATCGATGACATCCCTCGGGTCGTCGCCCACACGGACCCTTGAGTAGCAGGCATGGGCGCAGTCCGCACAGGTGTGGGCCGAGTCCAGTATCTCGGCGATCTTCCTGAACTGCCCCTCGGCCTTGGCCAACCGGTTTCTGATATAGCGGAAGTCCTCCGTGCTCAGTTCATTATGCTTATATGCCTTGGTGGCCAGGCGTATCATCCTCCAGCAACTGTTGATACGCGCTTCGCACAACTGCTTCAATGTCTCTATGGTATCCGTCATCTCAAATGCTCCTTGCGAATCCTCTGTATATCTCGGCTGCTTTCTTCGGTATCCCTCTGGGGTCCTTGCGTTGGGCCTGTATGGGGATGCGCGGGCGAAGGGTTTTCAACGGGTTGAACTCGGGCGACAGGGTGGTCTCATTCGCAGGATAATATCTGTTGGCATGATTCATGCCTGCATCCCCCCTGCATGTCAGCTCCCTGTCGGACACCAGTCTCGCTGCGATCTGCCTCATGGCACCGTGGGTGCATCCGCATGCCATGGCGACCTCCTTGGTGGTGCAGCCAGGGTGGTTGTTGACGTATTCGAGGAGGAACTCGCGGGTGCTCGCGACCCTTCTCCCCACCTCTTCCTCTGTTACCGCATTGACGGGATAGTACGTGAGGAAGTGGCTCCTGGACACAGGCATCCTGCTTATGAGCCTCCCTGTCTCCACCAGTCTGCGTGCCTGTCTCTGGGCCGTGTCGTGACTGCATCCGCACGCCTCGGCTATCTCTCTGGCGTTCCTACCCGGACACGCCTCGATGTAGGCGAGTATGAGATCTCTGTACTCCGCCCTCATTCCTCTCCCTCCAGCGTCTTGCGCAGGGCCTTCAGCGTCCTGATGCGCCTGCATATCATGTCGTAGGCACTGACGAATTGGGATGCAGAGCCTCCGATGAGTCCCTGCACGGGATAGGACGTGGGGTCGGCATCCATGCTCTTGAGCTTGTCGCGCAGCTTCTCCTGCGTCTTCCAGCTCGAATGGGTCATCGCCTTGGCCTCCTCCCATTGGGCGATCATATCGTCGCACCACACGGCGGTGATGCGCTTCTGCTCCTCGTCCAGTCTCGACACGTCCACCACGTCCTCTCTGACGACAGATGGATCGAACTCGTCCACGCCGAGTAGGGTCTCGATGCTCATATCATCACATCCAGTATACCATTGGAGCGCACGGCCTTGACGACCCTGCGAATTGTCTTTCTCGACAGGGATGTGAAGCCCTTGCCGAGCACGAGCCTTCCTTTGGAGCCTGTGAGCCGCATGCACTCCTGTCCCGAGAACGCAAGACCCTCGTCGACATAGGCATGGTCGCCCACGCGTGCCTTCAGTTCCTGTATGTTCAGGCGTATCCTCACCGCCGATACACCCTCGGTGCCGTGGATATACAGCGCGCGAACACGCCGATCATACACCTCGGGTGGAATCAGCCACCCGCTCATCATGCCGTTGCACGCACCCGGCTCGTCGGGCTCGCACACCTCGGCACACCTTAAATCGATCACTTTCACCGTATCGACTCCTGCCATGAGAACATGGCATTGGAGTATATGTGTGCAGAATATATAATACAATTGGAAAGAGGTTTGGAAACGGTTTGGATATACCTCACCAGGTCTTAGGCGCGTATATCAGTTTGGCGAAGAAGTCCCCGATCATGTAGGACTTCCTGCTATTGCGGAGCTCGCGCCAGCGGGAGTCATGGCCGTTCCCTACCATGTCCTCCTGGTACGCGATGGCGTGGCACATCTCATGCCACAGCACGGACTTCATCATCCAGCCGAGAGTCTTGTCCTTCCAGCACGGGGCCATCTCCACCTCGCTCCTGTCCTTCCACGATTTGCAACGGCCCATGACCCCTTTGCCGAGATTCATGTAGCCCATGAATCTCACGGGGTTGGGGAGGTTGTACTCCTCCTTCCACTTGTCCAGCAGTTCCTGCACTTCTGTCTCTCTTGCCATATCATTCACTCCCTATCGGCATCCAGATATCCTTTCAGGTTCTTCACGGCATCGCCGATTCTCTCTTCGTTCTAAGGGGCGGGGAAGCGTGCGTAGCATCCGAGCGCTTCCGCCAGTTCCGTCGTCAGCACCGCACACTCACACACAGCACCATGATTGACCTCGCAGATGCGGTCCATTGCACGCTTCATGAGGTCGCACGACTCCAGCAGCCTCTCCTCGTTCACGAGGATGTATGTCATGAGGTCAGCCTCCACTTGACCCTGCGCACGCCCGACTCGTCCAGCTCGGCCTTGGACTCCACTATCCTGAATCTCCTGAGTCTGGTGAGCTGTCTGTGGACGGTGCCGTAAACGGACGAATGCTCCCACGACCTGAGATCTAGGTCGAGACTCCCGAGGAGGTCGTCCACGGTCTGCCACTTCTCCCTGTCCAGCTTATCGACTACCGTCTGCATCCTCATTCCGCCACCCTCCATTTGTCATCAAGGGCGCTGACATTGATATATGCCAGTCTGCCGGGCTCGCTTCCATCGACGGGCCTGAAGTATATCCTCTCCATGTCGGCCCCGGGGAGATGCTCCGTGATGTAGTAGTACATGCCCGGGTCGCTATCCCTCACTACCCTCTTGCCGTCCTTCATAGCCTTGTATGCCTCTTGGAAGGTCAGAGGGAATGAGTCGGTGATTTCCGTGACATTGCTCAGGAAGCTCAGTTGCTTCCATGAGGTGATGTTCCCATAACGGAACATCAGATTGTCATCCTCCAGTCTGTACGAGTGCTCGGATGCTCTGACGGTCCTGCCGTCCAGAAGCGCTACGAGCGCTTCTCTCTGCGTGATCATTCCACCACTCTCCACATGTCCTCGAAGGCATCGGGGCCGAAGAAGACGGGCTTCGCAAGGCCAATGCCGTCGAGACGCTTTCTGTAGAATGTATCCTTGCCATTAAGGGTCTCGATATAGATGCAGCAGTCGGGGTCGCTCTCCCTCACCACCCTGCACCCGTCGTACTTCATCTTCATGCGTGCCTCATTGAAGGTCAGCGGGTAGCGCTCGGAGATGCCCTCCATATCTCCGAAGTAGCTTACTTTGACCCACTCCCGCTCTCCGAAGACCCTGTACTTCAGCTCGCCCCAGTCCAGCATATATTCTGCGCGGTCGTTCCTGATGATCCTGCCGTCCGCGAGGGCCTTGATAGCTGCAGCCTGCGTGATCATTGCCTCAACTCCACCGATGTGACATAGTATCCTGTATCATTGTTCATCTTCTCCCTGCCTAGTTCGTACATGACCTTCGTTGCGGAAGGGCTGCTCGAATAGGCGCAGATGATCGTGGTCTTCCCGCCCAGCTTCTCCGTGTGGCAGAGCAGGAACACCTCGGAGGGTTTGTTCTGCTTCAGCTCCTCGACGGTCATCTGAGACGGCCTCCGAGTTCCGAGGCGGTCCTCCCGCAGGACTCCGCATGCTCCTCGACGGCCTTCTCAAGCTCCTCAAGGCTTCCGAGGACCTTCTCCCTGAGTCTCATGCCCTCGGATAGGGGCAGGTCGGGTTGCGCCGCGAGGCAGATGCAGATACCATCCACCTCGCGTATGATGCGCTTCAGGTCATGAAGCATCTCCTCCGACCTCTCCTTCTCCTTCTTCGTGTGCTTCTTCAGACTCTCTGCGAACAGGATCTCCTCTTCCTCACTCAATATCCTCATCCCTCTTCCTCCGGCTCGAATCATCTGCCTGCTTCGAGTTCCACTTGGCTGCGGCATCGGCTATATTGGAGCCGCACACCATGTTATCACCGCATGGTCCATTGGCACTGTGTCCGCATCCTATGCCTGCACCCATCGGGAGGATCATCCAAACCGGTTTTTCTCCACAGTACCTGCAATTCGATATCTCGATCTCAATCATCCTCTTCCTCCTTGTCTTCGTCGTCGGGCAGGACCTCCCACTCCTTCGAGAAGTCAGCCAGCGTGATGGGGCGCTCCCCTTTCCACTGCTTCCTCAGCAGGTCTCCATCGAGCCAGTACCTCAGGTCCTTGTGTTTGACGGGACTCCCGGCGAGCAGTGCGCTGACGATGGTCAGTGCATCGGCCTCGGTCTCGACGATCTCGTAGGGCAGGTCCAGGTTGATGGACTCGCAGGGTCTGATGCCTCCATACTCCATGAATACCAGAAGGCGTCCCTCCGGGTCCAGCATGTACTTCCTTCCGTCGGCCTTGTAGCCTGTGACTCTGACCGTCTTGCCGGTCATCAAAGCTTGCATCGTTTCTCTTGCGTTCATTCGTTCATCACCTCATCTTTCTTTCATTGTCGTATCTTCTGAGCACGATGAGCAGGTCCTCGCACTTATCTGCCAGCTCCTTGCCGTTGTCCTCTACATCCAGGCGCCACTGCATCTCTCCGATCAGGTTGAGCACGGCACACTGAATCCTGATCAGAGTCGCTCTGTCCGCCTCATGGTCCACGAGGGAGATGGGCATGGCATCCAGGATCAGGTTATAGGCCAGGAACATCACGGCATTCGTTGCGGTCTCGTCGCCGTTCTTCAGGCGCTTCAGGGCCTCGATTTGATACGTGCTCGGTTCCATTCATCTCCCTCCTCGTCGTTGGACTTGATGGCGAAGCCTGTGTCGCTTCCGATCACCTTTCTTACGCCATTGAAGTCATTCATAGCATTCACAGCGATCTCTTTTCTTATCCTGTCGATCTCTGCTTCTCCCGCCACCATCTCGTTCCAGATCTCCGGCGGGGTCTTGGACGAGTCATCGTTCACCGAAGTGACTGTAAATCCGCACTCGGGGCAGGTCATCGTCAGCATGCGGGACAGGAAGTCGGCTCTGATCACTATGTCGGTACCGAAGTGGTTGCACTTGGGGCAGGGTAGGGGGTAGGTCATTCGAGCTCCCCCTTAGGTATGATGCGCTTGCAGTGTCCGGCCTTGAAGTACTCCATCGAACCGGGCATGGGTTTGTAGCTGTCGCAGTGTCCGGTCTGCTCCTGTTTCCCGTCGCTGATGTCCGTGATGCATCTCCAGAAGAAGGAGAACTCGGGGCAGGTCGGCCCGCCCGCCATGTTATCCTTCTTGTAGATGCACGTGTCGCATTGCCATTCGCTCATTCACCCATCCTCCTGTTCGCCTTCGCCTTGAATCCGTCCACCCATCCCGCGTTAGGGAAGTCGATGCCCCACGCATCGATCACCATGTAGTATCCGCAGTTGCAGGTCATGATGATGGTCTCGACAGCCGACAGCAACTCGGCGTAGAGCTCGGGTGCCTGACGGCGGTCCGCCTCGGACATGCGCGCCCAATCTTCAGGGGCGGCGATGTTGCTCGGGTCTCTGGTATGCTCGAAATCGTGCATCGTCTCAAGGTCCTCTATGCGCTCGCCTTCGCAATCGCAGAATTGGACGTCGTTCATGGTGAGCCTGCGTCCGCATATCGGGCAGGGCCTGAATCCGTCAGGACCTTTACGCATCATCTTCTCCCAATTCTCCGCCTTCGCCTGGAGACCGCTTTGGTGGCAGTCCCGAGCCTCGTCTTCGCTGAATATGCCCATTCATTCCACCTCCTTAATCCACGCCTTCATCTCCTGCGTCCCCTGGATGACCGCCTCCTCGAACTGGAGGTCCCCGGCATACCACGCCGTGTCCATCAGGAGGTCCTGGATCATGCCGACCTTCCTGTCATACTCCTCGGGCATGAGGCCTCTGATGCGGTCCAATGCTTCTATCGCGGTATTGAGGGCGTTCCAGGTGATGTCCACCTGATCGAGTTCGTCGGTCATCTCATCCTCACCTCCTTCGTCCAGTCTATCCCGTGCTCCTCGGCGATGCGTCTGAGATCGCACTCGAAGGGCGTGAATCTGCTGTCCGGGTCGAAGCTGCCGTCGTCGAAGAACGGGAACATCAGGTATGCGATGCACTCCATGTGCATGTCGATGGCCTTGAAGACGCTCACGAGGGCGTCGTGGTCCGTCAGGCGCTCAGACACGGACGACCCTCCCGATCACGTCGTCGAACCTGTGTAAAAAATTCACAGGTTCAGTCGTTGCATTTTCTGCACACGCTGCCGCGCACACAATCTCATCGATGCAGCTGGCGCACAGCGGGATCCTCTCGGGGAATCTCATATAGATCGCTCCCGCACCTGCTTCGTCGAGGTCGAATCCCTCTCCGCATCTTGAGCATGCGATCAGACAGGTCATTCTTCTCCCTCCTCGCAGTTCTCGCACGCGATAATGGACATGGTATCCCAGTCTAGGAGAATCTCCCCCATAGGGATGTTCGCGACGTAATCGACGAGTCTCTTCGCCGCGATGCTATTCCCGTCATTCCCGTCGTCTATGTCGACATCGCAGTAGGTCCATACGCTGTCGTGTTCGGAGATGGTGACATCGACATCCACACCTGCAGCCTCGGTGAACACATCCTCCAGCAACCAGAGCCTCCTGAGGCTCACTCCGTTGGAGACCTTGATGGCGATGTATGTCATCGCACCATCCTCCATCTGGCCGTGAAGTGGTCGTCGCACAGCTCGACGATGTGGCCGTTGGCCTTCGGTCCGAGTCTCTCGGTCGGCTCTCCTGCGACGATCCGCTTCTTGGCGTTCATCCAGAAGTTGAACTCCGGTGCGATCTCGCACTGGCAGATTCTGCCGTCGCGCATGCACTCCAACGCATCCTCGAAGGTTAGCTCCCACGCATCCTCGGCGATAACCTCGAATCCATCGAAGAGTACAGATTTCCGCCACTTTGAATCGCGCGTCTCCTGCGTTACCAGTTTGCCCGCGGAGTTCAGTTTGTAGTAGCGGTTTTTTATATAGATGGTCTTCTCCTGAAGCAGTGCGACCATCGCCTCCCTCTGCGTCAGTGTCATTCGTCATCCCTCGCGATCATGTTCCACATGTTCGTCGCCATGATGATGTAACGTGCCGTGTCGGTGTCGTCGCAGATGTAATGGGGCCCTCTGGCTCCGCATCTGGTGCACGCGATGTAGACCCAGGACGAGTGGAGGCCGTCGATGTGCTCGGTCTTCACGTCCGCCCGGTTCTTGCAGTACGGGCAGTCCGATATCTCTGCTTTCATCATTCCGTTCATCTCTTCTTCCTCCGCTGCCTTGTTCACTTCTGCGTTCTCAGCGCATCTCCGCATCCGACCTCCTCACCTCTGACGATCATCACCTTGACCTTGTTCAGGTCGAGGATGAGGCCCTGTGTACTCAGTGCATCAGCATGAACTTCCAGCTTACTGTATCTGGTGATCATGAGATTCGGGGCGACGACTCTTATGCACCATGGGTCGGGTTCTCCACCCTGGCGGATAACGGTTGCAACGGTGCCGTCTGCGTAACGAAGGGTGAAGCCCTCATGCATCTGGAGCAATGCCCTTATGCGATCAGGTACGCGCATCCTCCACAACGCCCCTAGGCCGTTCCCTCCCTCGAATCTGTTCTCAAGATCGAACCAGCCCATGTGCTCGCATATCTTCTTGTCCTCTTCGACATCCCATGCCAGCTCCGTGCATGGGTTCTGGGCCTTGGCCCTCTGCTTCATGTCCTTATATACGTCCGTGAGATGGTTCCACGAAAGGGTCGCTTCTCTGAGGGTCGGGAATCTTCCCGAGGATATGCCACCGTGCCTGTCTTCGCACAGCAGGCGGTATGACTTCTCGCCCGTCTCCTCGTCCACGGACTCCACGGGCCAAGGGATCCCGGTGCAACACGGACACAGGTCCGCCCTGACATACTTCCCGCCGTACATGTCCTCGGTTATCTGCAGGCTCGTCAGTTTCTTCTCTCCTTCGCTTGTATACATCTTCATCTCTCTTCCTCCCTCTTCTTCACCACGTCGATCTTGACGATCGCGCTGTTCCTGATGAATGTGTCCT
>OIZS01000766.1_pt1 | contig 12363 bp, 6 predicted proteins | sample 1588641 | NCBI WGS metagenome assembly OIZS01 (sample SAMN03283240) | human gut metagenome | biome: human-associated habitat; material: feces | host: Homo sapiens | place: Peru | collected 2012
ATTATCTCTCTGGAAACAATAAGGCCACTATCACCAACGCCCACCAGTCAAGCAACCGCGGCACTGTATGGCAGTTGGAGAACGTGCTGACTTGGGACAAGACCTTCAACAAGCACACCATCAACTTGGTGGCAGGTCAGAGTGCGATGCAGAATACAGGCATGAACCTCTATGGTGCATTGCAGAACCTCAAGGACATAAACAAGCCTTTCATGAACAATACGAGTGCCGCCCAGAGCCGTGGCGAGATGTCTGCCAGTGGAGGACCTGCTTACGAACACACACTGAGTTCTTACTTCTTCCGTGCCAGCTACAACTACGACGAGCGCTACATGGCACAGTTTACTGTACGTCGCGACGGTAGTTCGCGCTTCGGTGCCAACAACCGCTACGCCACCTTCCCTTCCTTCTCTTTGGGATGGAACGTCATCAACGAACCTTACTTCCATGCTCCTGACTGGTTGAGCAACTTGAAGATTCGCGGTAGCTGGGGTAAGAACGGTAACGACAACATCGGCGACTTCACCTATGCAGCCTGGACAGCTTCGCCTTATAACACCATCCTGGGCAAGGGCGAGACCGTTGTCAATGGTGTACAGGCAGGCTCACTTGCCAACCCCGACCTGAAGTGGGAGGAGAGCGAACAGACCGACTTAGGTATCGACTTGGGATTCTTTAAGAACGCCCTGACATTCAGCCTCGATTATTACATCAAGAAGACCAATGGCATGATCATCAGTATGCCTATCCCTAACTATGTGGGAGCCGGCGCTCCTCTTGGCAACGTGGGCGACATGGAGAACAGAGGTTTGGAAATGGAAGCCAGCTACAAGTGGAACATCGGTAAGGCCAAATTCCACGCCAAGGCTAACGCCTCTTATCTGAAGAACAAACTGAAGAACCTCGGCAACACCTCAGGCTTCTTGGAACTCGGTTCTATGCAGAACACCGGAACCATCACACGCGGTTCTAACAACGAACCATTCCCATACTTCTACGGCTACAAGACAGCCGGTATCTTCCAGACCATGGACGAGGTGAAGGCATGGGTCAACAAGGACGGCGAGTTGCTGCAGCCTAAGGCTGTACCTGGTGATGTGAGATTCGTCGATGTTGACGGCAACGGAGCCATCGATGCTGCCGACCGCACCAAGATAGGTAAGGGAATGCCCGACTGGACCTTCGGTTTCACCCTCAATGCCGAGTACAAGGGCTTTGACTTCATGATGATGTGGCAGGGCACTGCCGGCAACGACATCTTCGATGCCACACGCCGTACCGACGTGCAACCAGCCAACCTTCCTTCTTATCTGCTCAACCGCTGGACAGGTCCAGGCACTTCCAACAAGTACCCACGCTTCGTCATCAACGACGGAACCAACTGGCAGAGCAGCGACCTCTACATCACCGACGGTTCTTACATCAGACTCAAGAACATCCAGCTGGGCTACACCCTGCCACAGTTCATCACCAAGAAGTTCTTCGTCAACAAGCTGCGCCTCTTCGTAGCAGCCGAGAACCTCCTCACCCTCACCAAGTATGCAGGCTTCGACCCCGAAATCTCATCAGGCGACAGCACAGGAGCCACTTCGCTGGGTGTCGACTATGGTGTCTATCCTCAGAGCCGCACCATCACCGTGGGCTTCAACCTTGGATTCTAAACCTCTAAAAAACTTATCATTATGAAGACAAAGAAAATATATAAATATGTATTGATGGCAGCGCTCATCGCTCCCCTTACATTGACAAGCTGCTCGGATGACTTCTTGGACGTGACTCCTCCCGACAAGGCCACCCTGCAGGAATATTACAGCAACAAGGAGCACATCATGGAAGCTGTGGCTTCCACCTACAACCCCATGCGCCAGTACGACTGGAACAACGTGCAGTATGCTCCGCTACAGCTCTGCAGCGACATCATGGCAGACGATGTGTGGGTAGGCGGCGGAACCAGTTCCGACAACCTCTTCCTACAGAAGATGTCCAACTATGCCAGCACGCAGAACCCAGGCGATGCCCTCACAGGCATTTGGGACCAGAGCTACAAGGGCATACGCAACGCCAACGACGTGCTCACCTATATAGAGTGGGCCAAGAGTGCCCTCACACAGGCAGACTACAACACCTTCATGGCAGAAGCCAAGGTGCTGCGCGCCTTCTACTACATGCAGGTATGGAAGTTCTATGGCAACATACCTTTCTACTTCGAGAACCTCAAGTCGCCTTACATCGGTGAGCAGAAGAGCGCCGACGAGGTGTACGAGGCTGTCATCAAAGACCTCGAGAGCGCCATCGGCCTCAACGCCCTGCCTATGAAGTGGGACGACAAGAACCTGGGACGCATGAGCCAGGCTGCCGCCTACATGATCTATGCCGAGATGGTGATGTATCAGAACGATGAGAGCCGCTACGCCAAGGCATTAGGCTATATGCAAGAGATTATCAAAGACCAGCAGGACTACGACCTTAACCCCGACTACGCCAACATCTTCCTCGAGAGTGGCGAGTGGACCAAGGAGAGCATCTTCGAGATAGGCTACATGGACAACGGAGCCGTGCGTGCCTGGGGCGGTGGAGTCATCAATGCGGGCGGAACCGTCTATCCACGTTTCATCTCTCCACGCGACTACAAGGAGAAAGACGGAGTGGACACTGGCTGGGGATTTGAGCCTGTAAGACTCGAGACCTTAGACCTCTTCGACGAGGGCGACGTGCGCAAGGACGCCACCATCTTCGACGGACGTGGCAAGACCTGCGACACCAAGAGCTGGCAATACACCGGACTCTGGCTCAAGAAGTATATCGCCTATAAAGAAAATAACAAGGACCAGAAAGCCGATGGCGACCTTAACTTCAACAACAACCTGCGCATCTACCGCTTCGCAGAGACCCTGCTCAATGCTGCCGAACTCATCGTGCGCACAGGCGGCAACACGGCTGATGCCAAGGAATACCTCAACAAGGTACACCACCGTGCCGGACTCACCGACGACAAGCTTCCCACTATCGACAACATCATCGACGAGCGCCACAAGGAGTTTGTAGGCGAGGGCAAGCGCTACTGGGATCTTATCCGTACAGGAAAGGCTGCCACCACACTCGTACCCGATGCCTACGGCTACCGCACCAACACATGGACAGAGAAGAAGAAATATCTTCCTATTCCTTTGAGTGAAATTGACGCATCTCACGGCACACTGACACAAAACGACTATTAATATAAAGACTCAAGCAATTATGAAACATAACATATTCAGCAAGGCACTCCTCATCGCTGCCACAGCAGGGTTGGCACTCAGCGCGTGCAGCCCAGAGGACTTCGACGGCGTATCAGAGGCAGGACTGCCACTGGCAGAGAACGCAAAGGTGACTGCCAGCGTCGACGACGAGACCAACACAGTAACCTTCAATATGGAGGGCGACGGCATCTACCCCATGTGGTACATTCCTGTTGACGGCAAGGAAGTAACCAAGAACCCCGTCTACTCCACCGTCAACCCACTGCAGAAGATATGGGTCAATTCGGGCGACTATAAGGTTTACTACCGTGTGGGCAACCGCAACGGTATGTCGCAGGGCATGGGCGAGACCACATTCCACGTCACCAACACCCTCGTCGACTTCAGCGAGATCGTAGGCAAGCTGTCGGGCAAGGAGTGGCGCATCGCCGCCACCGAACCCGCCCACTTAGCGTGCGGACCTTCAGGAACCGACGGCACAGAGTGGTGGAAGGCAGGAGCCAACGAGAAGGCCGAATTCGGTGTGTACGACGACCGACTCATCTTTGGCGCAGACTACAGCTATACCTACAACCCAGGCGCTGGCGGAACCATGTATGTCAACACCGGCTGCTCTATCTTCCCCGACTATCATCAGGACACCGACTACATGGTGCCTGTCAGCGAACAGCACAGCTCTTACCAGCTCAGTGCCGAGGGCGACGACCTCTACCTCGTCATGCCTGCCAACACCTGCTTCCCCTACATCCCAGCCGACGCAGCCTATAACGGCGAGCTCCGTCTGCGTGTAGAGAGCATTACCGGCAGCACCATGGTGCTCGTATGGGACGATGGCAACATAGCATGGCACTACATCCTCACCTGCGCCAGCGAAGGCTTCCAGGGCTTCAACTCCAACAGCGACTGCAACATGTGGAAGAACTGCCAGTTCACCAACGAGTTCTACTATGCACCGGGATGGACACCGATAGACAATCCAACCGTCACCGAGAAGAACGGTGCCTACACCATTGAGCTGCCTACAGCAACCACCGAACAGTGGCAGGCACAGGTCAAGTTCCTCACCGACATGACCACTAACGCGGTTACCAAGTACGACTTCTCTTGCAAGCTCGTTTCTACCACCGATCATCCGGGTGTAACACTCAAACTGGTGAAAACGGGCGACGACAACAGCTTCTACTTTGCAGAGCGCATCGACTTGAAGGCCAACCAGGAAGTTCTCTTCTACCGTAGCGACATGGATGGCATCGACATGGACAACATCACCTTAGTCGTCGACGGCGGAGGCAATGCCGACAACACCAAGCTCATCATCAGCAACATCGACTTGCAGGAACACAAGTGCGACGGTGTGGAAGCACCTGCCGAGGAAGAAGATAAGACCGTGTACAACTACAACAGCGCTTCCAATATCTGGAAGAGCCATGTAGACGACAAGGGCGACGCAGGCTTCACCACCTTCTTCTTCTACGCTCCAGGATGGACCGAGATAGACGCTCCCGATTTCACTGCCGACAAGGGCCATTACACCGTACAGCTGCCTACAGCGACCTTCGCACAGTGGCAGGCACAGGTTCACCTCATCACCGACATTCCTGGCGAGGCTGACACGCCTTACGACTTCTCGTGCAAGTTCCTGGCTAAGAAAGACATCAAGGGCGTAACCGTGAAGATAACAGACACGAGCAGCGATGAAAACTTCTTCTTCATGAACACCTACGACCTCAAGGCAGGCGAGGAATATCAGGTTAAGGTTCCTGCCACCTTCCTCAAGATCGGTGCGGCCGATGCCCTCAAGCTGGTATTCGACTTTGGAGGAAATCCAGAAGGCGAGAAGGTAGAAATCTACGATATCATCTTCCAGAAAACTGCTCAGTAATTTCATCAAAACTCAAGTTTCTCAGGTGAGGAATTCATGGGAATTCCCCCTGAAAACTTGAACAATAAACATACTAACATGAAAAAGATAATGATTTTTAGCGCAATATTCGCTGTTGCTATAAGCCTCAGCGCTTGCAGCAACAACGAAACCGACATCAGCTACGCTTCGGCCGAGACCATTACCCTCTCTTCCACCACGCTGAACTTCGAGAAGGAAGGAGGAACACAGACCGCCGAGGTGGAGAGCACACACGAGTTTGCCGCCTATTCCAACGACAGTTGGATCAAGGTGACACCCACCAATCCCGTAGGCAAGAAAGCCACCATCACCGTCACCGTGGGCGAGAACCTGGGCGCTGAGCGCACTGGCAACATCACCATCTGGTCGGGTGGCTCACGCCAGAACATCACCGTCACCCAGGCCAAGGGCGGACAGAACATCACTTGCCCTATCGAGGGCTACAACCTCGTATGGAACGACGAGTTCAGCGACAACGAATTGGGACCAGACTGGACTTACGAGATCAAGCCAGCCGGATGGGTGAACAACGAGTTGCAGAACTACGTGCGCGAGGACCAGGTGGCACAGGTTTCCAACGGAACACTGAAGATCAACCTCCTCGACGATGGCGGCACCATCAAGAGCGCTCGTCTCTACGCTCGTGAGTCCACAGGTTGGAAGTACGGATACATCGAGGCAAGCATCAAGCTCCCTAAGGGCAAGGGCACATGGCCCGCATTCTGGATGATGCCTGTCAATTGGCAGAACTGGCCTGGTGATGGCGAGATCGACATCATGGAGTCTGTGGGCTACGACCCCGACGTGGTTGTTTCCACCATCCACTGCACTAAGTACAACAACGGTGGCACTGCCATCGAGTCTGCACGCCGCAAGATCAGCAACTCACAGACCGAGTTCCACACCTACGGTATGGAGTGGACTGCAGAATACATGACCTTCTATGTGGATGGCGAGGAACTCCTCACCTATCGCAACGACGGCAGCGGCAAGGAGGCATGGCCTTTCGATGCAGCCTTCTACCCCATCCTCAACCTCGCCTGGGGCGGTACCTGGGGCGGCGGCCAGGGCGTAGACCCAACTTGCTTACCTGCCACCATGGAGGTGGACTACGTTCGCGTATTCCAGAAGTAAATCTCATTAGGGAGTTTTTTCAGGAGTTAAGGAGTTTCTTCAGGAGTTAAGGAGTTAAGACATATGCTTTGTTGTTTAAAAACAACGCCAAATACGGTTGTCTTAACTCCTTTAATTAAACCCTCAAGACACTTGTCTTAACTCCTTAACTCCTTTAACTCCTGAAGAAACTCCTTAAAAACCCCTTAATTAAATATTCCCTCAAGACATTTGTCTTAACTCCTTTAACTCCTTAACTCCTTTAACTCCTGAAGAAACTCCTGAAAAACCCCTTAATTAAATATTCCCTCAAGACATTTGTCTTAACTCCTTTAACTCCTTAACTCCTTTAACTCCTGAAGAAACTCCTGAAAAACCCCTTAATTAAATATTCCCTCAAGACATTTGTCTTAACTCCTTTAACTCCTTAACTCCTTTAACTCCTGAAAAAACTCCTGAAGAAACTCCTGAAAAAACACCTCAACTATCATTTTTTTGCTTTGTTCTTGCGTGTTTTAAAAAATTTTCATATTTTTGCAGACTAACAGCAAAATACCTGAAAATGAAGAAAGCCAAACAAAGTTTGAAAATCATTATCACAACGCAACTATTCCTTGCACTGTCTATACTCATCGGCCGTGCACAGACACCTCAAAGCGTCGATTCCTTACTACTCTGCATCGACGAGGCGATAGACCACTCTGCCCAATACGTCAGCCGCAAAGAGCAGCGCATCCGACAGCTGCAGCAACAGCTCTCGCAAGCCAAAAACCTACATGCCGAATACCAACTCTCTTATCGACTATACGAAGAGTACACACCCTTCGTCAACGACTCTGCCATCATCTACCTCAAACGCTGCATCGAGATTGCCCGGAAGACGGGCAAGCAATCAGAAGTAGGTAAGTGCCAGGCACTCATCGCCATCCGCTGCTCCAGCACAGGCAAGTTTATCGAGGCGCTCAACACCCTCAGCGCCATCGACACCACCCAGCTTGACAACATTGCCAAGGGCACGTATTATATGGCTTACAACCAGGTATACGGCGAAATCATATACTACCGCAACCCCATCACCCCCGAGGCGCAATACGGCGCCATGGCAGCCGAATACCGGCAACGAATGTATGCTGCGCTTCCCCCCACCAGCAATTCGGTATTTCAGTATCGTGAGCTCGACGCCCTCAATGCCCATGACAATCGGGAAGCTATGCGCATCAACGACCAGTGGCTCAGCCACGTAGAGAAAGGGTCGCATCCCTATGCCCTCGTCACCCTCTACCGCTATTTAGCATACAAGGCAGAGAACGACAGCACCCGCATGATGTACTGGCTGGCAGAATCAGTCCTCACCGACATCAAGAATGGCGTCATGGACCAAGGCTCCATGTGGGAAATGGCCAACCAGCTCATGGGCCTCAACGATGTCGACAGAGCCTACAAGTACATCAGTTTCAACAGTATCTGCGCTAACCGATTCGGCTCACGACAGCGACTGGCCCAGATATCGCCCCTGCTGTCGGTCATCGCCAAGATGTACAAAGACGAGAACGACCAGTACAACAGGCGACAGAACTATACCCTCTGCATCATCAGCATCCTGGCGTTGATGCTCCTCATCAGCGTGTTCTACGTCAGCCGACAGAGACATAAACTCGCCATCGCAAGAGACGACCTCGCCAAGACCAACCACCAACAGCACGAACTCAATGCACAGCTCAAGTCGCTTAACGAGCAGCTCTCCTGCACCAACAGCCAGCTCTCTGTGGTCAACCATGAACTCACCGACGCCAACCGTGTCAAGGAAGAGTATGTGGGCAGATTTATGCGCCTCTGCTCCATCTATATCACCAAGATAGAGGATCTGCGCAAGAGAGTGCACAAGAAGCTGAAGACACGCCAGTACGACGAACTCTACGAAATGACCCGTCCGCAAGACTTTAAGGAAGAAGATTTGGAGGAGTTTTATGCCAACTTCGATTCTGCCTTCTTGCAGCTCTTCCCGCATTTCATCGAGTCATTTAATGCGCTGTTGCGCCCCGAAGAGCGCATAGAACAGCCCCAGAAGGAACAACTCTCCACCCCTATCCGCATCTTCGCCCTTATCCGATTGGGCATCACCGACAGCAGCAAAATAGCGGAGTTCCTGCATTACAGTGTCAACACCATCTACAACTACAGGGCGCATATCAAAAAGGGAGCCATCAACGACAAAGACTCCTTCGAGGAGGATGTAAGGAAGATCGGAACTTTCTAACATCTCTAATCTAACTTTCATAAAACTCAAACAGTGATGCTGTTGGCTTTGAGTTCTTAGTGACAGAAAGGAATGACAACTTCCATGACTTCACAAAATAACTTCTGAATACAATCATAAAAATCCCCTGAAAGGTTGCCTATATGCTAAGGCTTCCTTTCAGGGGATTCTCTTTGGCGCTTATACGAAGCGCTCAAAGGCTTTATTCTACTGTGAACATAACATTCTTCGTTTCTCTACTATTAGGGCCTACCATGATGTCGAAATCGCCAGATTCGAGAACATACTGTAGGTTGGCATTATAGAACTTCAGCATATCAGGAGTTATGTGGAAAATTACCTCCTTACTCTCGCCTGCAGCAAGATGAATGCGCTGAAAGCCTTTCAACTCTTTAACAGGACGGGAAATGCTTGCCACTTTATCTCGAATGTAAAGCTGTACGATTTCATCGGCTGCACAACGACCTGTGTTCGTAACACGAATGGTGGCAGTGATGTCGGCATGGTCGTTCCACGTATCGCTGTTGGCAGAGGCTACACTCGCTTTATGGGAACTCAACTGCAATGAACCATACTCAAAGGTGGTATAACTCAAGCCATAACCAAAAGGATAGAGGGCGCCATTGCGCACGTCGAGATAGTTGCTGGCATACTTGGCGAAACGTGGATTGTCGTCTGGCACGGGGCGACCTGTGTTCTGATGATTGTAATAGAGAGGCTCCTGGCCCGTAGTCTTGGGCATGGATGTAGTGAGCTTACCACTGGGCACTTTGTCGCCAAAGACCACATCACAGATGGCATCGCCAGTCTCAGAACCGCCAAACCATACATTCATGATGGCAGGGATATGATTTTTCTCCCAGGTAAGCACGGTAGGACGACCAGAGAAATTGAGTAGCACGATGGGCTTACCTAATTGGGCAAGTTTTTCGAGCAAGTCACGCTGTGTGTCGGGCATACGCAAGTCGGTACGACTGGCACACTCACCACTCATATCGGCAGTCTCGCCCATGGCACAAACGATGACATCAGCTTGGCGTGCTATCTGCAAAGCCTCAGCCTTTAACTTAGCATCATCCCCACGAGTTATAGTCTTGCCAAACTCACCATCTTTCTGTTCTTGCTCGTCGTAAACTACGTTGCAACCTTGAGCATAAAGCAAAGTAGCTTTTCCTGCAAGAGCCTTCTCCATACTCTCCTTGAGTGAGGAATAGCGATCGGGGGTTGCTGCCACGCTCCAGGTTCCGCTCATATTGTTGCGCGTGTCGGCAAGCGGTCCAATGAGAGCTATCTTGCCCTTCTTGCTGAGTGGCAACAGCTGTCGCTCATTCTTGAGCAGTACGAAGGTCTCGGCAGCTATGTCGCGGGCGGTCTGTCGATTTGTAGCAGTGAAGATGTCGGTCTTCTGTCGTTTGCTGTCGCAGTATCGATAAGGGTCTTCGAAGAGTCCCAACTTGTATTTAGCCTCTAAGATGCGTCGGCAAGCGGTGTCAATATCAGCTTCGCTCACCTTTCCTTCCTTGACACTCTGCTCCAGGTATCGCACGAAGCCTTGCGAGCACATGTCCATATCGGTTCCAGCAAGGAGTGACTGTTCTGACGCTTCCTTGAGGTCGCTGGCTGTGCCATGCTGCAAAATCTCTCCGATAGAACCATAGTCGGTGACTACGAATCCCTGGAAGTTCCACTGCTTGCGCAGCACATCGGTCATCATCCAGTGACTGGCGGTGGCTGGCACATAGTCGATAAGATTGAACGACGACATAACACTACCTACGCCCGCCTCGACGACCATCTTATAAGGAGGTAGATATTGATTGTACATACGCACCTTACTCATATCGGTCGTATTATAATCTTTACCTGATTCCACAGCACCATAGAGAGCAAAGTGCTTGAGGCAAGCCATGATATGGTCTTTGGGAACAATATGTTCCTGACTCATGTCGACAGACTGATAGCCACGGGTCATGGCAACACCCAAAACTCCACTCAGATAAGGGTCTTCACCAAAGCCTTCACTGATACGTCCCCAACGTGCATCGAGTGCCACGTCGACCATGGGCGAGAAGGTCCAGTTGCTTCGCGTGCCGACACTGCGCCCACCTGCCTCAAGGCTTCCTCGTTCCACGAACAGGAGAGGGCGAGTGGGATGGGAAAGATGGTTTCATAACCATGGATAACGTCCATACCCACAAGGAGGGGAATACCAAGACGACTATGACGAATGGCTACATCCTGTAAAGCTTTAATCTTGTCGAAGCCCTTGATGTTGAATACGCCTCCCATACGGCCTGCCATGATGTCGCCAGCCACCTGGGTGTCCATGGTGCTACCTGTGGTGATGTCGCCAGCCACCATAAGGTTGAGCTGCCCTATCTTCTCTTGAAGGGTCATGCGCGACATAAGCTGACTCACATACTCGTTCATGGGCGGCAAAGGCTTACGGGCAGCACGACCTGTTGAGGAGAAAGCGGCCCCCAACAGGATGAGTGATGCTAATAACAGTTTCTTTTTCATGCTGACATTTATTTTTTAGGGTTATTTGAGTTGGAAAGATTTACGCAACTTCAGGTTGTCGGAGGCATTGCCCACCCATGCTTCAAACTGTCCTACTTCTGCTTTCCATGCGGCAGTAGCTTCATCATAGAAGCTGAGGGCATCCTTGCCCAAGGTGATGGTGACATCCTTGCTCTCACCAGGCTGCAGACTCACCTTGCAGAAGCCTTTCAACTCCTTGAGTGGACGATCGACAGAGGCCTTCACATCATGTACATAAAGCTGCACAATTTCAGAACCAGCACGCTGTCCTATATTCTTTACCTGAACAGTGAAGGATATAGAATCGTTCGCTGTCATCGTTGCTTTATCTGCTCTGAGATTGGTGATAGCAAACTGAGTATAGCTCAAACCATGTCCGAAAGCAAACATAGGGCGCTGTTTCTTCTTGTCTGCCCAACGATAACCGACATAGATGCCTTCCTTATATTCCTCGTCAATGATATTTCCTTTGGTCTGAGCACCACCTTCCAGGCGCCATGTGCCAGGATAGGTGTTGAGGGCATGAGCGCCCACCTCTTGCAAAGACTTCACCCAAGTGAAGGGCAGCTTACCCGATGGATTGACATCACCAGTGAGGACTGAAGCCAAAGCTTCGCCTGCCTCAGAGCCTAAATACCAGCCCTGCACGATGGCTGGCACCTTATCTTTCCAAGGCATAGCCACTGCATTACCAGAGATATTGACATACACGAAGTTCTTATTGGCTGCAGCCAAGGCTGTAACCAACTTATTTTGTGCATAAGGCAACTCATACTGCTGTCGATCGTGACCCTCACAATCTTGATAATCGCTCTTGTTAAGACCACCAAACATCACAACATAGTCGACAGTCTTAGCCTTCGCTACAGCCTCTGCAATGAGCTCTGCCTCGCTGCGCTTATCCTCCAAGTTCTGTCCTGTGGAAACTCCATTGTAAGCGCCTGTGACATCACCCACATAACCGCGCACATACTCTACTTCTATGCCATCCTTGCCCAGACGCTCCTTTAAGCCCTGAAGTGGCGAAATTTCCTTCTGCACTTTCAACGAAGAACTACCTCCACCTACGGTCATCATCTTGATGGCATTCTCGCCCACTACCAGCACGCGGCGCACTTTCTGTGTGTTGAGTGGAAGTATGCGATTCTTGTTCTGCAACAAGACGATGCCCTCCTCGGCTATCTGTTTAGCTGTGAGATAATGTTCTTCAGAGCAAAAGAAGCCATAAGGACGATGCTGATTCATCGTAGTGCGATAGTAGAGACGAAGCACGCGACGCACTTTTTCGTCCAATTCGCGAGTGGTGTATT
>OIZS01000771.1_pt1 | contig 12310 bp, 9 predicted proteins | sample 1588641 | NCBI WGS metagenome assembly OIZS01 (sample SAMN03283240) | human gut metagenome | biome: human-associated habitat; material: feces | host: Homo sapiens | place: Peru | collected 2012
ATTTTTGTATACACCTTGCTAAGCAGGGAGCGGCTTTGCAACAGCTGGTACTGGGGGTAAAAATATGGGAATGAAAGGAAGAGAAATTGTACAACGAGCAGGGTTGGATGTTCAAGCGTTAGTAACCGCTTTAAACAAGGCTTATTGCGATGAGTGGCTGGCGTATTACCAATATTGGGTAGGTGCCCAAGTGGCTACGGGGGTGCTCGCACCCAAACTGATAGAGGAAATGGAGGAACACGCCGCCGAAGAATTGGATCACGCTAAAAAACTGTCCAAACGCATTATAGAACTGGGCGGAACACCCGCTTTATCACCGCAAGATTGGTACAAAGAAAGCACTTGCGGCTATTTAGTACCCAAAAACAGCGAGTCCAAAATTCTGTTAGCGCAAAATCTTCAAGGTGAAAGATGCGCCATAGAAGTTTATAATAAATTGTTAGATATGGTAAAAGGCAAGGACCCGATTACCTGCCACTTACTCCGCGAAATTTTAGAAGACGAAGTGGAACACGAACAAGACTTGGAAGATATCGGCCTGGATATCAAAGATACCACAGGAAACGATTGCGGCTGTTGCGCCGGATAAAAACCTCTTCCGATAAAAAGCCCCGCTACTAAGCGGGGCTTTTTAAATCAGTTTCCTATGGGATACGGTGTATAAGTCCTGCCGTTTTTCACAATATTTTTCCCTTTTCTGCTATCCGGACGGACAAGATGTTTTTCGTCCGCTTCCCGCAGCCGAAAGGGCTTCAAATACATGACCGTTGTTTTAGAATCAAACTTTTTCAGCCAAGCAGAAAATTCTACCGGTTCTGTAAACAAAAATTTATCTATTACCACAGGCACAAACTGTCCTCCGCGCCGGATTACCGCCAACGCGGCGGCGTGATATTGCCATTTTGGATATTTTTGGCCGTCCGGCGAAACAAAATTATTTTTTCCGTCCGCCGATACCAGGTATTCCCCTTTTTGCGAACGCATTGTAATTTCATACAAACGCAAGGTGCTTGTACTCCGTGTGTTTTTCCGGCCGACTACGGCGCGGCAAATTTTGCGGCACGAATCATACGTGCAAGCGGCACACTCGTCCGTAGCGGGACGATACAAGTATTGTTTGGAACTGGAATTATAGCGTCCGGCAGTTTTATCCAAAACATCCAAACTGGGCGCGTTTTCCTCATACAGCACCACCTGACGGCTCAACTCTTGCAAGGACGCCTGCATATATTTTTTAAAAAAATTCTTTTCCGTCCCGGGAACAGAGGCCGTCCATTTGGCCCGGGCCAAAACAAAACCCGCACGTCCGTTTTTCCCGGCGGAGTTTTTCAAGGTATTTAAAAAAGCCGTTTCCACATAATCATTTTTCAAATCATCCACCTTGTATTTGGGCAAATGTGCCTGACGGAAATAATCAGCCAAACGGGCTTTGATTTCCTTTTTATGACTGCGATAAAAATCTAAACTATCCTGCGCATTAAAACGGTCGCGCATATGCTCAAACGCATCCAACGCGCCAAAATAGTTTGCGTTCAAGCGCGCCGGGGCCTGTGCGGCTCCGTACACGGAGGCCGAAATATACATTTGGTACAAATACCCCGCCATTGCGGAAATGATGTCAGACGAATCAAACCAATACGTCATCCGCTCCCAAGTGCCCACCTCGTCAAACACCTGGGTTGACACCGGATAGTACCGCATCCACGCCAAGCGGTTTAAGCCGGGGTTCTTTTGTGCAAAAACGGAACCCGCCATTTTTTGTTTTAACTGTGTATAAAAAGGAGACGAGAGCCGCTGTGCCTGCGCAGAAACGCCCAGCAACCCCAAGGTGCAAACGAATATAAAAAACCTTTTGATACTCTTCATAACGTATAGTATAGAAAACAAACTTCTTCATATCAAGGGGCTTTGGGTACTCTTTTATCTGGGCCAAAAGACCTATGTGCCGGGGAAAAGCGATATTTACCAGATTATTTATTATAATATAGGAGAAGTTTCACTTCCGTTCAAAAGGAGATATGCTATGTGGTATGGAATATCGGCCCTACGCACCTTTGAACAATACGCGCTGTTCGGCGTACTGTTTATTGCGGTGTTGGGCCTTTTGTATGCCTTATTTTTGCGCAAGCAGGTTATCAGCGAAGATGCCGGCACCCCGGAAATGTTAAAAGTTTGGGGCGCCATTAAGGAGGGTGCCAACGCCTACCTGAAACGACAACTCAAAACCATTTTGCCGTTGATTGGGTTACTGACGGTCTGCCTGTTTTTATCCGTCTATATTGTGCCCGTATCACAAGATTCTATGGAGCGCTTTGCGGGGTTGTCTCCTGAAAAAGTTAAACTCATTGCCGCTTTTGGCCGTGCGGGGGCGTTTATATTAGGGGCGGTCTTTTCGCTTTTGGTGGGCCAGTTGGGTATGCGTATCGCCGTGGATGCAAACGTCCGCGTAGCGGCCGCTTCCAAACGCAGTTTTGGTGATGCGTTGCGCATTGCCTATCGTGCCGGAACCGTTACAGGGATGCTGACAGACGGGCTTGGCCTTTTGGGCGGAACGCTTATTTTTATTATTTTCGGCATTGCCGCGCCGGACGCGCTGTTAGGTTTTGGTTTTGGCGGCACGTTACTTGCCTTATTTATGCGTGTAGGCGGCGGTATTTACACCAAAGCCGCTGATGTGGGCGCAGACCTGGTCGGCAAAGTAGAAGCGGGAATTCCGGAAGATGACCCGCGCAACCCCGCCGTGGTAGCCGATTTGGTAGGCGACAACGTGGGCGACTGCGCCGGTATGGCCGCTGATATTTTTGAATCTTACGAAGTTACCATTGTTTCCGGGCTTATCTTAGGGATTGGCTTATGGAGAATTACGGGCCATCACGAGTGGATTGTTTATCCCCTTTTGGTGCGCGGTATCGGCGTTTTGTGTTCCATTATCGGCACTTATGCGGTAAAAGATTCCAAACGCTCCGCCGGAAACGCTATGAAGGCTATTTTTAAAGGGTATAGCATTTCTGCCGCGATTTCCGTAGTCATCTTCGGGGTATTGGCCTATTACTATATGGACCAAGTCCCCGGCGGCTGGTGGAGACCGTTTGCCGCCACCACCATCGGCATTATTTTGGCTATCGGCATTGACCGTTTAACCGAATATTTTACAGGTACGGAAAATAAACCTGTACAGGAAATCAAAAAATCTACCGCCACCGGCTCCGCCACTACGATTTTGTCCGGTATTGCGGTAGGCTTTGAATCGGCCGTATGGACCACCCTGGTAATTGCGGCCTCTATCTTTTGTTCCGTCTTTATCTTCGGTACTATTGACGGTCTGACTCCGGCGGAAAAGTTTAACTTTATCCTCTACGGGGTAGCGATGACGGGTATCGGGATGCTGACCCTCACCGGCAACAACGTGGCGATGGACTCCTTCGGCCCGATTGCCGACAATGCCAACGGCATTGGCGAAATGAGTTGGCACGGACAAGAGGACAAGGAAACCAAAAAGGCCCGGCAAATTATGGCGGACCTGGACGGTGTGGGCAACACCACCAAGGCTATTACCAAAGGGGTGGCTATCGGTTCAGCCGTAATTGCGGCGGTATCGTTGTTTGCCTCGTATATGGTGGACGTGAGCAACGTACAGCGCTTACTAAATGATGCTTGGGCCGCCGCGGGCGAAAGCAAAATGCTTACACTTTTGTCCCAAGTAGGCATTGTGGTTTCCAACCCGGTCGTGTTTGTCGGGATGCTGATCGGCGGCGCGTTGCCGTGGCTATTTTCGTCCTTTGCTATTAACGCCGTCAGCCGTGCGGCCGCGCTTATTGTGCAGGAAGTCCGCAGACAGTTTAAAGGCGGGGTACTGGAAGGGAAAACCCAGCCGGACTACACCCGCGCCGTAAGTATTTCCACCGTTGCAGCGCAAAAAGAATTAATTATTTTGGCCCTGTTGGGAATTGTCTCCCCGGTGGTGGTGGGTCTTGCGTTTGGGGTGGAAGCCTTAGGCGGATTTTTAGCCGGCATTATTGTTTCCGGCCAGTTGCTTGCCGTGTTTATGTCCAACGCGGGCGGTGCGTGGGATAATGCCAAAAAGGTAGTAGAGGACGAGCCTACGGACTTAGCCGCCAACACAGGTAAAGGTTCCGAACGCCACAAAGCCAGCGTGGTGGGCGATACGGTGGGCGACCCGCTCAAAGATACGGCAGGTCCGGCAGTCAACCCCTTAATTAAGGTGGTAAATATGGTGGCCGTTATCGTAGCGCCGATTATCGTCAATTATCACAACGATTTTACCCCCTTGGGCAAAATCGGCTGGGTGGTAGTAATTGTACTTTTGGCGGTATTAGGCTGGGCCATTTTAACCAGCAAAAAGCCCGCCCAAGAAATTAAATAAGCAACTTGCTTTAAAAACTCCCCGCTTGTAAAAACGCGGGGAGTTTTTCTTTTGTTTTTTGGTATGATATGAATATGACGATTGCGATTATTCTTATTATGCTTGGCGCGGGTGTGGGCTTATGGGCCACCACGCGCACCCGCACCGCCCGTTTGGCGCAAATGGCGCGCCTGAACGGCTGCCGCTTTGATAAAGAAAAGGACACTGTAACCACCGAACTGACAGCGGGGCGGCTGGAATTTTTTACGTTATTTTTTCATCAATACCAAAACGTCTGCACCTGGTCGGACAATTTGGCCTTTATGCGCGTAGCCGACGATAATATTTACACGGACGACAATCCCAAAACAAAGCCCCTCAAATTAACTCTCTTTACGGCTGAACTGAAAAAGAGGCAGTTTCCCGCGCTTAAAATAGCACCGATAGACTCGCAGTTTGCGCCGTCGCAATATGCGTTAATGAAGACGAATATCCCGGCGGTGGACAGCCGCTACCGCGTACACGCGCCCACCCCGGCGGCGGGCCTTGTATTAACCCCATTTTTAATCGGGCTGTTAAAAACACGCGGGAATATGTATTTGGAACTCAACGACAATGCCCTCGTTTATCACGAAAACACCTGCATTTCGGTAGAAGATTACCAATCTTTCCGTTTCCGTGCTATGCAGATTTTGCACGAACTGGAAAACGCTCTTATTAAATTGGAAAAAACCGACCCGGCATCCACTGCCACTTTATCGCCCAAACCGCAGGACGAAGCCGAATTGCGCGCCGAAGCAATGCTAAAAGCACTCTGCTCCCCGCGTGAAGCGGCCGGCCAAAAGGAAGGCAGCGGCTTTCGCGGAGTATGGATTATTATGCTGCTTGCGGTACTGCTAGGCATATCGCTTTTGTCTTGGTTTGCGCTTAACAACTGGGTACAACGGTAGTTTTACATATAAAAAATCCGCGCTCTATAAAAGCGCGGATTTTTTTTATTTAATTCCCAAACTTTTTAAAAACGCCTTGTCGTTATATGGGCGGCCCAGGAATTTCTCCACCATTTCGTTTTCGTCATACACCGTACCGGGGGTATAGATGTACTTACGCAATTTGGCTCCCAATTCCGCATTAAACAGACCCTCGTCCTCAAAGCGAGAAAAGATATCCTGCGCAATCACCAAAGACCACGCATACACATAGTAGCCCACATCATACGGGTCGGTCAAACTCATAATATGCCCGAAACTCGCCTGCGGATAAGTGCCTTTCGTCATCGGGATACCGCTGATATTGTGCATCATTTGGGCATATAGTTTAGTAGAATCCACGCGCTTGGCGGCTGTATGCAAAGCCAAATCGTACTGGCCCAAAAAATTCTGCCGCAGAAAAGCAACCGCTACACCCACATTTTTGGACTTGACCAAAGATGAAATCAGCCCGTCCGGCAAGGCTTCGCCCGTTTTGTAATGGGCGGAAATCTTTTTAAGCACTTGCGGCTGCCACGCCCAGTTTTCCAACAGTTGGGAGTGGGCTTCAATATAATCCCACGCCACATTGTCGCCCGTGAGCGTAGCGTATTTGGAAGTAGCCATAGACATTTGCAAAACGTGCCCGAACTCGTGGAACAAGGTTTCCACCTCGCTATGCTCTAAAAGGGACGGCGTCCCGTTGCCCGCCGGAGTAAAGTTAGCCGCAATCACCACAGAAGGGGTTTGCATGTGTCCGTCCGGTAGTTCAAAGCGGTCCACAAAACTCCAAGTGGCGGCGTGGGTATATTTGCCGTCGCGCGGGAACAAATCCAAATAAAAGTTGGAAATCAATTCGCCCGTTTTCTTATCCTTAATTTGATACACCACTACTTCCGGGTGCCAAACTGGCAAATCCGCTTGGGTAAATGTAATCCCAAAAAGGTTTCCAAACACTTCAAACATCCCGCTAATCACTTTATCCGCCGGGAAATATTCCTTAATTTTATCGTCATCTACCTGGTAATATTTCTTTTTGTACTGGTTGCTCCAATACGACAAATTCCACGCGGTCATTTCGTCCGCCTGCTGCCCGGTGGTTTCCTCTTGTAGTTTTAAATAGGCCTTCATCTCATCCTGGGCAAGCGGTGTAACTTCCTTTTGCAAATTCTTTAAAAACGCTTCCAACGTTTCGTAATTTTTGGCCATACGCACCGGAAGTACATAGTCCGGGTAGCGTTTAAAACCTAACAAAGCGGCCTGTTTGCGGCGCAGTTCAACGGTATCTTCCAGCAATTTTACGTTTTCTTTACCGCCGCGGCGGGCAAATTTTTCCTGCAAGGCTTTGCGCGCTTTTTCGCTTTTGGCTGATGACATAAACGGATTATAATCGGGGTATTTTAACGTAACGATATATTTTCCGTCCTTCGTGCGTTCCAAACGGTTGATGTAGGTTTCGCCCAAGCCATCCAGTTCCTCACGCCCAACCACCAGTTCATCTTTATAATTATTTAAATTAACATTATACCGGGTAATTTTATTTAAGCGCTCCGTATTTAGTTTGGCATACGCTTCGGTATCTTTTTCCGACAGGGCCATACCCGCCCGTTCAAAACGCTCCAACCATTTGGAAAGCAAGCGCATATCTTCGTGGTTTAACTGCGGGTTCGTGTCTGCATATTCCTTTAAAGCCTTATACACATCTTTGCGCGCAAAAACGGAAAGTTTTTTATCTACCCCTTTGGCCTCCAAATTAGCGGCGGCATCACGCACGGCAGAATCTTGGTGAAAATACGATAAGAGCGATAAGTTCTTCGGCACAAACCAATACGAGGTATAGGCATCCTCCAACGCGCGCACGGTATTGGTAAAGTCGCGCCGGTCAGCCGGGATAGCGGCCAAAAAGTTCAAATTGATATCCAGTTCCTTCGCTGCGCGTTCTTCCAACGCGGAAATTTCTTGGGGCGTATAGTCAAAGCGGAGATGTCCGTTTTTAAACATATCGCCGTAAGCACCTGCAAAAGCGGCACAGGGCAGCGTTAAAGCCGCCATACTCATTATTATTTTATTCATAGGTAAATTATAGAAAATCCGCTCTCTCCGGGCAAAAAGCAAGCGCGTAATTTCCTATAATATAAGTATGGAAAAAGAACAAGACGTAACCGTAGCAAAAAGTGCGGGCTTTTGCCCCGGAGTGAAACGCGCCATTGATAAGGTGCTGGAATTGGAAGCCGCCGGGAAGAAGCCTGTCTATACCATTGGGCCGCTCATCCACAATAAGCAGGTAACGGATATGCTGGCTGCCAAACAAATCACGTCCATTGACCGCCCACAGGAAGCGGCCGATAAAACGGGTGTGCTGGTTATCCGCGCGCACGGCATTACGCCTTCGTTTCAAAAGGAAGTGGAAAATTGCGGGATGGAAGTAGTGGATGCGACTTGCCCCTTAGTTAAGCACGCGCAAAACATTATAGCCAAATATGCCGAGCAGGGTTATCACACCATAATTGTAGGCGACGGCGGGCACGCAGAAGTAATCGGTTTATTAGGCTACACCCAAGGCAAGGGAACCGTAGTTTCCGGACCGGAAGAAGCCGCCAAACTCCCCCACTTTGAAAAAGTAAATGTCGTTTCGCAAACCACGCAAAAAGAAAGCGTTTTTTACGAAACCGCCGAAGAAATCAAAAAACACGCGGACGAGTGCCAAATTTCCAACACTATTTGCCAACCGACTAAGGACCGCCAAAAGGAAACCATTGAACAGGCCAAAAATGCTGATTTAGTGATTGTCGTAGGCGGACGCCACAGCGCAAACACCGCACGGCTGGCCCTTTTGTGCAAGGGCTTGGCCCCGAGCGTACAGCACGTGGAAACAGAGAACGAAATAGACCCGCTCCCTGTGGTGCGGGCCAAAAAGATTTTTATTACCGCCGGGGCATCTACCCCCAACTGGGTCATTGACCGGGTGGCCGCCCGTGTACGCGAACTGCGAAAGCCGGACCCAAAATCTGTTTTATCCCATTTGCCGCAAGCCATATGGCACTTTTTGGTGCGCAACTGTTTTTACACCGCCTGCGCGGCTTCGGCCTTGACCTATGTATGTATGCGTCTGGAAGGCATACCGTCTAATGGGTTATTTTTGGCTTTTGCGGGTTTATTTGTCTATGCGTTGACGGCATTTAACCGTGCAGCCGAAGCGCAACCCGGGCAGAACAAACGCTTTTTAACGGGAGCCAGTATAGTGGCCGCTTTGGGAGCCACTGTAATGGCCGTTCTGTTAGGCAAGGGAACCGCCGTGCTGGGTATACTCTTTTTAGCCTTAGGCTTTGCGTATCCGTTTAGGCACTTGCTCAAACTCCAACTTTTATCGCTCCCCGGCACCAAAGACATTGTAACCGCCTTGGGCTGGGCGTATGCGTGCGCGTTTTTACCGGCTTACGCCAACGATCTTTTATTAAGAAAGGCCTCATACCTGGCGGTATTTTATACGGTACTGCTTGTTTTTATGCGCTCCGTAACACTGGGTTTTACATCTGCCAACAAGGACCTGATTATCGGGCGCGAAAGTTTTTACAAAGCCTTTGGGATGACAAAAACAAAATGGGCCGTTACGCTCATTTTGCTTGCCTTAACGGCGGCATTGGGCACCTTGCTTACGATGACCTGGAAGCCGGCCTTGGTAGCAATGCTTTTACTGGGCCATTTATACACCGTTTTTATTGTAATATATTATTATAGTAAGACCACCACCCGCAGCGTGAAAGATGAAACGCTGATTGACGGCCAGTTTTTTGTACTGTGGGCATTAAGCGCATTAGCCGCTTATTTGTAATTTGGAGGGGATAAAAATATGACTATCAAAAAAATCGGTATTTTAACCGCAGGGGGCGATTGCCCCGGTTTAAATGCCGTCGTCCGCGCAGTAAGCAAAAACGCTTTGCGCCACGGCATTGAAGTTTTGGGCCTTAAAAACGGCTTTGACGGACTTGTACGCAACGAATTTATCCGCATTACGGACGAAACCGTTTCCGGTATTTTGACCTTAGGGGGAACTATTTTGGGTACGAGCAACATTGCCAACCCCTTTAATTATACACTTCCGCCCTTTGGCTCACCGGAAACCCCGCGCGACTTATCTTCCGTAGCTATGCACAATTTTAAAGAAAACCAGTTGGATGCGCTAATTACTATCGGCGGAGACGGCACGTTGCATATGTCCCAGCAGTTTGTGGATATGGGTATGCCGATTGTAGCCGTACCGAAAACGATTGATAACGACTTATCCGCCACCGACCAGACCTTTGGGTTTGACTCCGCATTGGCGATTGCCACCGAAGCCATTGACCGCTTGCACACCACCGCGCAGAGCCATCACCGTGTAATGATTGTGGAAACAATGGGCCGCTACGCAGGGTGGATTGCTTTGCGTTCTGCCTTGGCCGGCGGGGGCGACATTGTACTTATTCCAGAAATTCCGTATAACGAGGATGTTATCGTCAACTCCATTTTGGAACGCCGCAGTAAAGGAAAAAATTTCAGTATCGTAGTAGCCGCAGAAGGAGCAAAAAACGAACAAGGCGAACAGACCGTTGCCCGCACCTTGCCCGGCAGCACGGACCCGATTCGCTTGGGCGGTATTGCGGCTAAGTTGAGCAATATGATTGAAGACCGCACCAAAATTGAATCCCGCGCCTGCGTACTCGGCCACACCCAAAGGGGCGGCACGCCTACGGCCTTTGACCGCTGGCTTTCCACCCTCTATGGCGCCAAGGCTTTGGAAATGGTGTTAGAGGGTAAATTCGGCTATATGGCCGCGTTTAGAGATTTTAAAATTACAGAAGTAAAAATTACGGACGCAATTTCCGATTTGAAACGCGTGGACCCGAACGGGGACGAAGTGAGAGCCGCGTTGGAAATCGGTATGAGTTTCGGCTCGTCCACCATTGGTTGAGGGAAAAATGCAAGATAATTTAGATATGATTTACGGGATTCACCCGGTGATGGAAGCGCTGAAAAGCAAAAAGCGCAATGTTACTCAGTTATATGTATCGGACAGTAAGGCCGGCCACCGCGCGGTGGAGGAAATCATCCGCTTGGCTAAACGGTGCAATGCCAAAATTGACCGCATTGACAACAAAACGCTGGACCGCTTAACCAGAAATGCCAACCACCAAGGGGTAATGGCTAAAATCCAGCCCATTAAATTAATGAAACTTTCTACCGCAATGTATGAGGCTGACGGCAACAAAAAAGACCTTTGGCTCGCCGTGGACGAAATGACCGACCCGCAAAACTTGGGCGCCATTATCCGCAGTGCGGCCTGTCTGGGATTCTCTACCATTATTCTGCCGCAACGGCGCACGGTAGGCATTACGCCTGCGGTGTACAAGGTAGCCTGCGGGGCCATTGAAAATATTAATATTGTGGAAGTAGCCAATCTGTCTGCCGCCCTAAATGATTTGAAAGAGGAAGGCTTTTGGGTCTATGGGGCCGATATGGCCGGGAAACCCATTAACACAATGGAATATGCTTCCCCGGCGGTATTGGTAATCGGTTCCGAAGGTTTTGGTATCCGCGAAAAGACGGCCGAAAATTGCGACGAAATTATATCTATTCCGCAAAAAGGCGGGGTGGAAAGTTTAAACGCTTCCGCAGCGGCGGGTATCATTATGTACGATATGATGTCCAAAGTGCAGTTAAAGAAATAAAAGAAATTCTCTTTTGAAAAAAGCCCCGCTTACCGCGGGGCTTTTTTACATTACCCTGCATTGTGTGCTGCCACAAAGCGATTTGCAAAGGCCCTTCTTGCCAGCGGGCGCATCGTCATTTTCCATACACATCCAATGAATATCCTCGGAATTTTCATCCGAATCGTTCAGATCAGGCACAAAAGCATAAGTAGATAATGTATCGTCGCATTTGCCGTTAATCACTTCCGATACGGCAAAGCCTACCCAATATGCGTGTGTATAACAATAATGTTTGCTCTTTACCCCGCCCATAATTTCATTTGTTTCCGGAAAAGGTAAATCCTCAAACCAATCACATTCATCCTTCATACCAGATAAAACGCACATTTTGTAATTGTTGGATATTTTGCGCAAGGTTACCAATACCTCCGTAACACGGGCTTTTTCTACCGCCTTATTGTATTGCGGCAAAGCCACCGCGGACAAAATGCCGATAATGAGGACAACGACGAGCAACTCTATTAAAGTAAAACCTGCTGTTGCAATTCGGACAGGTATTATGATATTGTCATTCCCGAGGAACTGGCGGCCCGCAGGGTTCGGGAATCTGTCGTTTTCCTTTTTTAATAACAACGGATCCCCGACAGGAACTCTCGGGGATGACGACAACAAACGCCAAATTCTGTTAAACTCTTTCATTTTTTCTCCTTCTTAAGACCTTTATATTTGACCAAAACAACCTTTTATACACATTTTTATACGGCCGATACATCCGGGTATATCTACTGCGAATTATCAAAATTTTAACAAAAAAATAAAAATAGAACAACCGCTTTACAGAAAACGACGAAAACACAACGGGATGACAACAAAAAACGACACAACAAAGCCATTATAAAAATTGGGGGCATTCTGAACTGCCGCCCTTACCGCTAGGCATCACCCTGTAAGGTTTCTGTACGGGGTCTATTAATAGGTTTCAGAATCCACATCTTGGGTAGTTGCCGTCATCCTGGAAAGTTGTAGTCCAGGATCTGTCGTTACTCTAAAAGAGGAAAACAACAGATACTGGAACGCTCCGCGCCAGCAAACCTTCAAGTACGACCTTGCTCTCTATAAATGCCCAACAACACAATCGGTAGATCCTGAAACCCTGCGGGCCACACCCTAGCGAGCCGCCAGTTCGGAATGCCCTCTCTAAAAAAATTAAACGGGGCAAGGATATAAAAAATCTTTGCCCCGTTGGTTCGCTTTCAAAAAATGTTTTATAAATAAATTTCTAACGTATC
>OIZS01000774.1_pt1 | contig 12248 bp, 11 predicted proteins | sample 1588641 | NCBI WGS metagenome assembly OIZS01 (sample SAMN03283240) | human gut metagenome | biome: human-associated habitat; material: feces | host: Homo sapiens | place: Peru | collected 2012
AAGGACGTCATTTTGCGGGCGTTTGAGGGGGAGCGCCTGTACACGCGGGGCCACATAAGTAGCGTCCCGCTCCATAACTGCCCCGGAGCGGACATCCCATTGATAATCTGCAAAAGCCTGTTCTTGGGCGCGTTTTTCCTCAGCGGCTTGGTTGTCTGCCTCTTTTTTCTTTAATTGGTGTAATTTATCCAAATCTTGGAAACGTTGGTAATACGTACGGTTTCTATCTTCAAAACGTTTCCTTGTCTGATTAATTTGCGTAGGCAGTTGTTTATTAGCCGCCTGGGAAACAGCCGCACCTACATTAGGTCTGGCAGTCGTACCCGTAGTGTTTTTTTGTCCTGACGGACGGCGCGCCTGTGCCCACGCCGAGGGGGTGGGGAGAACACAATTTAAAGCAAATACAACGGCAAGTACACGGCAGAAAAAAGATTGCATAGAACGCTCCTTGTATAATAGGCCTAGTTATATTGTACCGCTTTTATACATTTTTTCCAGGGGGCAAAAGACCTATTTCACACGGGACCAAAAGTCCTATATCATTTATAGGCCCCGTCTTTTTTATCTTTTATATTATATTACAATTATATGTTTTTGTTGCTTTTTTTAAGCAATGCAAAAGAAGTCTTTTATGTGTTATAATAGAAAGGAACTATAAACTCTTGGCGGAGAATAGTCTTACAGCGGGAAATCCCGCCCTTGCTGCTTACAAAAATTCTCTTCCAACTGTTTACTGGGCAAGCCTGATATCAGGATTGCTATAAAGTGTTAATTTCGTACAATAAAAGTTACGGGTGCACCCGTTTACATTTTACAACAGGAGTTTGTTATGAAAGTACTTTTGCTGGCAGGTGGACTTGGTACCAGATTAGGGGAAGAAACCTCTATCCGCCCCAAACCGATGGTGGAAATCGGCGGCTACCCGATTATTTGGCACATTATGAAACTTTACACCCACTACGGACTGACGGACTTTGTTATTCTGTGCGGGTACAAGAGCGAAGTAATCAAAGAATACTTTGTCAATTACTACACCAACAACTCTGATGTTACGATAGATTTCCAAACCAATCAAATTGATGTCCATATGAACCGCTGCGAACCGTGGAAAGTTACCCTTTTATATACAGGGCGTAACGCAATGACCGGCTCGCGCATTAAGCAGGCTTGCAAGTTTGTAGGAGACGAGCCCTTTATGCTGACGTACGGGGACGGAGTGTCCGACGTGGATATTAATAAGTTGTTAGACTGCCACAAAAAATCGGGCAAACTGGTAACTTTAACAGCCGTCCAGCCCACAGGCCGCTTTGGCGCGCTTAATATTGAGCCGAGCGGCACCATTTCACGCTTTCAGGAAAAGCCGGTAGGGGACGGCGCGTGGGTAAACGGCGGCTTTTTCGTTTGCGAACCCAAAGCCTTTGACTATATTCCGGATGGGGATAATATTATGTGGGAACGCGAACCGCTTACCCAACTGGCCAAGGAAGGCCAATTAAACGCATATAAGCACTATGGCTTTTGGCATCCGATGGACACGTTGCGCGACAAAATTGAACTCAACGAACAATGGACCGCCGGAAAAGCCCCGTGGAAAGTGTGGGAGGAATAAATATGTGGAGCGATACCTATAAAGGCAGACGCGTTTTACTTACCGGGCATACGGGCTTTAAAGGGTCGTGGCTTGCGCTTTGGCTTACCCAATTAGGGGCCGAAGTTTGCGGGTACTCCTTAAAACCCAATACGGTGCCTTCTATGTTTACGGCCCTGGATATTGAACATAAAATCGCCAAAAATGTTTTTGGCGATATTTTGGATAAAAATCTTTTAAATAAAACCTTTGCCGAATTTCAGCCGGAAATAGTATTTCACTTGGCGGCCCAGCCGTTAGTCCGTTTATCCTATGCGGAGCCGGTCCTTACCTATGAAACCAACGTAATGGGCTCCCTAAATGTATTGGAAGCCGCCCGCAAAACACACTCTGTAAAGGCTTTTGTAAATATTACTACGGATAAATGTTACGAAAATAAAGAAATCGCCCGGGGCTATACGGAAGATGAGCCGATGGGGGGGTATGATATGTATTCGTCCTCCAAGGGGTGTGTGGAAATTTTATCCTCGTCTTACCGCCGCAGTTTCTTGCAGGACGGCTATGCGTTGGCTACGGCCCGCGCCGGGAACGTGATCGGCGGGGGCGACTGGGCGGCAGACCGTTTATTGCCCGATTGTGTGCGTTCCATAGAGGAAGGAAAAACCATAGAAATCCGCAACCCGCACGCTACGCGCCCCTGGCAACACGTTTTGGAGCCGCTTTCCGGCTATTTACTTTTGGGGCATTTGCTCTATACCCAAGGGCACAAATACGCCGAAGGCTTTAACTTTGGCCCGAAAGCGGACAGTGTTTTAACCGTGGCCGAAGTAGCCAAACTGGCGGTAAAGTATTACGGGAAAGGGGAAGTGGTGGTGCATAAAAAAGATAACTTGCACGAAGCCAACCTGCTAATGCTGGATATTACCAAAGCCCGGGAACGCTTAGGGTGGACTCCTACCTATACGGCCGAGCAGGCTGTGGAAAAAAGCATTAGTTGGTATAAACAATTTTACGAAGGTAAACCAATGTATGATTTTACCTTACAACAGATTAGCGAATATATGGAGAAGATGCAATGGAAAAAGAATTAAGAGCGGCTGTCCAAGCGGCGGCGGCCAAGTATTTTGACGAAGTTTGTGGCACTAAAAAAGAGTTATCTTATATTCCTGCTTCGGGCAAACTGTTAGACAAGGCAGACCTGTCCAATATGATTGATGCTACCTTGGATATGTGGCTGACGGCAGGACGGTTTAATGACCAGTTTGAAAAGGATTTTGCCGATTTTTTGGGTGTCAAATTCGCCTTATCTACCAATTCCGGTTCCTCGGCCAATTTGTTAGCCTTATCCGCCCTTACCTCTTATAAATTGGGCGACAGACGGCTTAAAAAAGGCGACGAGGTTATTTCTGTTGCCGCCGGTTTTCCCACCACGGTCAACCCGATTATCCAGCAGGGTTTAATTCCCGTATTTGTGGACTGCGAAATCGGCACCTATAATATTGACGTCAAACAAATTGAAGCAGCCGTTTCGCCCAAAACCAAGGCTATTTTCCTGGCACATACATTGGGAAATATGTTTGATATGGATGCCATTATGGACATTTGCAAAAAACACAATCTGTGGCTGATTGAGGACTCCTGTGATGCTTTGGGGGCCGAATGGGACGGCAAAAAGGCGGGCACGATTGGGCATATCGGCACATACAGTTTTTATCCGGCCCACCATATGACAATGGGCGAGGGCGGCGCCGTGGTAACCAACGACCCGCAACTTTACCGCATTATTTTATCGTTCCGCGATTGGGGCCGCGATTGCTGGTGCAAGCCCGGGGTGGATAACACCTGTAAAAACCGTTTTAATATGCAACTGGGCCACCTGCCTTTCGGCTACGACCACAAATACACCTATTCCCATATCGGGTTCAACTTAAAAATTACCGATTGGCAGGCCGCTGTGGGGGTAAGCCAACTGAAAAAATTGCCGGGCTACCTGCAAAAACGCACCGAAAATGCCGCTTATTTAATGAACAAACTTGCGGACCTGACAGATGTGCTTATTTTACCCAAGGTGGACAGCAAGGTAAAACCCTCTTGGTTCGGCTTTTTAATTTCCGTCAAGCCCGAAGCCAAATTCACCAAGCAACAATTAGTGGAATACTTGGAAAAAAACGGGGTGGGAACCCGCCAATTATTTGCGGGCAACCTCTTGCGCCAGCCGCTAATGGTAGAAAACGACGTAACCCTGCGTATTGGTGCAGGTGCGGTGCAAAATTCGCGCGATTTGACCGAGGCGGACTACCAAAAATTGCCCAATACAGATTTTATTATGAACAATACCTTCTGGGTGGGTGTTTTTCCGCGGTTAGGGGAAAAGGAATTGGATAAAACTTCGCGTCTTATTCACGAGTTTGTTGCCCAGCATAAATAACATATGAAAAAACAACTTTTGCTGACCGGGGGAAACGGGTTTATCGGTAAGAACATACGGGAGAGTTTTCTGGCCCAAAAGTATGATATTACCGCTCCGCGCAGCAACGAACTTAACTTGGCTGATACAGAGGCCGTAGATAACTATTTTAAAACGCACCAATTTGATGCGGTTATCCACGCCGCGGTAAAGCCCGGACACCGCAACGCCAAAGACCCGACGAACCTGCTCTACACCAACTTGCGGATGTTTGAAAATCTGACCCGCCATACGGACAGGTTTGGCCGCCTGATTAATTTGGGCAGTGGTGCAGTGTATGATTCCGCCGCTGACAACCGCCAAGTAACCGAGGAAGAAATCGGGCTGCGGATGGGGAAAGATGACCACAGTTTTTGCAAATATGTGGTGCATAAACAGATTGAAAATATAAAAAACGCAGTGGATTTAAATATTTTCGGCATTTTCGGCAAGTACGAAGACTGGGAAATCCGCTTTATTTCCAATGCTTGTTGCAAAGCCCTTTTTGATATGCCTATTACGTTGCGCCAAAACCGCCGGTTCAGTTATTTGTACGCGCCGGATTTAATGCCCGTGCTGGATTACTTTATAGAGCACGAACCGAAGTTCAAATGTTATAACGTAGTACCTGATGAAGAAACCGAACTTTTGCAAGCCGCGCAAACGGTTTTGGATGTCAGCGGAAAAAAATTGCCCATACAAGTTGCGCACGAAGGTTACGGCCTTAATTATTCCGGCTCCAATGCCAGATTAAAGGTCCAAATCCCGGGGCTTACGTTTACCCCGATAAAAGAAGCAGTATCAGCCCTGTACGGATATTACCAAACCCAAAAGGCTGAACTCAATCCGGATTTATTACAAACAGATAAATAGGAGTACCCAATGAACAATTTAGAAAAAAAGATGTTGGAAACCTTGCAAGATTTAAAAGCCAATCACCACGTGATCGGCGTTAAGGCTGAGTTTGAGGCCGAGGGTACACGTATGGAAGAAGCCTTACGGTTAAAAGAAGTGGTAACCAAGGCCGGGCTGGATTTAACTATTAAAATAGGCGGTTGTGAAGCCCTAAAAGATATGTACGATGCCCGCACTATTGGCGTAAACGCCATCGTTGCGCCGATGATCGAATCCCCTTACGCAGTAAAAAAATACCTGCAAGCCACGCGGATGGCTTTTCCAGAAGAGGAACGTCAAAACATAAAATTTTTAATTAATATCGAAACGCAGTATGGGTTCCGATATTTAGAGGAAATTTTGAGCGGCGAATCGGCAAAAGATTTGACAGGTATCGTTATGGGCAGAACTGACATGACAGGCTCTTTGGGCATGAGCAAAGATGACATTAACCATGAAGACATTTTAAAACTAGCCCAAGAAATCGCCCGGCTGACGCTTAAATATAAGAAAGAGTTGGTCATCGGCGGTGGGGTGTCTGCCCTATCTTTGCCGTTTTTCAAACGTTTGCCCGAGGGCGCTCTAAACCGTTTTGAAACAAGAAAGGTTATCTTCGACGCGCAAGCCGCGCTACGCGATCCCCACTCCGACAAAGGCATTTTAAAAGCCGTGGGTTTTGAAATTATGTGGATCAAAAACAAACAAAATTTTTACGGAAATATCGCGCTTGAAGACAACCAAAGAATCTTAGTGTTGGAATCTCGGTATAAAAAATCCATTCAAGAGGTGGGCGGATTTGTTGAAGTATAATTGCTTTATTTTTGATTTAGACGGAACCATCTATTTTGGCGATACACTAGCACCTCGAGCTAATGAGGTCATCCGAGGTGTGCGAAAAACAGGCGCGAACCTGTTTTTCGTGACCAACAATTCTGCGAAAACGCGCCACCAACTGTATGAAAAGCTGCTTCATATGGGAGTCGATATCCAGGAAGATGAATTGATAAATTCCGGGTACGCAATCGGCAAATACTTGCAAAAACGCGGTTTTAAGCGGGTGCTTTGTGTCGGAACAGAAGATTTGAAACAGGAAATCGCTAAATTGGGAATAGTCCAATCTTCCGACCACGCGGAGGCAGTTGTGGTGGGATACAATAAGGATTTTAGACTGGACGACTTGACTCCGCTCATCCCTTTAAAAGATGAAAATTGTGAGTTGATTATCGCCAATCTTGAGCATTCTTATCCGATCTCGAACGGCAAGATGGTTCCTGGGGCCGGGCCAATTGTTGCCGCCGTGGAGATGATATTAAATAAAAAGTTTGACCAATGTATTGGAAAGCCCAACCCCTTGATGTTGGAACTTGTTCTGGATGGATTGGGCATATCGCCCGAAATGGTATGTGTGGTGGGGGATAGTTACTCAAGCGACGTGCGACTGGCTAAAAACTACGGGGCGGACGCCGTGCTGATTTCTGACTACTCCCAGCCAGAGCCAGGCGTTCGGGTAATAAAAAAATTGGAAGATTTATTGGGAGGATTTTATGATTAAATTATCGGATTTTATCGCTAAAAGACTAAAAGAAGTTTACCACATCCGGCATTTGTTTATGGTGTCGGGCGGTGGGGCTATGCATTTAAATGACAGTTTTGGGAAATATATCCCGTATATTTGTAATCATCACGAACAAGCCTGTGCAATTGGCGCCGAGGGATACGCCCGGCTACACCAGGAGTTAGCAGTCGTCAATGTAACAACGGGTCCGGGAGGACTTAACTGTTTAAACGGAGTGTTCGGCCAATGGACAGACAGCGTACCCGTATTATATATCTCGGGGCAGGTTAAGCAAACCACCACGCTGGCCAGTTGTCCCAATCTGCCACTTCGACAACTGGGGGACCAGGAAGTGGATATCATTTCGTGCGTCAAACCATTGACGAAATATGCGGTCACTTTGGCTGATGCGCACGATGTGGAATATGTACTAGACAAAGCCGTCTATTTGGCGACGCATGGACGACCCGGCCCTGTGTGGATAGACGTGCCGCTTAATTTACAGGCCGCCCTTATCGATGAAACAGCTCTTCGAAAATATAATTTCAAAGAAGACGAACTCGTACTACCGTCCGATGAGAAAGAATGGTTTGCGTTGACCAACGAGTGGCACCGCGCTCGCCGGCCAGTTATCATTGCTGGACACGGCATTACTTTGGCAAAAGCTAAACGGGAATTTTTAGAATTGGTCAAAAAATTAAATGTTCCCATTGTTACCACTATGAATGGTTTCGATACGGTAGCGCAGGATAATGAAAATTTCGTTGCCCGAATTGGAACAGTAGCGAATCGAGCCGGAAATTTTGCGTTGCAAAACGCGGATTTCGTTTTATCCATTGGGTCGCGCAATAATATCCGACAGGTCAGTTATAATTGGGAAAATTTCGCGAAGAACGCGGTCTTGGCGTCCATTGATATTGATAAGGCCGAATTGGACAAACCTACGGTAAAACCAACAATTAAAATTCACTCAGATGTCAAAACTTTCCTACAAAAGGCACTGACTATTTTGTCTCCCTCTGATTGTCCCAAATGGCGAGCGTTTTGCCGACAGTTGAAAGAAAAATATCCTCCCCTGACGGAAGCTCCTAGGGTTGGGCATCATCCGATAGAACCGTATTATTTTATTAAAAAACTTACCGAACAATTTTCCGAAAATGAAGTGGTCGTCGGTTCCAATGGTACAGCTTTTTTACTTCCGTTCCAGGTGGGAAAGGTAAAAAAGAACCAACGCTATATTTGGAATAGTGGGGATGCTTCTATGGGTTACGGCCTGCCCGCGGCGATAGGAGCTTGTTTTGCCAATGATAAACGACGCACAGTCTGTTTGGAAGGGGACGGCTCAATTATGATGAATGTGCAGGAACTGCAAACGCTTAAACACTACGATTTACCTGTTAAATTGTTCGTGCTGAACAACAACGGCTATATTTCCATCCAGCAAACTCAAAAGAATTTCTTTGACGGCAGAATGACCGCTTGTACCGTGGAAACGGGCGTTTCGTGCCCTGATTACATTAAATTGGGCAATGCGTTCGGACTTAAAACCGTCAAAATAGACAAATTGAACCATTTAGAAGAACAAATCCGGAAAGTGCTAGAAACGCCCGGCCCCGTGTTGTGCGAGGTAATGTTAACCCCTGGATATACCTTTGCGCCGAAACTTTCCGCGCGCAAACTGCCTGACGGCACAATGATTAGCCCGTCCCTGGAAGATATGTATCCGTTCCTGGACCGCAAAGAAATGGAAGAAAATACTATTAAATGAAAACCATTATCCTTACCGGTGGAACCGGCTATCTTGGCAGACATTTATCGTCCGCATTGGAGACGGAGGGATACCATGTTTTATGCTTGCGCCGCGCCTTTTCGGACGAACAAGCCGAAGCGTTATTTACCCATCAACCCGTATTTGCCGTTATCCATTTAGCCACCTGTTATGGAAGAAATGGGGAGAGTATGGCTGAACTAACGGAGGGGAACTTGCTCTTTCCGTTAAAGGTTCTCCACCTTGCCATAAAACATAAAGTAAAAGCCTTCCTAAATACGGATACGATTTTAACGCGTTTTCTTAATCCGTACGCGCTGTCTAAGGCGCAATTTGCGGAGTGGCTAAAACTATCAGCCGATAACATCACGGCGGTAAATATCCGGCTGGACCATTTTTATGGGCCGTTTGATACTCCTAATAAGTTTATTGCGTTTCTATTTAAAAGTTTTCGCGAAAATGTGCCCGAATTAAACCTAACGGAAGGCGCGCAAACGCGGGATTTTACTTACATAGATGATGTGGTAAGCGCATATTTGTCCATATTAAAACACTCGGACGAATTTCCGCGCGGAAAGGTAACCGCCTTTGAGGTTGGAACAAACCGCAAAACAAGCATAAAAGATTTAGTTTTACTGGTTCAACGCACCTGCGGCAACACGGCTACGCGCCTAAACTTTGGCGCGCTCCCATATAGAAAAAATGAACAACTGGATTATGATTTAGATACAACCGCCCTTGAATCATTAGGTTGGAAAGCCGAGGTTTCGCTGGAACAAGGGCTGTGTAATATTATGAGAGAAGAATATGGAACAGATAAATAATCTGGTTTTAGGGGCTGGAATTTCCGGACTTTCTTGTGCGTTTCATTTAAATAAAAAGAAACAACAAGCAATCATTTGCGAAGCCTCTAATGATTGGGGCGGTCTGTGCGGAAACTTTTCTATACAAGGGTTCCGTTTTGATAAATTTGTGCATTTTTCGTTTACAGAAAACGAATATGTTAAAAATTTATTTACCCATAATTTAGAAATTCTTGTTCACAAACCGGAACTTACTAATTTTTATTATGGAAAATGGTTAAAACATCCGGCACAAAATAATTTACAATGTTTAAATTTCCAGGAAAAAGTGAAAATTTTTCTTTCTTTTTTAACTAAACCGCATATTACGCCCACTAATTATGATGAATGGTTGCGTGTTCAATATGGCAATTATTTTGCAGAACATTTTCCGATGAATTATACCCGTAAATATTGGGGGCTTGAAGCAAAAGAATTAGAAACAAAATGGGTTGGGAAGCGAATGCGCCCCATTACTATAAAAGAAATGCTGCAAGGGCTTATGCATAAAAAACAAAAAACACTTTATTATGCTAAAAATATGCGCTATCCCCAAAAAGGCGGTTTTAAATCTTTTCTGTCCGTCTTGGCTCAAAAAACAGATATTAGATTAAATAAAAAGGCTGTAAAAATAAACCCAACCACAAAAGAGGTCTTTTTCGCAGATGGGTCAAGGATAACATATCGGAATCTTATTTCTACAATTCCTTTGCCGGAAGTAATTAAATTATTGCCTAATGTTCCGGCCTCGGTACAAGATGCCGCTCGTAAGTTGCGTTATACTTGCGGGTATATGGTATCAGTCGCACTAAAAAAGCCATATGACTTTAAGGGCAATTTACTGTTTTATGTATATGATAAAGAGATTCCGTTCGCCCGGGTTTATTTTCCTTCTATTAAATCGCCGGATAATGTCCCTGCCGGAGCAAGTTCTTTACAAGCAGAAATATTTTTCGCCAATGATACCCCGGTTCCTAATAAGGAAATGATTTTAACACGCACAATACAAGGCTTGTTGGCAACAGGTATTATCCAAGAGAAAGATATTTTATTTACAGATATTCGTTTTGAGCCATATGCAAATGTAATTTTTGATTTGCAAATTTATAATAATAGAAAAATAGTTTTAGATTATTTAAAACATATCCAAATTATCCCTGCGGGCCGCTTTGGAACGTGGGAATATTTATGGACCGACCAATGTGTCCTTAACGGGAAAAATGTTGCAGAGCAAATCACAGGAGATAACATATGAACCAACACACAGATTTGATATCCATATTCTTGCCATATTATAACGATAAGAATTTTTTGCCGCAAGCAATTAATTCTATATTAGCCCAAACCTACACTAATTGGGAATTATTTTTAGTCAATCACAACTCAGCAGACGGCTCTCGGGATATTGCCCACTCGTTTAAGGATATTCGCATTAAACATATTGACATGCAACATAATACCGGAGCGGTGGGGGCTATTTTGTTTGACGAATTTTTAAAGCAAGCAAAAGGCAATTATATCAAAACCTTTTCTGCCGATGATGTATTGTTGCCGCATTGTTTTGAACTTTTGCTTACGGCACTAAAAAAAGCGCCTGAACAATCATTTTGTTTCGGAAATGCAGAATATGTAAATGAAAAATTACAAAAACTTGGTTCCACTTTCTTTCAAAACAGGGATGGGTTTGATATTAATGCAACGGCTCCAGAATATTTAAAAAAAATGATTAATGGTATTTCGCCATTTCCTTATGCGGGTTTTTTGGCTTCACGGGAAGCATTTGATTTTTCTATTGATAAAACAACTATTATGATGTTTGATATGGCTATCTACGCTAATTTGCTGGTTAAGGGATATACTCCTATTTTTATTGATACTCCCGTAGCCTTGTATCGTATTCATTCTGGGCAAACAACAGGTTTGACCCAGTACCACAAAGTCGTATCCCGCTCTATGTTTGAGGTGTTTAATTATCTTAAAATTTTTTTAAACATAAAAAATGTTATGCTTCTAAAACAAGCATTCCCAGATAATACCATTATTCAAAAATTACAAAAAGGAGAAGAAAACTTATTACCCTTTGCTGTGGCCAAATATTTGGCAGATTCTCCTGATATTTATAGGGTTTTGGCGGGACGTATGTTCTTATCCGAAATATTTAATAATGATGAAATCCGTCTGCTTATAGAACACAAATTTAATTATTTTGTTGCTGATTTTAGAAAGTTATATACGGACCATCCCGTATATTTATCTTATAGAGAACCTCTATCCGATAAAAACATTCCATTATTCCGTTTAATATACTTACTTTTTAGAAGGATATGGGATATACTGACTTTTCGCAGTCTTTATCATAAATATAAAGAAAACAAAACAAAAACAAAAAAAATTAGTTGCTAAAAGCGAAGAGTGAGAAACCATTATATAGGATATTTTATGAATACCCCACTTGTAACTGTTATTACCTCTTATTATAATGACCAATCCTTTTTAAAGGATGCCATAGATTCTGTATTGGCACAAACTTATAAAAATTGGGAATTAATATTAATTAATCACGCCTCCACGGATAGCAGCAGAGATATTGCGCATTCCTATAAAGATGAACGGATAAAGCATATAGATTTGCACCAAAATTATGGTGCCACCGGAAATTTTTTAGCACAAACAGGACTAAAAAATGCAAATGGAGAATTTATAAAATTTTTATCGGCTGATGATATCTTAAAACCAAATGCTTTAAATACTTTACTACAAGCCGCGTTAACAAACCAGGCCGACCTTGTTTTTGGAAATTTAGAGTTTATTGATATACACAAAAATTTACTTGGCAAAAACTGGTTTGAACATCACTATCCAATTTTAGGAGACGAGATTGCTTATTTGCAAGCCCTGTTGCAAGGAACAAGTCCTTTGCCTTTTCCTGGGAATTTTATAAGAAAAAAGGTTGCAGAACAGATACATTTAGACTGCTCTATAATTTTAAATGCGGATATGCGTAATTGGGCAGAAATTTTATTAAATGGGGGGAAACTGTGCTTTGTTTCAGCTTGTTGGTGCATCCGTTCCTTACCCGTTGTTTGTCGGCATCCCATTTGGCTACGTCAATCCGGTAGCCTGTTGTAAACTCGATGCGCTGGCTTGCGTATATG
>OIZS01000777.1_pt1 | contig 12225 bp, 6 predicted proteins | sample 1588641 | NCBI WGS metagenome assembly OIZS01 (sample SAMN03283240) | human gut metagenome | biome: human-associated habitat; material: feces | host: Homo sapiens | place: Peru | collected 2012
GACAATGGCAGCTATCGCTATGGTGGCTATATGCACCAAATGGGTCAATTAGTTCTTGGCTACTACGAGGAAGAAAAGTTTGACGACCATGGCAATAGCACCCTCCATGAAAATTGGGCAACACCCGAAGAGGACCTTGCGGCAGACGCCAATACTAATGAGGGTTATGTACTTGAAGATGGTGTTAAGCACGATTACAAGTACGAAGGTCCTCACGGAGAGATGACAGAAGACATTGAGTCGGACTATGACACAGACGAAAGCGCATACCTGCCAAATATGAAGGTAAACTACGACTCATTCGTTGACGCTGCTGCTACAACAGCCATCAAGGGTGTCAAGAACAATGCCTACGAACCTGCAACATTCTACAACCTCCAGGGTATGAAGGTTAATGGCAATGCCAAGGGTCTCTATATCATGAAGCAGGGCAGCAAGACTGTAAAGATAATGAAATAAGGACAGCAACCTACAAAACGCAAAAAAGGCTCTTCTAAAAGAAGAGCCTTTTTTGTTTGTCGGGGCGACAGGATTCGAACCTGCGACCACCTGGTCCCAAACCAGGCGCGCTACCGGACTGCGCTACACCCCGTTGGAGGATTTCATCATTACTTGTCTCTACCAACTGACATTAAAGACAGAACTTACAGAGACTTTTACATCGAAAGAGGTCGGGGCGACAGGATTCGAACCTGCGACCACCTGGTCCCAAACCAGGCGCGCTACCGGACTGCGCTACACCCCGTTTTTCGATTGCGAGTGCAAAGGTACAAATAATAATCGTAACCACCAAGCGTTTCGCTAAGAAATTAGCAAAAATTTTTTAAAAAGATGGGCATTAACAACTAATATGCAAGTTGTTAATGCCCATCCGTACATTATATAATGTATTTTGTTGTTACTAATACATTATTTTATCACGTCCTTATTAGTCCTTGATGATATCAAGCTCCTTGAACACGCGCTTCAAGATCTGAACACCACGCTCTACCTGCTCCTCTGTATGGGTAGCCATAAGGGCGAAACGTACGAGAGTGTCCTGTGGTGCGCAAGCTGGCGGAATAACAGGGTTGATAAACACGCCATACTCGAAAGCCTTAGCAGTAGCAAGGAATGTCTTGTCTACATCGTGTACGTAAAGCGGGATAATCGGGCTCTGTGTCTCGCCAATCTCGAATCCCTCCTCCTTAAAGCGACGCAACGCATAGTTGGTAACCTTCCAGAGCTTCTCAATGCGCTCAGGCTCCTTCTTGATAATGTGCAATGCCTCAAGAGCGGCAGCTGTAGCAGCCGGAGTGTTTGACGCACTGAAGATGTATGTACGGCATGTATGACGCAGATAGTTGATAGTATCCTTGTCGCCAGCGATAAAGCCACCGATACTTGCCATTGACTTTGAGAATGTACCCATAATAAGGTCAATCTCGTCGGTCAGTCCGAAGTAGTCGCATACACCGCGGCCTTGCTTGCCGAACACGCCAAGACCATGAGCCTCATCCACCATAATAGAGCAGTTGTACTTATGCTTAAGCTCTACAATCTTAGGCAGATTAGCCAAGTCGCCCTCCATAGAGAACACACCGTCTACAACGATAAGCTTGACAGCCTCGTGTGGCAGATTCTTGAGCACACGCTCAAGATCGTCCATATCGTTGTGCTTATAGTGCAGCTGTGTGGCAAACGACAGACGGCGTCCGTCTACGATGCTCGCATGGTCGCGGTCGTCGCAGATAATATAGTCGCCACGTCCTACCACTACCGCAAGAACGCCCGAGTTTACAAAGAAACCTGTAGAGAAGCACAATGTCTCGTCCTTACCGATGTATTCGGCAAGTTCCTTCTCGAGCTGCACGTGCAAGTCGAGAGTACCATTGAGGAAACGGCTACCGGCACAGCCCGAACCATACTTGTCCAAAGCCGCCTTTGCAGCGTCAATAATACGCTGGTCGCCAGTAAGACCAGTATAAGCATTTGAGCCAAACATGAGAACCTTATGTCCTCCCATTTCCACTTCTGTGCCCTGCTTGCTCGTTATCTCACGAAAATAGGGGTACACGCCCTCTGCCATGTACTTCTGTGGAAGACGATAGCTCTTGTATTTTTCCTGTAATTGTCCCATTTTAATTTGATATAGGTATCAAAACCCAATATTGTTATTTCCAATGTGCAAAGTTACAAATAAAAACCAATATAATGACAAAAAAACAAAGAAATGTGGGCTTTTGAGTAATTTTAATCAAGAAAAAACCAAAATGAAACTTTAAATTATTAACTTTGTATATATTTTATGTAGATTAAACAACACGTATGAAAAGAAAAGCTGTTTTCATAATCAATCTCAAATCTGGCACATCCGACAAGGCTGCCATACCAGACCTCATTGCCTCAACTCTTGACAGAGACAAGTTTGACTATGAAATTGCCATAACACAATATGCAGGACACGCCTCCGAAATTGCCGCTAAGGCTAAGGACGAGGGCGTCGACGTTGTAGTGGCTGTCGGTGGCGACGGTACTGTGAACGAGGTGGCAAGAGCCATTGTCCACTCCAACACTGCCTTAGGTATCATTCCGTGCGGTTCGGGCAACGGATTGGCACGCCACCTGCTTATACCCCTCAACGCGCGCAAGGCTATAGAGATAATCAACACTTGCGAGATACGCGACCTCGACTATGGCATCATCAACAACTACCCATTCTTCTGCACTTGCGGAATGGGCTTTGACGCCTTTGTAAGCATGAAGTTTGCCGAGGCTGGCAAGCGCGGACCCATAACCTACGTGGAGAATGTGCTGCGCGAAGGCCTCAAGTACAAGCCCGAGACATACACCATACAAGACGACAACGGTACAACACAATACAAGGCGTTCCTCATATCGTGTGCCAATGCATCGCAGTACGGCAACAATGCCTACATAGCACCGCAGGCCTCGATGAGCGACGGGCTGATGGACGTCATCATCATGGAACCCTTCGACCTCTTGCAGGCTCCGCAGATAAGCATCGAGATGTTCAACAAGACTCTCGACAAGAACTCGAAGATTAAGTCGTTCCGTTGCCAGAAGTTGCACATCCACCGCGACACACCGGGTGTTATCCACTATGATGGCGACCCAGTAATGACCGGCGATGACATCTTCGTTGAGCTTAAGCCTAAGGGCATAAAGATAGTTGTCAACCCGTTTGCCGACCGCAGCGAGCGACAGCCTAACGCTTTGCAGAATGCGGCAGCCGAGCTATTCAACGAGATACACGACATTAGGGAGGAAATAAGCCAGAGCACTCGCAAGTTTCAGGCTTGGAGCAAGGCTATACAAAAGAAGCTGAATCTCTAACCACATAGGTGATATACACAGTGGAGGTTCTACACCTATTTATATTATATGTCTAACAACTCTTTCACATTCCGTCAATTCACGATACACCAGGACCGGTGCGCTATGAAGGTAGGCACCGACGGAGTGCTGCTCGGGGCATGGGCTCCGGGCGGAAAGCACATTCTCGACATTGGCACCGGCACCGGGCTCGTGGCTATAATGCTTGCGCAGCGCTTTGGCGATGCGCAGGTTACGGCTGTGGAGATAGACCATGATGCCGCTTTGCAAGCTGCCGACAACATCAGCAGTTCGCCATTTGCACAGCGTATAAGCGTTGTTGAGACATGTATACAAAACTTTAAAGGTGCCGACACACAGACATTCGACTGCATTGTGTCCAATCCGCCTTTCTTTACAGATAGTCTTAAGAACCCCGACTCGCAGCGCGCCACCGCCCGACACGCTGACACCCTACCCTATCGCGACCTCTTCGCCGCCGTCAAAAGATTACTTGCCGACGATGGAGAGTTCAGCGCTATCATACCATCCGACTGCCTGTCTGCCTTCATAGCCGAAGCCTACCTTGCGCACCTCGTACCCGTAAGGCGCCTTGCCATACGCACTACACCACGCAAGCAGCCCAAACGCCACCTCGTGTCGTTCGGTCACGCATCTTCGGCAAAAACCGCAACCAACGAAGAACGGTGTCTGATGAACCCCGACGGCTCACGCTCTGAATGGTACAACACCCTGACATCCGAGTTCTATCTATAAACCGCAACTAAAAGGACTACACGACCATGATAAGAAAAGCCATAACACTGATTTGCCTTTTGGTATCGCTCTGTGCCAAAGCGCAGAACACATACTTCAACCATCTCACACCTGCCGACGGATTGTCGCAGATATCTGTCAACAGCATATACGCCGACAGCGACGGTGTGCTGTGGATAGCCACACGCGTCGGACTCGACAGCTACAACGGCAATTCTATCCATGTATACAGCTACCAGCCGGGCAATCCGCGCTCGCTGTTCTGCAACAACATTCGCCACATAACGGGCGACGGCAAGCGCATGCTTTACCTCGTATGCTCGGAGGGTGTGGTACAGTTTGACATACGTACGCAGGTGTTCACCACGCTGCATCATGGCAGCAACGAGGCTATATGCTATAAGGATGTGTTGTATATGAGTACGCACAACGTGGTACAGCGCTTCGACACCAACTGCAAGAAGAGCACCGTGCTTACACGCCTGCCCAAGGGCGAAGTGATTGAGTCGATGACTTGCGACAGCCGCAACCGCCTGTGGATAGGTACATACAGCGGCGGTCTTTATTGCTACGACCGCGGCAAGCTGAGCCATATCATAAAAGATGCACACATTACCACTATATACGAGGACAGCAAGCACAACATTTGGGTAGGAAGCTGGAACCGGGGCTTCTGGACTATCGCGCCTAACGGCAAGATTGTAAATACAATCAACGACAAGTGGCTTGTAAGCAACTTTGTGCGCACCTTCTGCGAGGACAATCGAGGCAATGTGTGGATTGGCACCTACCACGGACTGATGAGCTACAATCCCTCAACGGGCGCTCACCGCCTTTTCACTGCCGACGGAATGTCGGGCAGCCTTACCAACTCGAGTATATGGAGCATCATTAAAGACCGCCAAGGCACTTTGTGGATTGGCACCTACTTTGGCGGTGTAAACTACTTCAATCCCGAAAACGAGATATACACACGCTACCGTGCCATTGCCGGCTCAAATGCCGGTCTGTCGTTCCCAGTTGTGGGCAGTATGACGGAGGACAACCGTGGACGCCTGTGGATATGCACCGAAGGCGGCGGCATGAACGTGCTCGACCGACGTACCAACAAGATAGAACGTATCAGCAGCATAAACATTGCCAACCTCAAGGCTGTACACTTCGACAACAAGCGAAACACAATGTGGGTTGGCACACACCTCGGCGGACTCTACAGGCTCGACCTTTCTACGGGCAAGACCTATATCTACAAGCATCAGCGAGGCAACAACCGCACGTTGCCATCGGATGTGGTTAGGTCTATAACCGCATACGGCGACAAGCTCGTAATTGGCACCCAGGGCGGTGTAGCCATACTCGACCCTACCACCACCAACCAAAACAGCTTCACTCCGCTGCTCGTTGGCAAGCTCAGTGTACCCGTACCAAGCGTGTGCGTCGACAAAAAGCAGCAGCTATGGATAGCTACCGAGGGCGACGGCGTGTTCTGCGTCAACCCCAAGAACGGCAAGACCAAACAGTATCTGCACAGGCACAACACCACAACGTCCATCGTAAGCAACTATATCAACAACATATCTGCCGACCGCAACGGACGTCTGTGGTTTGCCATGGCCAACAACAGCATCTGTACATACAACGAGAACGACGACACCTTCAGCAGCTACGGCGGAGCCGAGGGTCTGTCGGGCGATGCCGTATACGCCACAGCACCGTCTTCGCTCAACAACCGCGACATCCTGCTCATTACCAACCGCGGCTTCTCGGTGTTCGACACTAACGCCAAGCACTTCCGCAACTACGACCGCACATCAGGCATACCACTTGAGAGCATCAACGAGAACGCTCTATATGTGGCTACCAATGGCGACATATATCTCGGCGGAATAGACGGTATGGCTAAGTTCAACGAGCGCGACCTATACAAGAGACCGCAACCATACCACATCGGATTTGGCGAGCTTTACGTCAACGGCGAGGAGATAAAGCCTGGCGACAACAGCGGCATACTTGACGAGGCGCTGCGCTTTACAAAGGAGATAGTGCTGAGCCACGACGACAAGATGTTCAGCGTTGAGCCGTTCACTACCAACTTCATCCGTACCTACGACATGCCATTGCAGTACAGAATGAAGGGGGTGGCCGACCAGTGGATACCCACACGCACCAAAGTGATATCCTTCAACGGACTTAGTGCCGGCACCTATACGCTCGAGTTGCGCTGTCCTGGCAGCGACATCGAGCCAGTAAGCCTTCGCATCAAGATTCTGCCGCCATGGTATATGTCGTGGTGGGCATACATTATATATATAGCCATCATTGGCGGAGCAGGCTGGTGGCTCATACGCGAGTATCGCGACCGCATACGCTTGGGCGAATCGCTAAAGTTTGAGCAGCAGCACGTCAAGGATATCGAGGAGCAGAACCAGTCGAAGCTGCGCTTCTTTACCAACGTGTCGCACGAGATACGCACGCCGCTTACCGTCATCATAGGTTTGTCGGAGTCGTTGCTCAAGTCGTCGGCATTTGCCAACGACGTACACAACAAGATTCTTGGCATCTACCGCAACAGTGCCCAGCTGCGCAACCTAATCTCCGAGCTGCTCGACTTCCGTAAGCAGGAGCAGGGCCACACACGCATCTACGTGCATCACGACGACCTCGCCCTCTTCCTTCGCGAGACGGTTATGCTCTTCAAAGAGTATGCCACAAGCAACGACATTGCCCTTGAGCTTAACGTGCCTACATCCATGCCGATGTGGTTTGACCGCAAGCAGATGATGAAGGTGGCAAACAACCTCATATCCAACGCCCTCAAGCACACACCGCAGGGCGGCACCGTAAGCGTGGAGGCTCAAGCCAATGCCGACGGCATGGCTGTGCTTAAGGTTAGTGATACGGGCAGCGGCATAGCACCAGACGACCTTAAGAACATCTTTGTGCGGTTCTACCAATCGCGCAAGATAGAGTCGTTCTCGGACATTGGCACCGGCATCGGACTCGACCTTACCAAGGGAATTGTGGAGATGCACCACGGCACAATAAGCGTCGACTCTGCTCCAGGCAAGGGCACAACCTTCACCGTTGTGCTGCCTATGCGTCGCGACGCATTCCTGCCGTCCGAGATTAACGACGCACCAGCAGTGAAGACAGAAACCGCAGAGCCGTCATTACTCCCGGCAACAACAGCTCAAGCCGAGACACCAACAAACATCTCGGCAGACGAGTCGGAGGCAGAAAGCCGCCCGTCTATACTCATCGTTGAGGACAACGACGATATACGACAATTGCTCGTAACGCTGTTTAGCCCCTACTACCGCACATCTACAGCCGTTGACGGACGCGAAGCTCTCGAAATGGTGGCAGACGAAAAGCCTGACCTCGTGCTTAGCGACGTGCTTATGCCGCACATGTCGGGCATAGACCTGTGCAGAGCCATAAAGCGCGACTTCTCTATATGCCACATCCCGGTGGTTCTGCTAACGGCACGTACTGCCGTAGAACAGACAATAGAGGGCTTGAAGACGGGTGCCGACGACTATGTTACAAAGCCGTTCAACAGCGGTGTGCTGATATCACGATGCAACAACCTCGTCAACTCAAGACGTATGTTGCAGCGTAAGTTCAGCAAGCATCCGCACACCGAGGCAGACGTGCTCGCCACAAACCCGTTGGACAAGGATCTGCTCGACCGTGCTATGAAGATTATCGACAAGTACTACACCGACTCGTCGTTCAGCGTTGACACCTTTGCCAAGGAGATTGGTATGTCGCGTACAGCGTTCTTCAACAAGTGGAAGGATCTTACCGGCGACACGCCTAAGGGCTTCATCCTTAATATGCGCTTGCGCAAGGCTGCCGACATGCTGCGCAACCGACGCGAAATGAGCATATCAGAGGTTAGCTATGCCAATGGTTTCTCGTCGCCACGCTACTTCTGCAAGTGCTTTAAAGATGCCTACAAAATACAGCCGTCGGCATTTAGAAACGGCGAAGAATAAGCGAGTTGTTGCTCGCCGAACAAACAACGTTTAAGAAAAAAAGGAGGTACGGCATCCGAACCGTACCTCCTAATATAACTTCATTTTACTTTATAATCCAATCCGTAATAGTGCGTTCCTCGCTACTATAGTTTACCCCAACCTTAACAAGGCGCTTGCCGTCTGCAATATACGGAACAAGATAACCCTTATCGTCAATCTGCTTAAGGGCTGCATCTGCCGAACCATCAAACTTAAGCTCCATAACATACACAACATCAGGGAGTGTTATCACGATGTCGGCACGGCCATGTGCGCTCTGCTCCTCCACCTTTACATAAGCTCCGACAAGCGAGAACAGCAGGTAGAAGATTGTCTGCACATCGCGCTCCGTCTTGTTGGACAAGCGATAACTCAAACCCGCAAGATAAGCACGCATCTGTGTAAGGGCCTCCTCCATATCATCGGCAAGAAGAGCCTTGACAAACTTTACAACAAAACTACTGTTCGAACCTGATGCCGGTATGAGATAGTTGGTTGCAAACGAACGCACCATACCCATTTCAACCTCCTCATTAGGATAAGCAAGAGTGTAGACACCGAACATTGGGTCGTAATGCTTAATGGTGAGGTAGCCACTCTGATAGAGCAAGGGCAAGGCTGTTGTCATATTCTCGGGAGATATATCAAACTCCTCCACACTTGCGTCACGCCCTGACACATCACGCAGACTGACATTATACTTCTGAAGAAGTTTAATGATATATGTAGGTGTTCCCGACTCAAACCAATAGTTGCTAATATCACCAGAAGCAAAAGCCTTTATTAAACTAAATGGATTGTACACATCCTCTGAATGTTTACTGAAATGATATCCGTCATATTTCTTCTTCAACAGAGCAAAGGTATCATCTACACTTATATGCAGATGTTCGGCAAGCCTCTCTACATCTTGAAGCATTTGTGTATGCAATTCGTCACTGCTTATACCGCAAATAGCCGAATATTGGTCGTACATCGATATGTTGTACAGATTGTTCAGTTCGCTAAAGATGCTTAGCTGTGAAAACTTGGTGATGCCTGTAAGGAACACAAACTCAAAATACGGGTCGAGCGACTTTATAGGCGAATAGAAGTTCTGCATTATTCGGCGCAATGCAGCAAGGTTCTGTTCCTCGTGCACAACGTCAAGAAGCGGAGCGTCATACTCGTCTATAATAAGCACAACCTTTTGATGTGTATGCTCATAGGCAGCCTTTACGATGTTGGCAAATCGAATGTTTGGCTTTTTGTCTGTCTCTTCTTCTATACCATAAAGTTTTTCGTATGGCCGCAACATATAGTCCAAATATTCCTCAAGCATCGCCACATCCATGTGCTTGGCAGCACTCATGTCAAAGTGCAACACCGGATGGCACGTCCAATCAAGTTCTTTCTTACTGATAGCAAGACCCTCGAACAGCTCCTTGCGACCTTCGTAATACGAGTGAATCATTGAGGCAAAGAGCGACTTGCCGAATCGTCTTGGACGACTCAGAAATATATATTTGTAGCCATTACCAATAAAATCGGCAAGATACTGTGTCTTGTCAACATATATATAGTTGCGCTCACGAATCTCGCTGAAAGTCTGTATTCCTACCGGATATTTTCTTATTTCTGCCATAACCTTTATCCTCCTTGGTTGGGTTGTTTCTGTTTTTATGCCACTAAGTTACAAATAATTTCGGTACAAACCGAATAAAACAAGAAGCAAGTGGATAATTCCGCCAATTTATTGTAACTTTGTAGCGAATTTAATCCTAAAACAAACCTATTATGTTTAAACAATTCATTACAACAATTTTCGTTTCATTGTTCTGCCTTTGTCTTTCAGCAAAGACCGCAGCCACAGCCAGCTGGCAAATCATTCCGTTGCCAAAGCAGGTGACAACAACCGGTGGACAGCCGTTTATGCTTAGTGGCAAGACCACCATCTACTATGCCGACGGCGATGCCAAGCAGAAGCGCAACGCCGAATTTCTTGCCTCATACATCAAGGAGATAACCGGCATCAACGTTGCCACAACAACCCGTAAGGCCAACAACCAGATTCAGCTCGGCATTGCCAACGTTGCCGGCGGCAACGAGGCTTATCGCCTCGACGTGTCGAAGAAGGCAGTTGTGCTTGAAGGCACAACACACGCAGGCGTGTTCTATGGCTTGCAAACCATCATGAAGGCTCTGCCTATCGTTAAGGACGCCAAGCAGGTAGCGCTGCCGGCAGCCAACATCAGCGACGCTCCGCGCTTTGCCTACCGTGCGTTTATGATCGACTGCGGTCGCCACTTCTTCAGCGTCGACTACCTCAAGAAGCTTATCGACGTGTTCGCCATGCACAACATCAACTACTTCCACTGGCACCTCACCGAGGACCAAGGCTGGCGCATAGAGATAAAGAAGTATCCTAAGCTTACAGAGATTGGCTCTAAGCGCTCTGGCACCATCACCGCCCCCAACTCGGGCAAGTACGACAACGTGCCTGTTTCTGGCTACTACACACAGGACGACGCACGCGAGATTGTACGCTACGCTGCCGAACGCTACATCACCGTTATCCCCGAGATTGATATGCCGGGCCATATGCAGGCTGCCCTTGCATCCTACAACGACCTTGGCTGCACCGGCGGTCCGTACGAGGTATGCCAGCACTTTGGCGTTATAAAGGAGGTTATGTGTGCCGGCAAGGCCCAGACATTGCAGTTTGCCAAGGACGTTGTCAACGAGATTATGGACATCTTCCCTTCTCACTACATCCACATCGGTGGCGACGAGTGTCCAAAGAACCGTTGGAAGGAGTGTGCCAACTGCCAGGCCAAGATTGCCGAGTTGGGACTGAAGGACATCGAGGGCCACTCTAAGGAAGACCAGTTGCAGACATGGTTCATGGACGAGGTGGCAAAGGACATACGTGCACGCGGCCGAAAGATGATTGGTTGGGACGAGATTCTCGACGGCACACCGTCTAAGGACATTACCGTTATCGGTTGGACAAGCCCCAAGGCCACTGTACGTGCTGCCAAGGCTGGACACCCAACAGTTATCGCTCCTATACAGAACTTCTACTTCAGCAACGTTCGCCTTAACAAGATTACCGGCATCCCAAGCATTGAGCGTGTGTACAACCTCGACCCATACCAGGACGGACTGACTGCCGACGAGCAGAAGAACATCATCGGAGCAGAGGGTTGTATATGGACCGAATGGGTTAAGGACACCAAGAAGATGGAATGGGAACTGCTGCCACGACTTGCCGCCCTGTGCGAGGTTCAGTGGACACCGAGAGAGCAGCGCAATCTCGACTCGTTCCTCCAGCGTATGCTCCACATCCACGACATCTACCGTCTAAAGGGCCTCAACTACAAGGAGGATATCGAGCAGGCTGTAAAGAAGTAGAAAAATGTTTTTTCTGCGCAACCTATCATTCTATCACTATTTTGTTAGGTATGTGTGAGGTTAGTGATGGGTGGCACGCCATTACGTAGCCCCACAGCAGACACTTCGCGCTGATACACAACACGTTACATCACATACACCAAACAAAATAGTGATAGAATGATAAGTTGCAGAAAAAAAAACAAATACATAAGGGGATATATAATATGAGGTAGGCATATTGACGCACTGGCCAAGCCTTTGTAACAATCCAACTAAGCCTTACTTGCAACGTCATTAAGCCTTAATTGGTAACCAATGGAGCCTTAATTGCAAGGTCATTAAGCCTCCATTGGCTACCAACCTATTCTTAATTCTCTTTAAGCAATGTGTCGAGGAAAGAGTCGAGGTCGCTGTCAAGTCCCTCCATAAGGTCCTTGCCAATAATCACGGTGTCGTCGTCGGCAATATAAAGCTCGCCAACCGACTCCTTGTCGTCATTCTCAAGAACGAAGCTGTATGGCTTCAAGATGCCGAGATTGTCGGCAACAACGTCGAAAGCCTTAATGGTGTTGTGCAACACACGCTCCACATTGTCGTAGAAATCTTCATCGGTATTGCCTATCCACTGTTCAACGACACAACGTGTTATCTCCTTGTCGTCATCGTCGAATGCCACCATTTCGCCACTATCCTGCGACACCCTGACATGAATGTCGGTTACTAAAGAGGTGTCTTC
>OIZS01000779.1_pt1 | contig 12174 bp, 16 predicted proteins | sample 1588641 | NCBI WGS metagenome assembly OIZS01 (sample SAMN03283240) | human gut metagenome | biome: human-associated habitat; material: feces | host: Homo sapiens | place: Peru | collected 2012
CCGGATTCCTGCGGGATTCAGACCCTTTTATTCGGCACGATTTTTTGTAGTTTTTTTTGGGGCAATGGTGTCCCTGCGGGGCAATAGATACCGGCCAGGCACCACCCACGAAATTTATCAATTTCGCGGGGCCCGGACGCCGGTATGACGACTTAAAAAGCCAAGAATTGTCATTGCGAGCAAAGCAATCCATCGGGAACCGACACCCTGCCCTGCGCCCCCCCTCTGGCCAGAGGGGAACTTAGCCCGCGTCCCAGACATAAACGATGTTCGTAAAATACGGTCCCCAACCACACCCCACCGTCATACCGGCGCAGGCCGGTATCCATTGTGTTCCCTTGGCACGTCACAATTGAGTGATTAGTCACCAATAATAAAATCCGCAATTGCTCGGACATGGCTCGCATTCGCTCGCACTGTATAGCCCCTATTCCCGCCTACGCGGGAATGACAATAAGGAGTGTCCGCCATCGGTGCGCTTCATTGCTCTCGGTTTTATCCACGATATCCCATCGCAACGACAAACATTTCAACGCTGTCCTTGCGCGAGGCAGGCGGTTTTATATGATGCACCGTATCAAATTTAGCCTTTATCTGTTTTATCAATTCGCCGGTTGTGCCACCAGTGAACGATTTGGCGACAAATGTCCCACCCGGTTTTAATGCACGCAACGCAAAATCAAATGCGTATTCCAGCAACACCATCTGGCGCAAATGGTCGGTCTTTTTATGCCCCACAGTGTTCGGTGCCATATCAGATAATACAACGTCAACAGTGCCGTGACCCACTGCATCATCTGGTAAATTCAACTTGTCCACCAGCCACCCCAGCGCAGCATCGGTTGTAAAATCGCCCTGATAAAATTCAACACCTGGAATCGGTGCTATTTCCAGTAAATCCATTGCAAACACACGCGAACGCGGATACTGACGCACCACGTATTGTGTCCACGAGCCCGGTGCCGCCCCCAAGTCAACAACAATCTGACCATTTTTCAAGAAATGAAATTTTTCGTCCATTTCAATCAATTTATACGCTGCCCGCGCACGATAGCCATCACGATGGGCACGCGCAACATATGGATCCGCTGCCTGGCGTTGCAACCACGCGACCGATGATTTATGTGCTGCAATTTTTTTATTCAGTATTTTCATTTTATTGTCATTCCGCAGAGCCTGTGCGTGTTGCGCCAGCAACAGTCATATGGCGAGTGCAGAATTTTTATCCAGTATTTTCATTTAGTTACTGTTGGTGGGACGTACGCTGGCGACGCATCAATTCCCAGTAATCAGAATACACAGCCGCTGCGGCCGCCCGCGCATCAGGATACAGACGATAAGACCCCGCATCTGACGGTCGTATCACGATATCACGCCGTCCATGATATACATATTCAACAGTGACCGTATACGCATCAATCGCGCCATCTTTCATCGTGACACGGACAGGATATACGTTTTTAATATCCCAATTAAACAGTTTTGTCAGTTTTACTTTCATTGCCTTAGTTACCTTGTTTTTTCATGCGTTCCATAATGGCTTCCATTCCGCCCATGCGTTGCACCATCGCCATCTGTTGGCGCATTTTGTTATATTGTTTGATAATATGTTCAACATCACGCACCGTGCAGCCCGCGGTTTCGGCAATGCGGGCCTTGGCATTGGCAAACACTTTATCTGGTTCCGCACGTTCGGCGGGGGTCATCGCTTCCAGTATTTTAATCTGGGCTTCAACACTGCCATCTTTAATTTTTTCCTTCATCGCAGCAACTGCACCAGACATACCCGGCACCATTTTTAACAGTCCACTGAAATTGCTCATCTTTTTAATCTGTTTTAACTGGGCCAACATGTCGTTCATGTCAAACTGACCCGACATCATACGCTGGGCAGTTTCCTTCATTCCAGATGGCATTTTTTCTTCCATCTGTTTTAATTCTTTCTCGCTAAGTGTGGCGTTGTCTGTTTTAACTGTTTCTTGTTTCTTTTTGCCAAAGCCGAACATTTTTCACTCCTTATGTTTTATTTATATATTATTTGCCAATTTGCGTTTTGTCCAGATACCGACGCAAATATTTTCCAGTCAATGATTCTGGAACCGCGGCAACCTGCTCTGGCGTGCCAGCGGCAATCACGCGGCCACCACCTGCCCCACCGGTCGGTCCCAGATCAATTACCCAGTCTGCAGTTTTAATTACGTCCAGATTATGTTCAATCACAATAACCGTGTTTCCTGAATCAACCAATTCGTGCAGCACCGACAGCAACAATTTTATATCTTCGAAATGCAGACCAGTTGTTGGCTCGTCCAAGATATACATCGTCTGGCCCGTGCTGCGTGCGGCCAATTCTTTGGACAGTTTGATACGCTGCGCCTCGCCCCCGGACAGATCCAGCGAACTTTGACCCAATTTTATATAATCCAAACCGACGCGTTTCAATAATTCCAGTTTGCGTGAAATCTGGGGCACATTGATGAACAGATGATATGCCTCGTCAACAGTCATGTTCAAGACATCTGCGATTGATTTGCCCTTGTATTTGACTGCCAACGTTTCTTCGTTATAACGCGCACCATGGCATTTATCACACTCGACATACACATCTGCCAAAAAATTCATTTCAATCTTTATCTGGCCGTCGCCTTGACACGCCTCGCACCGACCGCCCTTGACATTAAATGAAAAACGTCCAGACGTGTATCCACGAGCCTTGGCCTCGGGCAGGCCGGCAAAGAAATCACGGATATTTGAAAATACACCAGTATATGTTGCAGGATTACTGCGCGGGCTGCGCCCGATGGGGGATTGGTCAATATCAACGACCTTGTCCACGTTTTCCATACCACGGATAATATCGTGCGCCCCCATTGCAATCTTTGAATTATACAGCGCACGCATCAAGCCTGGATACAGCGTATCTAACAACAGTGTCGATTTACCCGACCCTGATACACCCGTCAGTGCAATAAATTTACCCAGCGGAAATTCAACGTCTATATTTTTCAGGTTGTTTTCGTGCGCCCCGGTAATCGTGATTGATTTGCCATTGCCGGCACGACGTTTTTTTGGAACCTCTATCTTGCGCTTGCCGGTCAGATACTGCGCAGTCAGTGAATCTTTACACTTCATCACCTGTTGTGGTGTTCCGGCAACAACGACATTACCGCCATTTACCCCTGCACCACGGCCAATATCAACCAGGTAATCTGCCGCCCGCATAGCGTCTTCGTCATGTTCAACAACGATGACTGTATTATCCTTGTCGCGCAGCATTTTTAATGTATCAAGTAATTTATCATTGTCACTCTGGTGCAGGCCGATTGATGGTTCGTCCAAAACATACAAAACACCAGACAGACCACTGCCAATCTGGGACGCCAGACGAATACGTTGCGCCTCGCCCCCGGACAGGGTCCCAGCCATACGCGACAACGTCAAATACCCCAGACCAACGTTCTGCAAAAATTGCAGACGCGACGTGATTTCACGCAAAATTATACGCGCAATATCGTTTTCCTTGTGTGTTAAATGATTTGGCAAATCCGTAAACCAGGCCAGCGAATCGGCCACCGACAAATCGCATGCGTCCATAATATCAAACCCATTGATTTTTACACACAACGCCTGGATATTCAAGCGTTTGCCGTGACACATTGGGCACGGCTTTTCAGACAGGTATTTCGCCAGTTCAGCCTTCATCGCATCAGATTCCGATTCGCGCCAACGACGTTCAATATTTGGGATTACGCCCTCATACGGTTTTTCATAAACAAACCCGTTCCAGTTGATTTTAATCGGGTCATCGCCACTGCCATACAGGATTAAATTCTTTTGTTCGGCGGTTAATGTATGCCACGGCTTTGACAACGGAATCTTGTATTTTTTATGTAACGCGTCCAACAGATGTTCAAACTGGCTTAGCATTCCGCCACGCGACCACGGTGCAATCGCCCCGTCTAAAATTGACTTTGACGGGTCTGGTATTACCAAATCTGGCGACATATTCAATTGCATACCTAATCCATCGCACGCCGGACATGCACCCAATGGCGCATTAAATGAAAACAGGCGCGGTTCAATTTTCGGCACGGTAAAACCACTGACCGGGCACGCATAGTTTTGCGAATACAACGTGTCTTCGTTCGTGTCCAGACGACGCACCAGCACCGACCCCGGCACCAGACGCAATGCCCCCTCGAACGACGCATACATACGACTGCGGAATTCATCAATCGCATTGCTGTCGGCGTCCGCCGCCGGCATAGCCAGACGGTCTACAATCACAAATATGTCGTGCTTTTTATTCTTGTCCAATGGTGGCACAGATGATAAATCATATAACTCACCATCAACTATCGCACGCTGGTAACCCTGCTTTATTAAAAATGCGATTTCTTTTTTATATTCACCCTTGCGGGCACGCACCAGTGGGGCCAGGATATAAATACGCGTTGTCGCCGGGATTTTCATTGTCCAATCAACCATTTCAGCAATCGTCTGGGATTTAATTGGCAGACCTGTTACCGGCGAATGCGGCACACCGACACGCGCCCACAACAAACGCAGATAATCGTAAATTTCGGTCACTGTTCCAACAGTTGAACGTGGATTTTTTGACGTGGTCTTCTGTTCAATGGAAATCGCCGGGGCCAGACCTTCTATTAAATCAACATCTGGCTTTTTCTGCATATCCAAGAACTGGCGCGCATACGATGACAGCGATTCAACATAACGACGTTGCCCCTCGGCATAAATGGTATTAAATGCCAGCGACGATTTACCTGACCCCGACACACCAGTCAAGACCACCAATTTATTCTTTGGTATGTCCAGATCAATATTTTTAAGATTATTTTCACGTGCACCGCGAATTTTTATGATTCCACTCATAACCTTAAATATAGAAAAAATATTAAAAATTGCAATAGACGGGGCGAAATTTCTTTCGCCCCGAACGTGTGTATTTATTCCGCATAATTACTCGGCACTGGCGGTGGTTGCCGGCATCAATTTTTCTGGATTCAAATCAATACCAGATTTACGGGTATGATCTGCACCGGCCTTGGGTGCCAATTTACCATTTACCCAAATATCTACGCCACCGGCATTGCCAAATGTTGCCTTGGTGCTGGTCCCAGATGGAACATAATATACATCGCCCGGAACCAAGACACGGCTGAACACGGTGTTTCCGCGACCATCTTCGACTTTGACCCAGGATTCATCAATCGCCTGTAAAATAACGGCAGCCTTGTCACGATTATCAACGCCAAAGCGTTCACGCACGGCGACCGCATAACTTGGCTCAATCACCGCCGCAACCACAGGAGTATCCGCCATCGTGGTCGCATCATCATTTGATTTTCCGCCCATCACAGCCGCGACCACTACAATTACCAAGATTATCGTCGCAACCGCGCCCGCGAACCACACCCAATGGGCACGCACGAACTGCATTGCGCGACGCAACGCGCCACCAAACGTCGGACAGGCATGTGCAACATTGCATGTCGCAGAATCATCAACGGCATCGTCCTTGTCCGAATGTGCCTGGCATTCATCGCCCAGCCCCATTTCGCGTTTTAATTTCGCCACAATTTCATCAGGATTCAGCCCCAATTCCATTGCGTAATTACGCGCAAACCCCAGAATATATACCGGTTCTGGCAACGCGTCGTAATTGCCATTTTCCAGTGCCTGCAAGAATTCTTCGCGAATACACAACAATTTAGAAATTGTTTGAATTTCACGCTTGCGACGACCGGTTGTTCGTGCATTACGCAGTATTTCGCCAACCGTAATTTCAACTTGTGGTTCTGTATTATTTTCGATCATATTTCTTTATCCCTTGTTGCACCTTGTTATCATAAACCTATATTTTGCGACCCGCAACCCCAAAATTCACTAATCGCATCATGCAATGCATCTGCATCTGTGATTTGATTGACGCGAATGCGAAATTCAGACGAATTTGGCAACCCCGATGAATACCACGCCGCGTGCTTGCGAAACATTGGCACCGCAACCGACGCGCCATAATATTCAATCGCATATTGCAAATGTTTCAGCACTATCTCGCCCACATTTTTTGGCACGCAATTGCGCCCTGCAATTTGCCCCAAAACCCACGGACGTCCCAATATTGCACGACCAACCATTACCCCCGCATAGCCCAGATTTTCCATATTCTGGGCATCTTGGGCGGTGGCAATATCACCATTTGCAATAATCGGGATTGGCGCGTCTGACACATCTGGATGCACCGCCGGTCCGACATATAACTGGGCGCGTGTTCGTCCGTGCAGGGTTGCAAAACGCACGCCAGAATCCGCGGCAATTCGCACCAGTTCACACCAGTCGCGATGTGCGTCGTCCCACCCCAGGCGTGTTTTAATTGACACCGGAATATCCACCGCACGCACCACCGCCGACATTATTTTCCCGGCCAGCACATGATCCCGCATCAAAAACGCACCGGCACCGGCACGCGTTGCAACCTTTGGCACAGGACAGCCCATATTTATATCAATCCACCGTGCGCCATTATCCTGTAATATACGTGCCGCATCTGCCATCAGCGACACATTTGCGCCAAAAATCTGGGCACCAACGCACCCTTCGTCTGTATAAGAATCAAAATTACGCAAACAGTTTTTATGCGCCCCCACCAACGAATGACATGAAATCATTTCTGTCACCAACGGCGAATCTGGCGCGAATATACGCAAGACGCGCCGAAATGGTTTGTCGGTAATTCCAGCCAATGGCGCAGCAAAAATTTGATTATCGCTAAACATTTATGATATAATGACATCTATGAAGGAAAAAATCAAAAATTTATTTGGTTTCATCGGCCGCGCCTGGGGTGCCAGTTGGCGTGGCAAGGCTGGTATTTTGGCGACTGCGTTCGCATTGTTTATGTTTGTTCGCATTTTCTGGGGGGCGGTCAACGTCCAGAATTTCGTTATAAACATCTGGCGATTGAACAACGAACAATCACAACTGGCCTCGGAACAGGCAAAACTGGACGCACTAAACCGTCATATCGATCTGTTGCAATCTTACAGTCCAGATTATGTCGAAGAACTGGGGTTAAAATACCTGAATATCGGCGACGCAAAATTCAAGATTTTAAAGATATAAAAATCCCCGTTTTACGGGGATAGTTTTTTTAATTCAACCATACAATTATTATGTTCAAATACATCGCAAAAATCAGCCATAAAATATACGGCCAAATCAAATACCCGGCCCATCGATTAAACGACCGAAATTCGCGCATCATAAACGCCGAAACGATAATCAGACCAACCAACACAATCAACGCCGCGCCCGCCATATGCAAACCAAAGAACACATATGACCACAGCGCGTTTAACGCCATCTGGCCCAGGAATAATAAATAGGCTGGAACCTTGGACTGACGCGTCTTGGCATTACGCACGACCAGGAATAACGCCACCCCCAGCAACGCATACAGCAACGGCCACACCACGGCAAACACCCAACCGTCTGGGGTCAGCGCAGATTTATTCAGCGCGTTATACCATAAATCAGATGCGCCATTTGGCGAAAATAAAACGCCGACTATGCCTGGGACAAACGACAACACCATAGTCAGAATAAATTCCAAGACGACTTTCATATTATCTCTCTCCTTTCTTGAACTTTGGGCGATAGAATTATACGATAACGCCCCACAACGACACCACAGGAACGATTTCACAAAAAAACCAGACCGCCAAAATGGCGGTTTGTTTTATCGCATAATGCGTTCACGAATATTTATCATCAAACGAACAATCGGCTTCATAAATTCAGGCACGTGCCAGAAATACATCAATACCAATCCAACATTACGACGCACCGCATGTGGCTTTAACGGAATCAGTGCATCGCCAACATACCAACGTTTTGCCCACAAGAATTCAATCAATGCCAATTCGCGAATACGACGACGATTGGGACGCAATCCTGTTCGCGCCTGATACTCGCGCAAGACCTGTTTATACAGCCGCGCATTTATCTTGGTGCGCCCTGCAGGATTGGCTGACGCCGCCCTTGCAAAATCCACCTCCGTTAAAACTACGGTGGACCGGCGCGTTTCCGCCTTTTTGCGTCGGGTCGAACTGCTCCCCGTCGCAGGTTCAAATCCAAATCCCCCTGCAACGTATAATTCCCGTGGCTACGCATTTATCTTGGCGCGCCCTGCAGGATTCGAACCTGCGACCTGCGGATTAGAAATCGTCTGAACCAAAACCGATTGTTCGCCCAATTTCTGCCCCTTTCCGCCATTTTGTTTCCACACCAATCTCCATACTATGTATCAAATATGTAACATATTTGTGAAAACATTACAGTTATCTCAAGCTCATTAACAGAAACTAGTCATTTATTATTAACAAACTCAAGCGGCATTATATAATTCAACAGGCAAATTTACCAGTTTGATATCTTTGTCTGCCTCCCAAATCTTACCTTCATTTTCAATACAAAATTCAACATTACCATTAGAACATCTAATAAAACTAATATCGGTCAGTCCGTCTTCTCTCAGATTGTCTTGTAAGAGGTAGAATTTATCATAATCCTTAGCTACCTGTAGTAAATCAGATTTTTTATACACTTCATCACCAGACACAAGTTCTTCCGGATATTCCTTATCTGATGTATTATTATGTGGATAAATGGAAATACCATCCAGGTTTAGACCTGGCTCAATATGGAAATCTGGAAATTCTTCACTGCAAGGAGTTATTATAATATATTTAGACATCAACATAGCACCCGCGCTAAAACCAAGCATAACCCCATTAAAGTTTTTCAATTCGTTCATAATGTCCAGCCTTTCACACAGTTCTTTTTGTTTAAATGGGTCGCCCCCCATTAACATCACAAAACTTGCATTTTTCACCATTTTTTTTGCTTCGTCAGAAGACAATTCAGGGGTAATGACATTTACAGATTCAAATTCAATGCCTACATTTTGGAAATGTTTTGTAAAGTTAGGAATATGTTTAAGACGGGCTTTTTCTACCTTTTCTGCCCCGCCTGGAACATAAACGATGCTCTTTGTGTTTTTTAATTCATCCTTAAGCATATTGCCAAGTCCATGCCCAAAAATGTTATCAAGGTCGAAACCACTACAATAATATCTAACCATATAGATCCCCTTTTCAGGATGAATTATAACATAACAGCCAGAAAATGCCACTTTTTTATGAAGAGATATTGCGGTTTAGCTTGATTTCTGAATTTTTTGAGTTACAATCAAAAAAACTTATTTGATTAAGAGTTACGGTGGACCGGCGCGTTTCCGCCTTTTTGCTGCGGGTCGAACTGCTCCCCGTCGCAGGTTCAAATCCAAATCCCACTGCAACGCATAATTCCCGTGGCTGCGCATTTATCTTGGCGCGCCCTGCAGGATTCGAACCTGCGACCTGCGGATTAGAAATCCGATGCTCTATCCAGCTGGGCTAAGGGCGCACACCCCCTATTCTATACTATATTTCGGCAAATTTCAAGTTTTGCATAAACCATAAAAAACACCGCCCAAACGGGCGGTGTTTTATCATAGATTCTTATTTATAACCTAACCTCGGTCAATTTACCATTTACAACATACGGGACTGGCACGCCGGCTTTCTTGGCGGCATGACGTGCACTGCGCACCCCACGTCTGGCCAAACGTTGTATTTTTTCTGATAAAACACGACGACTCTTAGTCATTTTTTATACCTTTGAATTTATTATAAGCTTGTTCATTTACAATTTCAAGTCGTTTTGAATCACTACGTGCAACCAACTCAAAACGTTCACCGCCATTATAATACAATTCCCAATATTTAACATCAGGTATCGTTTTCCAAAAATTATTCAAACTGCGGTTATATCGACGTTTTACATCAACCGTTGGCACATTATGTCCACCCAATTTCACACGCATTTTAATTCTGGCGATGTTTTGTTTGGCAGATTCCAAAAAAACATAAATAAAAACAATGTCGTAACGTTCCTGTTTGGCCCGTTCTATGGCACGCAAATGATACAGTCCTGAAATTGTTGATTCCAAAACAAAAGAACCACCATCGCGAAACAATTCGTCCATCTGGGATAATAATATTTTACCAGACCGAATGCCTATTTTATCATTCAGGTTCTTGGCTATCTCGTCTGCATTTAGAAAGGTAATATCTTCTTCCCTGACTATTTCTTTGGCCAGTGTTGTTTTGCCACTGCCGTTTGGGCCAGCGATGATATACATTATCTTGCTCATAATTTATATTATAACATAACCCGCCCTGTTGTTTCACAAAAAATACCGTCCAAACGGGCGGTGTTTTATCATAGATTTGTTATCCAATTACATTACGTTTCAGTTTCAGCAATTCTATATACATGTATATATCAGATGCCGCATACAGCAACAATGTTATTGCCAGGTAATACACCACCGCGATTGGTGCCGCCATTGGCCAGAACAGCAATGCCACCGCCAACGCAACCAACACTATTGCCATCACCAGGTCAAAACCCCAATGTCCGAACCGCGCACGTGCCATATTGATTGCAAATATCAACGCACGCAGTGCCTTGAACAAGAACAGCGCGACAAATATCACCGTCATCACGCGGATTGACCCTGTTGGATATATACAGAACAACACACCCAACACCACGTTTATCAGTCCGAACAGCACATCAAACCACCCGCCGCCAACATTGCGCGACGCGATAAACCCAACGATGGTGCGATACAGTCCAAACAATCCCAATCCGATACCAATAATAAACATAAACGCAGTCAGCACCGCCATCGGCTTGAACGCCATCAGTATTGCAGCGATACCGAACAACAACCCTTCGCATACCAGCAATGGTGCTGATTTATCATACATACGCTGGACCGCTGCGGCAACGGAATCTGAGGGTGCATGTTGCACACGGGTTGCGCGAACCGGCTTGGCTTTCTTGGTTGATTCTTTCTTTGGCATAACAATCCCTTTTTTGATATTTACGTGATACACATATTGTAACGCAAACAGCACGACTATTCAAGCCCCCGCGACGGGCAAAAATTCATAATTGGCACAAAAAAAGCCTTGACCTGGGGCGAATATATTGTAAAAAATTGACCGGGAAAAAAATCTATACCAAAGGACACAAAAATGAACACACACTATAAATTATTAAAAGTGCACCGTCCATACCAGACCACCGATAAACAGTGGGTTGTTGTTTGCTCTTACTCGATTGGGCGCGATGCCCAGGCACGTTATAATATCCAGAATGTGTATAATTCTGTGCTGCGTGCATATATGAAATATATTCAAAAATCATTACACGCCGCACGCACCAGATAAAAAAACGCGCCCAGCGCGTTTTTTAGTGCGTAAGAGATAGAGTGATTTAGTGATAGTTTTTTAGAACAGGCAACCATATCACTTGCTCACTTTTCCTACATCTTGTATATTCTCAGATAACTGGTATTTGATGTGCCAGTGCTGCCGCTGCCACCATCGCCACCATTGATGCTGGTGGCGTATGAGCCATTTATACATGCACCACCGCCACCACCGCCATAGACGGTAATCGTCTGACCACCGCATTGCCATGTCACATTTGCACCACCGCGACCACCAGTGGCATTTTTCGGCGTTGTATCGTCGGGGTTATAATACGCGTTTGTAATGTCACCACCATTACCACCACCGGCGGTCGTCGCATCTGCGCCGGCGCCAATAACCGTATCCGCGGGACAATTTGTATTATACTGCCACCTGGTGCCGCCCGTGCCACTGGGTGCACCACCACCGCCGCCGCCGACCTGACGTATCCAGAACGCTGTGTATCCTGCCGGCTTGGTATTCACGCAAAATCGTTGGTTGTTGGCGGTGGCCCCAGTCTCCACCCAACCAGCACCACGTCCCATCCCTTGATACAGGCTGCTGCTTTCGCCATTGATGCATGCTCCCCAACCGAATATACCACGGCAACTCTGGCCATTTGCACCCCGTGCGCGGAACACGCGGTCGCCAACAACCAGGACGCTGTCCGCCCCAGACGCGCCACCACCGAATGTCCCGAGATAACCTCCAGATTTATTCACTGTGCCTGGCATACCATCACCACCACGGAATGCGTATACCGTGGTTTCTGTATCCAATGTGA
>OIZS01000781.1_pt1 | contig 12159 bp, 11 predicted proteins | sample 1588641 | NCBI WGS metagenome assembly OIZS01 (sample SAMN03283240) | human gut metagenome | biome: human-associated habitat; material: feces | host: Homo sapiens | place: Peru | collected 2012
AAGGGCTTTTATCTCTGCCTGGCGCTGGCGGTGCTGGTGATGGCGGTACTGGCAGGCTTGCGGGACCCGTCCATTGGCACGGACAGCGTGGTGTATGAGGAATGGGTGGCGGATGCAAAGCTGCAGGATGGTCTGCTGGCCTGTATCCGGCAGCGGCACAAAACAGAGCCGCTGTTTATGACGCTGGTCTATCTGGCGGCCCATGTTTTTGGTGATGTCCATTGGCTCTACTTTATGGTGGACCTGCTGGCCTGCGGCCTGTTTATGATCGGGCTGGTGCAGTATAAGGAGTATGTCTCCGTACCCTATGGCTGGCTGGCTTACCTCTGCCTGTATTATGGCGATACCTACAATGCCGAGCGGCAGTCTGTGGCGCTGGGCGTGGCATTTCTGGCGTTCAGCTTTGTGTGGAAGAAAAAGTATCACTGGGCGGTCTTACTGCTGGCGGTCTCCTGCCTGTTCCACAATGCCACCTTTATCTCGTTTGGCGCGCTGCTGATCTATATCCTGCTTCAGCATTTCGACAACTGGTGGGTCAAGGGTGGCCTGGCGGCATTTTCGGTCTACCTTGCCTTCTTCAGCAAGGCTGTGGTCAGGCTGGCCCTGAATGTTGACTTCATTGATCGACTTTACGGATATTATTATGATGCCAATGCGGGCGGCTTCACGCTGAATCCCATCATTGTGCGTTTGCCGTTCCTGATCCTGCCCATTGTGCTGTACCGCTGGTACGCAAAAGAGGAAGGGGAGGGCCGCCGCCGCTTTACCAGCTCGGATGCCGATTTCTGGATCGTGATGATCCTGATCGAGATGGCAACGGCCCAGCTGCGCAACATCAATGTGCCGCTCTACCGCATCTGCCTGTATTTTGCGTTCTTCCGTTATCTCGCCATTGGCCGTGTGGTCAAGTGCGTGGAGGATGAGCGTCTGCGCAAGCTGCTGAAGGCTGCCATGTGGGGAATGCTGGTCATCATCTGGATCTATCAGGCGCATATTCAGGGCAACAATGCCATTTGTCCGTACACCTCGGAGATCCTCCACATCGGCAGAGAAACATTCTTCTGAGGGAACAGATCTCTCCATTCTGGCGGCAGTGCTGGGCTCAGTGGCTGCATACGCGGTCATCCTGCTGGGCATGAAAAATCCGCTGGTGCTGGAATATCTGGAAAAAGCGAAGCGGAAGTTCCGGAAAACATCCTGAATGGACAGGACCCGCTGCGGGGGCGAACACTCTCTGCGGCGGGTCTTTTTCAGAAAAACGGCGTTTTTTGGTGCGTTCCGGCAAAATCACCACATTTCTTTGCTTCTGCAACAAATGTTTGTTAATAAATTATCCATCTCCCGTCCTTGCAATACACACGCTTTTTGTTTATAATAAGGATGTACGGGGAAGTTCGCAGTGCGCGGCCCCCGATGAAGAGCAAAATTCGATTCCGAACGAAAAGAATTTGAGAGGAGTTTGTTACCATGGGTTTAGGTAAGAAAACGATCGACGATCAGAATTACTGCGGCAAGAAGGTCCTTGTCCGCTGCGATTTCAATGTCCCGATGAAGGACGGCGTGATCACCAACGAGAACCGCATCAATGCGGCTCTGCCCACCATCCAGAAGCTGGTCAACGATGGTGCTAAGGTCATCCTGTGCAGCCACCTGGGCAAACCCAAGAACGGCCCCGAGGCAAAGTTCAGCCTGGCACCCGTTGCTGTGGCTCTGAGCGCAAAGCTGGGCAAGACCGTTGTGTTCGCTGATGACGATAACGTTGTGGGCGAGAACGCAAAGGCTGCTGTTGCCGCAATGAACAACGGCGATGTCGTTCTGCTGCAGAACACCCGTTTCCGCAAGGAAGAGACCAAGAACATGCCTGAGTTCAGCCAGGAGCTGGCTTCTCTGGCAGATGCATATGTTGACGATGCATTCGGCAGCTGCCACCGTGCACACTGCTCCACCGCAGGTGTCACCGACTACATCAAGGATACCGCTGTCGGTTACCTGATGGAGAAGGAGATCAAGTACCTGGGCAACGCAGTCAACGATCCCGTCCGTCCCTTCACCGCCATCCTGGGCGGCGCTAAGGTTGCCGATAAGCTGAACGTCATCTCCAATCTGCTGGAGAAGGTCGATACCCTGATCATCGGCGGCGGCATGGCTTACACCTTCGTCAAGGCACAGGGCTACGAGGTCGGCAAGAGCCTGTGCGACGATACCAAGCTGGATTACTGCAAGGAAATGATGGCCAAGGCCAAGGAGAAGGGCGTGAAGCTGCTGCTGCCCGTGGATGCAGCCTGCATCAAGGACTTCCCCGATCCCATCGACGCTCCCGTGGATGTCACTGTGGTGCCCGTCACCGCCATCCCTGCTGACATGGAGGGCTGCGACATCGGCCCCGAGACCATGAAGCTGTTTGCCGATGCTGTCAAGGCATCCAAGACCGTGGTGTGGAACGGCCCCATGGGCGTGTTCGAGAACCCCACCCTGGCAGCCGGCACTCTGGCTGTTGCCAAGGCTATGGCTGAGAGCGATGCTACCACCGTGATCGGCGGCGGCGACAGCGCAGCAGCTGTGCAGCAGATGGGACTGGGCGACAAGATGACCCACATCTCTACCGGCGGCGGCGCTTCTCTGGAGTATCTGGAGGGCAAGGAGCTGCCTGGTATCGCTGTGATCCAGAACGCATAAGCATCTGAACCAGCATCACTGAGGTGCGGCGGCATATACGCCGCCGCACTTTTCATTTTGGGTAATAAGATCTCTCAGGCTTGCTGACGCTCGCCAGCTCTCCATCCGGGAGGCAGGAGATGTCGTTTATCCTGCCTCTCCTGCCGGGAGAGGCGGCACCGAAGGCGGCGGGGAGGTATTTTGTGATAAGGAGATCATTAGAATGGATAAGGCAAAGCGTAAGGCAATCATTGCAGGCAACTGGAAGATGAACAAGACCGCCACTGAGGCAGCCAAGCTGGTGGATGAGCTGATCCCCGCCGTCAAGGATGCTTCCTGTGAGGTCGTTATCTGCACCCCCTACACCGATCTGGTCACCGCTGTGGAAAAGACCAAGGGCACCAACATCCATGTAGGTGCTGAGAATGTCCACTTTGAGAAGTCCGGTGCGTTCACCGGCGAGATCAGCGCCGATATGCTGGTGGATCTGGGCGTGGAGTACGTCATCGTCGGCCACTCCGAGCGCCGCCAGTACTTTGCAGAGACCGACCAGACCGTGAACAAGCGCGCTCTGGCTGCCCTGAATGCGGGCCTGAAGGTCATCATCTGCGTGGGCGAGAGCCTGCAGCAGCGCGAGGAGGGCGTGACCGAGGAGCTGGTGCGGATGCAGACCAAGATCGCCCTGCGCGACGTGACCGCCGAGCAGATGGCAAACGTGGTCATTGCCTACGAGCCCATCTGGGCTATCGGCACCGGCAAGACCGCGACCGCTGACCAGGCCGAGGAGGTCTGCGCTCAGATCCGCAAGGTCATCGGCGAAGTGTACGGCGAGGCTGTGGCCGAGGCTGTCACGGTCCAGTACGGCGGCAGCATGAACGCCAAGAACTGCGAGGAGCTGCTGAGCAAGAAGGATGTGGACGGCGGCCTGATCGGCGGCGCATCTCTGAAGGCTCCTGATTTTGCTGTTATCGTCAATGCCGCTTCCAACGGCTGAGGAAGCCCTCTGACCTGTTTTCCCAGCGCCCGGCTGCGCCGTTTTTCCAGCGCTGTGCCGGGCGCTATTTGTTCTAAATCAAAGGAGATTCAACGTTATGTCCAAGAAACCTGTACTTCTGTGCATCATGGATGGCTTTGGCTGGGTGCCCAACGAGACCTACGGCAATGCCGTGGTCGCCGCCAAGACCCCCCATCTGGATGCCCTGATGGCAAAATATCCCATGACCACCATCGAGGCCTCCGGCATGGCTGTCGGCCTGCCCGATGGTCAGATGGGCAACTCTGAGGTGGGCCACACCAACATGGGCGCTGGCCGCATCGTTTACCAGCAGCTGACCCTCATCACCAAGTCCATCCGGGACGGTGAGATGTTCAAGAACCCCGTGCTGTTCAAGAACATGAAGGCTGCCATTGAGGCAGGCAAGGCCATCCACCTGATGGGCCTGGTGGGCACCGGCGGTGTCCACAGCCACGCTGACCACTGGTTCGGCGTGCTGGAAATGGCAAAGCACATGGGCGCAAAGGAAGTCTACCTGCACTGCATCACCGATGGCCGTGATACCGACCCCCACGCCGGCAAGGGCTTCCTGGCTGACCTGCAGGCCAAGCTGGATGAGCTGGGCGTTGGCAAGATCGCCAGCGTTTCCGGCCGTTACTACGCCATGGACCGCGACAACAACTGGGACCGCGAGGAGAAGGCTTACGCCGCATTCGTCTACGGTGAGGGCAACCACGCTGCCAACGCTGCCGAGGCCATTGAGGCATCCTATGCTGCCGATAAGACCGACGAGTTCGTTCTGCCCTGCGTCACCTGCGAGGGTGGCCGCGTGCAGGATGGCGATACCGTCATCTTTATGAACTTCCGTCCCGACCGTGCCCGCCAGATGACCCGCATCTTCTGCGATGACGACTTCAAGGGCTTCGAGCGCCGCGGCGGCCGCAAGCAGGTCAACTATGTCTGCATGGCCGAGTACGATGCCACCATGCCCAACTGCGAGGTCGCCTATCCTCCCGTGGAGCTGAAGAATGTTCTGGGCCAGTACCTGTCCGAGAACGGCAAGACCCAGCTGCGCATTGCCGAGACCGAGAAGTATGCACACGTCACCTTCTTCTTCAACGGCGGTGTGGAGGCTCCCTACGAGGGTGAGGACCGCTGCGTCATCCCCAGCCCGAAGGTTGCCACCTACGACCTGCAGCCCCAGATGAGCGCCCCTGAGGTGGCTGCTGAGTGCGTCAAGCGCATCGAGAGCGGCAAGTATGACGTGGTCATCCTGAACTTTGCCAACTGCGACATGGTTGGCCACACCGGCGTGTTCGATGCCGCTGTCAAGGCCGTTGAGGCTGTGGATACCGCTGTGGATCAGGTGGTCACCGCTGTGCTGAACGCAGGCGGCTGCGCCTTTATCACGGCTGACCACGGCAACGCCGAGAAGATGATGAACCCGGACGGCACTCCCTTCACCGCCCACACCACCAATGTGGTGCCCTTTGTGGCCGTTGGCTGCGGCGATGTGAAGCTGCGCGAGGGTGGCTGCCTGGCAGATATCGCCCCCACCATGCTGCCCTATATCGGCCTGCCTGTCCCCGCTGAGATGACCGGCAAGAGCATCATCGTGGAGTAAGCACTCCGCAAAAGAGTTTTCCTGAAACGCAAAAAGACCTCCCCGTGCAGGTGCTGCCTGCATGGGGAGGTCTTTTGCTGTATCGCTTAGTAGTGCAGCTGGTCAGCGGTCAGTGCTTCCAGCACCGGCAGCATGGCGGCTGCCTCGGCCTTGGCGGCGGGCAGATCCATATCGCGGTAGTTGCCGCACTCCACCTCGCTGGCACCGGGGATATCCCCCTCAAAGGCGGCCATGAAGCGGAAGGAATCCACGGTCAGCGCCAATGCCTGCGCCGGGGTCAGCCCGCGGGTGAGCAGGTAGAAGCCGGTGCGGCAGCCCATGGGGCCAACGTAGATCACGCCGTCCTTCACCGCGCTGTTGCGGGCGTAGGTGGCAAACAGGTGCTCCAGCGTGTGGGCGGCACCGGTGGTCAGGTAATCGCCCTGATTGGGCTTCTTCATCCGGATGTCCCAGGTCAGCACATCACCGTCCTGGCGGCTCAGGTACATGCCCCGGTCCAGTTTGGTGTGATCGACACAGAAGCTTGCAATGCGTTCCATGATGTTCTCCTTCAGGATCAGGCCTGCAGGCGCTGGACGCTGCCGTGGGCACAATCCACAGCGATATCCAGGCCGTCGCGGATGTGGCTGCAGGCACCTGCAGCACCCACGATGGTGGGCTTGAGCAGGGAGTTGCCCACAATAGCAGCGTGGCTGTTCAGGCCGGGCTCCTCAACCACCAGAGCGGCGGCATCGCGGACATAGCCCAGCATCTCGTTGGTGGTGGAGGGAACGACCAGCACCATGCCGGGGCGGAACTTTGCCTTGACCTCCTCCAGAGTGCGGCAGACGCAGGCCTTGCCGCTGGCGGAGACCAGATCGGTCTTGCCGCGGCCCACGCCTACACCGGTGGCCAGGCAGTTGCCCACCATGTGGATCTTGATCATGTTGGTGGTGCCGGAAACGCCCACGGGCACGCCTGCGGTCACAACGGCCAGCTCGCCGTTGTGCAGGTAGCCGTTCTTCTCGGCCAGAGCGGTGGACATCTCGATCAGCTCATCGGTGCTGTGGGCGGGGCCCATCAGCAGGGAAGTGATGCCCCAGCTCAGGGAGAGCTGACGCTGCACCTGCTCGTCCATAACGCAGGCAATGATGGGCTGCTTGGGGCGGTACTTGCTCAGCAGGCGGGCAGTGTTGCCGGATTCGGACACGGTGACGATGGCGGCAGCGTTCACGTCCTTGGCGGTCAGGCAGGCAGCGTGAGCAGTTGCATCGCTGACGCTGATCTGGATCTCGGCGTGGCGCTGGGAGCGGTAGTGCTCCTCGTTCTCGGTGCGCTCTGCAATGGCGGACATGGTCTTGAGGGCCTCCACGGGGTAGTCACCGGCAGCGGTCTCACCAGACAGCATGATGGCGGAGGTGCCATCGTAGATGGCATTTGCCACGTCGGAGATCTCGGCACGGGTGGGGCGGGGGTTGACCATCATGCTGTCCAGCATCTGGGTGGCAGTGACGATGGGCTTGCCGAAGGAGAAGGAGCGGTCGATGATGTCCTTCTGGATGCCGGGCAGCTCGGTGAAGTCGATCTCAACGCCCAGGTCACCACGGGCCACCATGACGGCATCGGCTGCGGAGAGGATGCTGTCGATGTTGTTCACACCCTCGCGGTTCTCGATTTTGGCAATGATACGGATGTTGGAATCGTACTCATTCAGCAGGTTGCGGATGTCGTACACATCCTGTGCGGTGCGCACAAAGGAAGCAGCGATGAAGTCAAAGCCGTTCTGCACGCCAAAGATGATGTCCTCGCGGTCTTTCTGGCTCAGGTAGGGCATGGACAGATGCACGCCGGGCACATTGACACCCTTTTTGGTCTTGATCTTGCCGCTGTTCAGCACGGTGCAGATGATGTCGGTGTCGGTGACCTGCTCAATGTGCAGCATGATCAGGCCGTCGTCCAGCATGATGGTGCCGCCGGGCTGCACGTCCTGGGGCAGATCCTTGTAAGTGACGGAGCAGATCTCCTTGGTGCCCTCCACCTCGCGGGTGGTCAGGGTAAAGGTCTGGCCGGCTTCCAGCATCTCCACACCGTTCTTGAACTCCTTCAGGCGGATCTCGGGGCCCTTGGTGTCCAGCAGGGCGGCAACGGGCTTGCCCAGCTCCTCACGCAGAGCCTTCAGTTTTGCCAGACGGCCGCCGTGCTCCTCGTAGGAACCGTGGGAGAAGTTGAAACGGGCCACGTTCATGCCGTTTGCAATCAGGTCGCGCAGGACATCGCCCTTATCGGTAGAAGGGCCCAGGGTGCAGATGATCTTCGTTTTTCTCATAAAATACCTCCAACGTTTACGCTATAATGCTCTCTATCTTGACGCAGCAGCCCAAGCTGGCTGCTCTCTGGCGGGCAGTGATTGCTTTGCGCCCGCGGCGGCAGTATACGCCAATATGGCTGTTTCAACAAACCATACCACTATACATTATAAGCTCTTGGATACAATAGCGCAAGAAAAATCTTTGCAAAGAAACTGCTAAGATTTCATCAGGTTTGAACAAAAAACTTTCCACCACAAAGCGCTTGCATAACCGGCGGGATTTGCTTATAATGAAGGTAAGCAAAAGTGCGACTGTTCCGGGGCAGCCCGGAGGAAAATGGAGTGAAAACATATGGAAAAGCGTGTATTTTTGATCGTACTGGACAGCTTTGGCATCGGCGCGGAGCCGGATGCGGCCGCCTTTGGCGACGAGGGCACCAACACGCTGGGAGCCATTGCAGGGCATCCCAATTTCAACTGCCCCAACCTGAAAAAGCTGGGCCTGTTCAACATTGACGGTGTGACCGCGGGCGAAAAGACCGACGCGCCCGCCGGTGCCTTTGCCCGCCTGCAGGAGCAGAGCATGGGCAAGGATACCACCATCGGCCACTGGGAGATCGCCGGTGTGGTCAGCCCGAACCCGCTGCCCACCTTCCCCAACGGCTTCCCGAAGGAGCTCATTCAGGAGTTTGAGGCAAAAACCGGCCACAAAGTCCTCTGCAATCTGCCTTATTCCGGCACCGAGGTGCTGAAGGACTACGGCGAGCAGGCCATGAAGGAAAATGCCCTCATCGTCTACACCAGCGCCGACAGCGTGTTCCAGGTGGCTGCCCACGAGGAGCTGGTGCCCGTGCCAGAGCTCTACCGCTACTGCGAGATCGCCCGCGAGATGCTGAAGGGCGCGTACGGCGTGGGCCGTGTCATCGCCCGGCCCTTCCTGGGCAGCAGCGCCGAGACCTTCTACCGCACCACCAACCGCCACGACCTGAGCCTGAAGCCGCCCCGTGCCACCATGCTCGACCTGTTGAAGGAGGCCGGCAGGGATGTCATCGCCGTGGGCAAGATCTTTGATATCTTTGACGGACAGGGCGTGACCGAAAAGATCAAGACCACCGGCAACACCAATGGCATCGCCTTCACCAAGGCATTGCAGACCCGGGATTTCGAGGGTCTGGCCTTTGTGAATCTGGTGGATTTTGATATGCTCTACGGCCACCGCCGCGACGTGCCCGGCTATGCCGCCGCCGCCACCGAATTTGACCGCTTCCTGGCCGACTTCATCCCCGGGATGCGGGAGGGCGACCTGCTGATGATCACCGCCGACCACGGCTGCGACCCCTCCTACACCAAGACCACCGACCATACCCGCGAGTATGTGCCGTATCTGGTCTGCGGCAAGGGCGTGAAGCCCGGTGTGGATTTGGGCACCCGGCTCTGCTTTGGCACCATTGCACAGACCGTGTGTGAATATCTGGGCGTGGATGCTTCCAGTCTGGACGGCCACAGCGTGCTGCAGGAGATCCTGAAGTAATATCGGCCCTCTCCGTCACGCGACAGCGTGACCGAGAGGGCTATTTTTTGTGCAAAGTCTTGAACAATATAGTCAGTTGTGGTAGACTAGCACATGCACGCCCGGTGCGTACAAAGTTTACGCCGGGCGCAGGAATTGATATGGTTTCAGAATAGAAGGAGACTATCACATGAGAATCAATCGTACTCTGGGTCTGGCACTGACCGCTGCTGTGCTGGCTGTTGCCATGACTGGCTGCTCCAATAGTGCATCTTCCACCGCATCCTCCGCTGCTTCCAGCGAGGCTGCTTCCTCTGTGGCCGCTTCCAGCGAAGCTGCTTCCAGCGAGGCCGCTGCCGCCAGCGTTGTCAGCACCGAGGATCTGGATGTGAACGGCACCACCTACTCCGCTGACTGCTACGGCGAGTTCACCCTGTCCAACGGCGACACCATGAAGCTGTGGAAGGTGAACGGCGCTTACGCAGACCTGAGCGCTCTGCCCATGAAGGGCATGGCCGAGGAGTTCCCCATCGAGGCCGAGGCCGAGCAGATCTATGTTGCTGACGTGACCAGCAACGGCGAGACCACCCGCCAGTATCTGCGCACCGACAAGGCTGGCCGCAACGGCACTGTCTCTGTCAAGACCTTTGAGCTGGGCGACGCTGAGTAATCGCGCTTCCCGGTAAGATCAGAAGACAACAAGCCCCGGACCTTTTGCAAGGCCCGGGGCTTGTGCTGTTTTATCCTGTTTTATTCTCCGCTGCTGCTGGAACCGAACAGGGCATCCAGCACGGTGGAAGCGGCCTGATGCAGGGAGTTGGCGGCAGATTCCACCTGCTCCTGCGTGGGCAGAGAGATAGAAGGTGTTTCTGCTCCGCCGGTGGATTCACTGCTGGCTTCGGTCTCGGCAGGTGCTTCGGTGGAAGCCTCGCTCTCAGCAGGTGCTGCGGGCTGCTCATCGGCGGGCTGTTCCGCAGGCACGCTCTCGGCAGGTTCCTCCACAATGACGCTGTCGGGCGATTCCTCCACGGAGGTGCCCGCGTTGGGGTCAGCCGTGGGGGTGAATACCTCGGTCTTTTCGGGGGTCTGCTGGGTATCGCTCACGGTGCCCTCGCCGCCCAGAACGGATGCGATCAGCTCCTTGGCCTGGTTGACCGAGTTTTCATCCGGCTTCATCACATAGAGGCTCTGACCCTTTGCGGAGTAGCACTGGGAGCTCTTGCCGCTGGTGCCGGTCACGGTATAGCTCTGGATGTCCCAGTCAGACAGGCTTGCCAGCTGCATCCGCACCAGTGCGGAGATCTGCTCCTGAGAAAGGCTGGTCACAAAGCAGTCGGACACAGCATCCATCAGCTTGGAAAAGCTCATCAGCACGGTGGGGGATTTGATCTTGTTCATCATGGCATCGATGACTTTCATCTGGTTGATGCCACGTTGGATATCGCCGGAGGCAAAGGCATGGCGCTCACGGGCAAAGGCCAGAGCGCTCTTGCCATCCAGATGGTTCCAGCCCTCGGCAAAGGTGGTGGGATCATAATAGCCGGGGCTGCCCACCGAGGTGAACGCCTGATCGGAGTAGACATCCACGCCGCCCACGGCATCGATGATGCTGATGAAGCCCGCAAAGTTGATGCGGAGGTATTGGTCCACATTGACCCCGTACAGGTTGCCCAGGGTTGCCATGCTGGTCTCCACGCCGTACAGACCGGCATGGGTCAGCTTGTCCTTGCTGTTGGTACCCGCCAGATCAACGTAGTAATCGCGGGGGGTGTTGATGAGCGCCACCCGTTTGGTGGAGGGGTTGACCACGGCGAGAATGTTCACATCGCTGCGGGCCTTTTCGGTCAGTTCGCCGCGGTTGTCCACGCCGCTCAGGTAGACCACAAAGGGCTCCTTGGTGATCTTGTTGGCCTCGGTGCCGGTGACAAGGCCGGAGGTCACGTTGTCCAGTGCACTCAGGCCCTGCTGCGCCCAGACACAGCCCAGCGCCAGAAAGGCACACAGGAACACCGAGAACACCCGGGATACCTTGCGGGGGGCGCTGTACTCCTGGCAGCGCTTGACCAGCAGCCAGAACAGCACCAGCAGCGCCGCAATGATGACCAGATACAGTGCGGGCAGCATCTGGGTGCGACAGAGCTGTAGGAAGGCCGCAATGCTCAGAATGGCTTGTAGGATCAGCAAAACAGTACCTCGTTTCGGGTTGGCCGCGCCGGTATCCGCATCCGGCCTGCGGCGGGCCCGCCGGTATGCTTCGGCGGTTTGGGCGGTGCAGGCGGCGGGGTGGGAGCGGCAGTTTCCGGCGCAAAAAAGGCCGCACTGTCCACCTCCACAGTCTTTTCTTCCGGTGGGCGGTGGCCCCGGTGGATGTGCCGGGTGCTGTCATCGTCCGTGTGGGAACGGGAAGTTTCATCAAACATAGGAATTCTCCTTTTTGACATGTCCTCAGGCAAGGGGTACAATGGTCAGAACGGCCCGTGCCGGCAGGCAGGTGGCCGTCTGATCCTCCTGCGAGATCCAGCCAAAGCTTTCGCAGATGTGGTCAGGGCAGGGGGAATCAATGAACCGTGCCGCGCCGTCCTTGACCTCGATGTGCACCGTCAGATAGCCGGTGTCGATGTCATAGACGGCATCCTTGTCCAGAGAGATCTTCTGCACCGTGTTCGCATCGCCGTAGATCAGCTCCGCGCCCAGGGTGCTGCCGCTCTGCCCGGCACTGCGGAGGTAAAAAAGCACCCCCGCGATCACCAGAACAACAGCGGCGAACAGTAAATTGACCCAGAGATTTTTTTTCTGCTTCATGGCTCATGCATCCTTCTGGGGGAACAGCTGTTCCAGCTCGGCCAGCCACAGGGCGGCGCAGGCATCGCTGGGCATCCGCCAGTCCCCGCGCGGCGAGAGGGTCACGCTGCCGATCTTGGGGCCGTCGGGCAGGCAGCTGCGCTTGAACTGCTGGGCAAAGAACCGCCAGTAGAAGTTGCGCAGCCACTTGTACAGCACGCTGTCCGGGTACTCCGGCCGGCCTGCGAATGCAGCCTTTGCCAGCCGGAAGATCTTGGCCGGGCCAAAGCCGAAGCGCAGCACCTGAT
>OIZS01000782.1_pt1 | contig 12139 bp, 13 predicted proteins | sample 1588641 | NCBI WGS metagenome assembly OIZS01 (sample SAMN03283240) | human gut metagenome | biome: human-associated habitat; material: feces | host: Homo sapiens | place: Peru | collected 2012
GTGATTCATTTCACAGCTTGTATTATAGAACGATTGCCCCCGCTCCACAAGCCCCCAGTTCGGCAAAAAAAGGTCTTGACACCGCGCAGTGTGTACGCTATTATGTACATAAGAGGTGATGCACGATGACGACCACTAATATCACGAACTTTCGCAAGAATGCTTTCCAGTATGTAGAGCAGACCGTAAAGTACAATGAACCGCTGAACATCTGCACCAAAGACGGCAACGCTGTTCTGCTTTCGGAAGAAGATTACAGCGGCATTATGGAAACGCTTTATCTCGTCTCCGTGCCGGGAATGCGGGAAAAGCTCCTGGCGGCCAAGGCCGAACCGCTGGAAGATTGTGTTGACGAATCGGCTGTGGAGTGGTAAATGTACAAAATTGTTTATGCGAAAACCGCGCTCAAGGACATTCCAAAGCTGAAATCCGCCCATCTTGACGAAAAAGCGAAGGCGCTGATCTCCGTTATAAAAGAAAATCCGTTCCAGAACCCGCCGCCCTATGAAAAGCTGGTGGGCGATTTGAACGGCTCGTACAGCAGGCGCATCAACGTACAGCACCGCCTTGTGTATGATGTTTTTGAAGAAGAGCAAACCATCAAGATTTTAAGCCTTTGGACACATTACGAAAGATGACCCGAAAACGGACTGTTTTGCAGTTCGTTTTTTTTTTTTCAAATTTTTTTGAAAAAGGGTGAAAGGATTCCGCGCGGCGTGTATTTAAGGAAGTAAGAGCATCCATTTTTGCCGGAGCTCCACTTCCGGCCCAAAGAAAGTGAGGGACCCCCTATGAAGAAACGACTTATCAGCCTTTTGGTGGCGCTGTGCATGGCGGTAACGCTCCTGCCTGTGTCGGCAATCACAGCATGGGCGGAGGGAGGCGGCCAATTAAAAATTGTACAGGGCGGCTACCCAGAAGGCTCTAATAGCGGTAGTCAGTCCTGCTCCGGAACAGACTGGAGCTATGATAAGGACACCCAAACTTTGACATTAAGCCCCAGCACCTCAACAAACTATGATTTTTCCAATAATGGCATTCACACCGGAATGGGTAATAACACAGACTGCAACATCATAATCGGTCAATATGCAACCGTAACCGATGGTGTTTTTTGGGGTGCTGTTACAAACCATGGAAAAATAATTGGCGGTAAATTTTACTCTTCAGTCACCAATGAATCGGATGGCATCATTGAAAATGGTCAGTTTGGTAATAGGAATCGTTTGTGCACCGTTACAAACAATGGCGGCACGATCAACGGCGGCACTTTCAAAGATAAGTCAAGCATTATCGGCACCAGTCCCGTAGCATTAGGTTATACCCTCTCAGCAACAATGCCAGCTGGTTTTGATCTTGTTTTGGTCAATGGGTATCATGATTCATGTTATATCATCCCGAATCAGGCATCCGTTTCTGTTGATATAGGCTATCATTTTAAGCCTGCGATCAATTTCCCAAATCTTCCACCCCTTGATGTAACCATTGATAATGTACAGCCTACGCTTCTTTCCGACTGGTGTGGGAGCAATTTCAAAATCGAGTCCGATGGTTTCAGCGCTTATGAAGTCACCTTTACCGCACCGGCTGCAAAAGGCTCAACCGTAACCATCAGCCCACTGACCCGGCTGGTGATTGACAAGGACGGTTACCCTGCCACTGCACAGGATTGGAACGGCAACCGGGCAAATTATCCCGGCGACGGCTGGAATTTTAATGCGAGCAATAACACGCTGACGCTGGAAAGCGGCCGTTATGATTTCTCCGGTGAGGAAAACGCACTGTGCCCCCTGAGCCCGGATGTCCAGTTGGTGGTTAAACCCGGTGCCAAGCTGACCGGCGGCGCAGCTGGAGATGGGTCTGGTGTCACTTGGCAGCTGACCGAAAACACGGATGACCCGAGTACTTATACGTTGACGATTCGCGGCAGTGGTGCAATGGAAAATTATCTAACTAGCGGTCATCAACCATGGCACAGTTTCCGGGATCAAATCACCTCTGTTGTCGTTTCTCCCGGTGTAACTTCAATTGGTAATCTTGCTTTTGCTCTGTCTCGTAATATAATTCATGTTGATATTGCAGATAGCGTAGTATCTATTGGCGAACAGGTTTTTTTTAAGTGTGCCAGCCTCACTAACATTACAGTTCCACAAAGTGTCACATATATCGGTGTGAATGCCTTTGATTCTTGCACCAATTTAAGCAGCATAACACTTTCAACAAATAACATAACTTCTATCAGGCCTTATACTTTTTCTGGTTGTTCTGAATTGAGCAGTATTGTAATCCCCGACGGCGTAACTTCTATCCAATTGGGTGCTTTTTCTAACTGCACTAAGCTCACCAGTATCTCGATTCCCGGCAGTGTAATTTCAATTGGTCCCTACGCTTTTAGAGATTGCACCAACCTCACCAGTATCACGATTCCCGGCAGTGTAACTTCAATTGGCGAGCATGTTTTCACTGGTTGTACTAGCCTGAATGACATCCGCTACTCTGGCACAAGTGAAAGCGTTATTTCTGCTCTTTCTGGCTATGTCCCCACTCTTGTCACCTTTAATTACGGCGACAAAGTGCCTGAAGCAGAGCGGATGATAACAGTATCCGTCAAAACGGGCGAAACATTGACAGCTCCCACCACAATTCCCACCGTTTCCGGCTACGAGTTCAAGGGCTGGCTCACCAAAGATGACGAGCCGTATGATTTCACTGGCGCTCCCACCGGCCGGTTCACCCTTTACGCCAACTGGGAGAAGATTCCCGAACCGAAGCCCGAACCCAAACCCGAGCCCGAACCCGAAGCCCCCACCTACACCCTGACGGTGAAGGGCGGCACGTTCACCTACAACGGCGGCGAAGCCATGACCAGCGCCAACGTGCCGGTGGATGCCGAGGTCAAGGTGACGCTGAACCAGAGCGCCGTGCCCGAGGGCATGGTGTTCGACCTGTGGGCCATGGATGAAGCCAGCCTGCTGGGCAACCCGGCGGTCGCCTACAACGAGGAGAGCTTTACCATCCCGGCGGGCAGCGTGGCCAAGGGCAGCACCGTGACCGTGGAAGCCCAGTACCGGGATGCCACCATCGAGAGCGAGCCCAGCGTTCTGGGCACTGCCGCCATCATCGGCGTGGCCGGTGCAGGCACGGCGGTCATCGTGTGGCAGGGCTACCGCATCGGCATGGAGCTGTACGAGAAGTATTTCCAGCCCACGCCGGAAGAAACTGCGGCAGAGCAGCCCGCCCCGGAAGCTCCGGCAGCTGCCGCTTCCTGAGCACAGGCGCACCCGCTCCCTTCCACGGCTGACAGAACTGCATAAAAGCAGCGCCGCTCCATCGTTTCCGGTGGGGCGGCGCATTTTTGCAGTTCAATCCCGGCGCAAAGGCAGGGTGAGGGACATTTTCTGGTAGGCAATGCGGGGCGTGCCATCCTCCACATGGATGATGCCGCACCTGGTAAAGCCGTTTTCTTCCAGCAGGTGCTGCATGATCTTGTTGTCGGCGTGGGTGTCGGCCCGCAGGCTCTCGCAGTGCTCCAGACACCAGGTGATCACAGCGGCGGCAACGCCGGGGTGCCTGCCTGCCGAAGCCAGCCGGTGGATGGTGCCGTAGGGCAGGGTATCGTTCAGCCACTTGCCATCCTCGATCCGGGCATAGGTGGGGTCCGGGCCAAGGATAAAGGCAAACACGCCCTCCAGCTCGCCGTTGACAAGGTAGAGGAACAGCCGGTTGGAATCAATGTCCTCTTCCAGCAGCTCCTGCGGCGGGAAATGATCTCCCCACTGGGTGGGGTTGCCGGAATCCGCCATCGCCTGCCGGGCGCGGGCATAAATTTTCAGGATCGCATCCAGATCTGCACGTCTTGCTCCACGAAACATCGTCATCCAACCTCTCTTCCGGCAGGCCGCTGCCCGCCCTGATCGTTCTGCCTTAATATAACACAAAACGGCCCTCTCCGTCAAAGCCTGCTGCAAAGGCGGAGAGGGTCGTTCACTGATGCGCTTATGTGCGCTGGCTGCGTGCCCGGCGGTACTCCCGGGGGCTCTGGCCATACCGCTCATGGAACAGGCGGTAGAAGTAGCTGGTGTTCTCGTAGCCCACCTGGGTGATGATCTGCTGGATGTTCAGGTCGCTGCGGCGCAGCAGGCGGGCGGCGGTCTCCATCCGGTGCTTCTGCAGCAGCTCCTTATAGGTCTTTCCGGTCTGGGCCCGGACGCACTCGCTGACATACGCCAGCGAAACGCCGTAGCTGCGGGCCACATTGGAAAGGCTTGCTTCGCGGTAATTCTGGGTGATCTCCTGTAATGCCGCCTGGACCAGCGCTTCGCGGCTGACCGTCTCGCCGCGCGTTTCCAGCGGGAAATTCTTGGTCTGTACCATAGCGTAAAACCCTCCGTTGCGGCAGCGGCGGGCGGGGACAGGGGGATGCCGGACACCCGCCGCAGCCAGTTCATCAGGCTTTCTGGGGAAGCCTTTCTGCCTATAATACGGGCGGGTCACAGAAATAATTGCAGGAAGCTCAAATTTTTACAGAAACAAAAGATCAGAACATATTTTCGTTATGATAACGCCCGCTGCGGACGAACTCCACCCACTCGGCCAGGTTCACGGCGTGGTCGCCGATGCGCTCCAGATATTTGATGACCATGAGCAGATCCAGGGCGGCATCCACCTTGCCGGGGTCGGCGGCGATCTCCTGCGCCAGGGTATGCTTGATGGCGTTGAAATCGTAGTCCACCTCATCGTCGGCAGCAATGACCCTGAGAGCGGCCTGCTCGTCCTCAGAGGTCAGGGCATTCAGGGCATCCAGGATCATCTTGTGCGCCTTCTGGCCCATCCTGATGGCCTGGCTCACAGCAGGGTCGCCCTCCTTGCGGACCGTGACCAGATGAGGGATGATCTCCGCGATATCGGAGGCATGGTCGCCGATGCGCTCCACATCCGTGACCACCTTCATGGTGGTGGAGATGCGGCGCAGGTCGCCTGCCACCGGCTGCTGGCGGAGCAGCAGGGTCATGCAGCGGTGCTCAATGTCCCGCTCCATGTTGTTGATGCGGCCATCGCCCTGCGCCACGGCGGCAGCAGCCTCGGCATCGGCGGTGCAGAGGGCTTCCATTGCAGCTTCCACGGCATCGGCAGCGCTCTGACCCATCTCGGTCAGGGCCGTTTTCAGGGCGGCAAGGTCGTTTTCGTATTGTGTACGGTTGCTCATTGCGTTTTTCTCCTTAGCCGAACCGGCCCGAAATGTAATCCTCGGTGCGCTTATCCTGCGGGGTGCTGAAGATCTGCGCCGTGGGGCCGGCTTCCACCAGCTCGCCCAGCAGGAAGAAGGCGGTGCGGTCGCTGATACGGGCCGCCTGCTGCATGTTATGGGTCACGATGACCACAGTGTAGTTCTTTTTCAGCTCGCTCATCAGCTCCTCCACCTTCATGGTGGAGCCGGGGTCCAGGGCGCTGGTGGGCTCATCCATCAGCAGGACTTCGGGCTTGACAGCCAGGGCGCGGGCAATGCACAGGCGCTGCTGCTGGCCGCCGGAAAGGCCCAGAGCGCTCTTTTTCAGGCGGTCCTTGACCTCGTTCCAGAGGGCGGCACCCTTCAGGGAGCTTTCCACCAGCTCGTCCAGCTCTGCCTTATTATGCACACCGTGCAGCCTGGGGCCGTAGGTGATGTTATCGTAGATGCTCATGGGGAAGGGGTTGGCCTTCTGGAACACCATGCCCACCCGGCGGCGCAACTCGGTGGGCTGCATCTCGCGGGCAAAGATGTCCTGCCCTTTCAGGCGGACATCCCCCTCGATGCGGATTCCGGGCACAAGGTCGTTCATCCGGTTCAGGGTCTTCAGGAAGGTGGACTTGCCGCAGCCGGAGGGGCCGATAAGGGCCGTGATCTCCCGCTCGCCCATGTCCAGCGAAATATCTTTCAGCGCCTTGAAATCCCCGTACCAGAGGTTCAGGTTTTTGGCTGTGATAATGGGTGATACGTTTTCCATAGTTTTCCTCTTGTATTGACTCCCTCAGTCGCGGCTATGCCGCGCCAGCTCCCTCTGAGAGGGAGCCTTTTGCGTTGCGGGCAGGATAAGCCTCCCTCCGTGAGGGAGGTGGCATCGCGCAGCGATGACGGAGGGAGTTATCTACTGCTTCTGTTTCAGTTTGGTTTTGGCCAGCCGGGCTGCCAGATTGATGGCAAGCACCAGCACCAGCAGCACTGCACCAATGGCCCAGGCGGAGTCGAAATCGCCGTCCTCAAAGGCACGGAGGTAGAGCAGCACCGACAGGGTGGCACCGTTGGAGGTGTAGGCCTTGAGCACGCCGTTGGCAATGACCTCGGCGGCACCGGCGGTGAAGAGCAGCGCGGCGCTTTCGCCCACGATGCGGCCCACGGCCAGGATGCAGCCGGTCACAATGCCGTCGATGCTGCAGGGCAGCACGATGGTGCGGATGATGTGCCATTTGCCCGCGCCCAGACCCAGCGCACCCTCACGGTAGCCCTGGGGCACCGTTTTCAGGGATTCCTGGGTGGTGCGGATGATGGTGGGCAGGTTCATGATCACCAGCGTCAGGCTGCCGGAGAGCAGGCAGGTCTGGAAGCCCAGTGTCTGGGCGAACACCAGCATACCCACCAGACCGTAAATGATACTGGGGATGCCCGCCAGCGTCTCGTTGGTGAACTCGATCACCGAGATGACCTTGCGGTTCTGGGCGTACTCGGTCAGGTAAACGGCCGCGCCCACACCCAGCGGCAGTACGATCAAAAGCGTCAGCAGGATGACATACAGCGTGTTGAGGATCGCAGGCAGGATGCCGTCCGTGCCCTTCAGCACACTGGCGGTGGTGGTCAGGAATTTCCAGCTGATGTGCGGGATGCCGCGCACCAGCACCATGCCCAGAATGCCCGCCACCAGTACGATGACCAGCACAGCCGAGGCCCAGACCAGAGCGTTCATCACGCGGTTCCAGGTGCGGCGGGAGGCAGAAGTACTGTTATTCATCGCGCTTTCCTCCCTTCAGCACCACATTGAGCAGGATATTGATGCCCATGATAAAGACGAACAGCACCAGCGCAATGCTGAACAGCGCCTGTTTCTGCAGGCCGCTGGCATAGCTCATCTCCTTGGCAATGGCGGTGGTCAGGAAGGTGACGCTGCGGAACAGGCTGTCCGGCATGTTGGGGCTGTTGCCAGCCACCATCATCACGGCCATGGCCTCGCCGATGGCGCGGCCGATGCCCAGCACGATACCGGCGGCAATGCCGCTCCTGGCAGCGGGGACGCTGACCTTGAACCAGGTCTCGACATCCGTTGCGCCCAGAGCCAGGCTACCCTGCTCATACTCCGGCGGCACAGCGTTGAGCGCTGTGACCGACACCGACACGATGCTGGGCAGGATCATCACCGCCAGCACCACGATGGCGCTCAGCAGGCAGGCACCGGAGGCCTTGCCAAAGGTCCTGGCCACGGCGGGCACCAGCACCTGCATACCCAGCAGACCGAACACCACGCTGGGGATGCCGCTCAGCAGCTCAATGGCGGTCACGACCACGGTGCGCACCTTCGGGCCTGCGGCCTTGGAGAGGAACACCGCCGTCAGCAGGCCGATGGGCACACCGATCACGGTGGCACCCAGCGTGCCGTAAACGCTGGACAGGATGAAGGGCAGGATGCCGTAGGCCGGGTCGGCAGCGGTGGAAGCCCACCGGGTGCCGAACAGGAACCGGAACAGCCCGATCTTCCGGATGGCAGGCACACCGGAGAGGACCATGTACACTGAGATCAGGAGCACACAGCCCACCGCCAGGATGCCGCAGAGGAAGAAGATGAAGTTCATCACCGCTTCCAGCCACTCAGCAGGGATTCTGGGAAGAGAAATCTTTTTGTTGTTCATAGCATCATTGCTTTCCGCAATTACTCATTCACAGGAACAGCACCGGCAGTGCGGATCAGGTCAGCAGCATCGGCACTGGTGGCAAAGTCGAAGAAAGCCTGTGCCTGCTCAGACAGAGCAACAGACTTGTTGGTGACGAACACGAAGGGGCGCTGCACCTCGTAGCTGCCGCCCTTAACGGTCTCCTCGCTGCACTCCACACCGCCAACGGTGACCATCTTCACGGTGTCGCCCACAGCGGACAGGGAAGCGTAGCCGATGGCCAGAGGGTTGGCCTCCACAGCGCTGATGACAGCGCCGGTAGCGGTCAGCTCCTGCGCGTACTTGCAGCTGTCCTTGACATCCACGATGCTCTCAAAGCCATCACGGGTGCCGGAGCCAGCCTCACGGCCGATCAGAACGATCTCGCCGTCGTCGCCGCCGACCTCAGACCAGTTGGTGATCTCGCCGGTGAACATCTGCTTGAGCTGGTCAACGGTCAGATCCTCGACCTTGCTTGCATTGTTGACGATGATGGCGATGCCATCCAGAGCGATGGTGGTGCCCTCCACGTCAGCCTTCTCGTCGTCCTTCAGGGCACGAGAGGACAGGCCGATGTCCAGGGTCTTATCGGCAGCACCGGTGATGCCTGCACCGGAACCGGTGGGGTCGTAGCTGACGGTGACACCCGGCTCAACCTCGGCAAAGCCTTCGGTCAGGGCAGCGATGACGTTCTTCATGGAGGTGGAACCACCGGTAGCAACATTGCCGGACAGGGCAGCAACGGCGGAAGATGCAGCAGAGCTTGCTGCGGTAGAGACAGAAGAAGTTGCAGCAGAGCCGCCGCAGGCGGTCAGGGCAGCAGCGGCAGCAGCAGCACCGCAGACAGTGAGAAACGAACGACGCGTGATCTTTTTCATAATATTTGTCCTCCAAACATCCGGGCTTTCCGTTCCCGGCTCTTGTTTTCGTGTTTTCCTTGGGTACGGCACTATTGTATCCCAGTCGGTAAGCCGCTTCGACCACAAGCGGGAAAAATCGAGGTAAATTGTTTGGACATGTTTTTGCCCCAATGTAAAATTTGGGCGCAAAAAAGCCCGGGGTGCGGGTGCACCTCGGGCTTTTGGGGGATATTATGCTTTTTCGGCAACTAGGGAAGCACTTACCTTTCCGTCACTGGTCAGGATAAATTCAGCTGTTCTGCTTTGCAGGGTCACGCGCAGTTTCAATGTGCCACCTGCTCTGAACGCACCATCTTCAGCAACGGTGAATACAAATTCCGGCTGATAAGTTGCCGTGTTACCAAACGGAATATCCGCCGCACTCTTGATAAGAGCGCTTCCGTTTCGCGGCTTTACTTCTTTCTCTGTGATCTGGGCCGTGAACACATCCTTAAACGGAATAGCAATTGCACCATTTCCGTTATACTTAATTTTCATTTTGGGAATGTAGATATAGAAGAGATTATTTTGTCCAAAGTCCTCTTTGCTATCGCGGCCCATATCTGCGGTCATGGTCACTTCAAACTCACCCAGCCCGATGGTTGCGGACGGGATCTCGCTGCCGCCTCCATCGCAGCCGGTGAGGACACCAGCGGCAGAAGCGGCCAGCACAGCGGCGGCAGATGCTTTCAGAAAATCACGGCGGGAAAAAACATTGCGCATCAGAAATTCCTCCCATTTCAGATCTGGTTTGTTCCTATCATCATAGTACCATATTTACCCAGACTGTCAAGGGACAGAATTCAACCCCTCAGTCTCGCTACGCTTGCCAGCTCCCCTAATAGGGGAGCCCTTGGCATATCGGGAAAGTCTGCACAGATGGACAAAGCACCGTCGTTAAAGCTCGACCTCCACGCCATCGGGGCGGTAGAAGGTGACGTTCCTGCGCCACTGGGGCTCGCCCATGGTGCGGCGGTAGCAGTCTGCCAGCTGCCGCACGGCTTCCTCGGGGCTGCGCACCTTTCCGCCGCAGCAGGGGAGCACCAGCACCCGGAACCAGGCATCAAAGAGATGCTCTGTCCAGCCGGTGTCCTTGGCCCCGCACCGGGCGTAAAAGCCCAGGCGGCGCACAGCCATGGCCTCGTCCTCGGCTTTTTCAGGGCACTCCGCTTCAATGAGGATGGCCTGCGCGCCCTTCTCGTGGTCAGGCAGGGCGGCCAGCAGAACGGCTCCGATGCCGCCGGCCCGATACTGGGGCAGAACGGCAAAGTAGTCCAGCTGGCTCACCTCACAGCCCACGGGCCGCACCATCAACAGATACGCCACCAGCGCGTCGTCCTCGTACACGCCCCAGGTGTGGGCGGTACCGGCGGCCTCGCTGTTCAGGATCATGCTCAGGGGCTTCAGCTCTCCGGCAGGAAAATCCCGGCGCATCTCGTTCAGGTAAACGTTCGTCAGCTCTTCGGCGGTCAGCAGCCGCCAGGTCAGGTTCTCGGGGTTCATACGATACGGGTTCCTTTCTGGTAGACAGCCTGAATATTCAGTTCCTTGTCTGCCAGGATCACATTGCCGTAGCGGCCTGCAGCCAGACTGCCGTAATCATTGTCGATGCCAATGCTCTTGGCGGGGTTTTCGCTGGCGGCGCGGACAGCGCTTTCCAGCGGGACGTTCATCTCCAGCACGGCACGCTTCATGCAGTCGTACAGGCAGGTGGCACTGCCCGCAATGGTGCCGGGGTGCTCGGTCAGGGTGGCGCGGGGGCCGCTGACCGTGACCGCCTGACCGCCCAGGCTGTACTGGCCGTCGGGCAGGCCGCAGGCCATCATGCTGTCGGCGATCAGGATGACATGGTCATCCCCGAAGGTGTTGAAGGTGAACCGCACCATGGCCGGGTGGATGTGAACGTTGTCGGTGATGAGCTCCACCTCCGCGCCCCGTTCCAGCGCCGCAATGATGGGGCCGGGCTCCCGGTGGGTGATGCCGGGCATGGCGTTGTACAGGTGGGTCATGTGGGTCGCGCCTGCGTCAAAGGCGGCGTTGGCGGTGTCGTAGCTGGTGCAGGTGTGGGCAATGGAGATGCGCACCTCGTCATGGCAGGCGGCAATGAACTCCAGCGCACCCGGCTCCTCCGGGGCGATATCCACCAGCTTGATCAGGCCGTTTGCCCGCTTCTGCAGGCGGCGGAACATGGCAACATCCGCCTTGTGGAGATACTCCGGGTTCTGGGCACCCACCTTGTTGGGGCTGATGAAGGGGCCCTCCATGTTGATACCCACAAGGTCTGCGCCTCTGCCGTTTTGATGGGCGGCGGCAGCATCCATCACGCCGTTCAGAATCTCTTCCGAAAAGGTCATGGTGGCGGGGCAGATGGCCAGCACGCCCTTACCGGCCTCAAAATCGGCCAGAGTCTGGATGGCTTCTTCATTGCCGTCACAGAAATCCTTGCCCATGGCACCGTGGAAGTGGATATCCACCAGGCCCGGCAGAGCGTAAGCGCCCTTGGCATCCACGATCTCTTCGCCTTCCTCCGGCTGTGCAAAGGGCACGACGCGCCCCTCCCGGATGGTCAGGCTCCCCTCCTCAAAGGTGTGGCGGGGGGTATAAATCAGAGCATTTTTGATGATCATTTTATTGCCTCCTAAACCTCTCCGTCTGCGAAGCAGACGGAGAGGTTTTGTCTTACAGCAGGCTCAGTGCTTCCTCATCGGCCACAAGGATGCAGTCGGGGTGCATCTGCAGGATGGAGCCCGGGCACTCGGGGGTCACAGGGCCGGAGACGACCGCCTTGACTGCCTTTGCCTTTGCCAGACCGTTGGCCACCACCAGCACCTTGCGGGCCTGCATGATGGTCTTGATGCCCATGGTGTAGGCCTGCTTGGGCACCAGATCCTCGTTGCCGTCAAAGAAGCGCTTGTTGGCCTCGATGGTGGCAGGGGTCAGATCCACGCAGTGGGTCTCCAGCTCAAAGGCCTCGCCCGGCTCGTTGAAGCCGATGTGGCCGTTGGGGCCAAGGCCCAGCAGCTGCAGGTCGATGCCGCCCACGCTGTGGATGATCTCGTTGTACTTTTTGCAGGCATCCACAGCATCGGGGTTGGTGCCGTCGGGCAGGTGGATGGCCTCGGGGCGGATGTTGACCTTGTCAAACAGGTTCTTGTGCATAAAGCTCCAATAGCTTTCGGGGTGCTCCTTGGGCAGGCCGCGGTACTCGTCCAGATTGACGGTGGTGACCTCAGAAAAATCCAGGTCACCCTTGTTGTACCAGTCCACCAGCTGAGCGTATGCGCCAACAGGGGTGCCGCCGGTCGCCAGACCCAGCACGCAGTTGGGCTTCATAATGACCTGTG
>OIZS01000785.1_pt1 | contig 12098 bp, 9 predicted proteins | sample 1588641 | NCBI WGS metagenome assembly OIZS01 (sample SAMN03283240) | human gut metagenome | biome: human-associated habitat; material: feces | host: Homo sapiens | place: Peru | collected 2012
CGTTCAAAGGGCTTGCCAAACACGCACGCCCCGCCGCGCAAGCATTAAAAAGCTACCGGCATAAAAGCGCCGCTATAACCGTTGGGCAAGTGGCGGACGTGGTGTTAGCCGTAGCCGCGATTGGCAAATTGGCGGTATCCGCCGTAAAAATGGGAACGCAGGGCCTTAAAACCGGGGTGCGCGTACTGCGTTTGGCCCGCGCCCAAGCCGCCGCCAACGGCTTAACCGTAAGCGCCAACGCGGGCAGAATACTGCGTTTGGGGCGCGTGCAGGCGTATGGGGTGCGCTCCGCCAAGGAAGTCATGCTGGGCAGTGTGCGCAACACCTTAAACATCAAAAGCGTATTGCCGCCGCCTGCCGTAAAAATTGTAAAAAACCCCCAAACGGCCGCCGCCTTGAAAAGCGGCAAAACCTATACCCAACCGGCTGATTTTAAGGCTCCGGCGCAAAGTGTTTCCGCGCCGGCAACCTCCGCCCGCGCAACGGTCTTAACGCCCAAACAAATTAAAGCGCGCGCCCGCAAAGCTGCCGCCAAGGCCAAAGCGCAAAAAGAGGCCGCCATTTCCCGCCAAATGGATAAAGAGCTTATCCAAAAGGTAGCCGAAAAAGCCCAATTAGATGCCGCCTGGAAACAAACCCGCGCGTATCAACTGGAACAGCAAGCCGCCCAAGCCGCGCGCGTGCGGCAACTGGCATGGGACGCCAAAATAGACAAATGGACTTTCGGCAAAGGCTCCACCTTCTTAAAATTGGCGCGGGATAAAGCCTTCGCCCTGAATTTAAGTTTACTGCTCCAATTTTCCACCCCGCAGGCGGCTATGTCCGTGCGCGGTGTCACGCCGCTAACCACGCTTGCCAAAACGGAAACCGTCTATACGGCGGCGCGCTCCACCGCCCAAACGGCTCATACTTTTAAGTGGGCCCCCACCAAAGCGGCCGCGCCTGTTTACCGCTTTCCTATCAACGCGCCGGAGCCGCGCAAAATGGCCCCGCTTATGCTGGGCAAATGGGGGCAAAGCGCGTTTGGGGTCCGCCCGTCTTGGTTCAAACTGCCCGCTTTCAGCACGTTGGCGCCGTCGCTCGTGCCCGCAAAAGCGGCCCCGGCCCTGGCTTATCCGGCCGCGCGGTTTAGCTTTTTCGGCCGCACCGGCGCCAGCAATAACGGCTATATTTATAGCGGCCTGCCGCTTTTCTCCCTGGGCAACGCCGCCAAAAAAATGGGGAAAGGGCTTAAAAATCTCTTTCCGCAAAATACCGTAGCCAGCCGCTATGTGCTGTATGCCACCTCTTTTATTATGGGGTTGGAAGTAGCCTCGCCCATACTGACGGATTTAGGTATGAGCCTGGGCCTGAATATGGACGACAACAGCCTGGTCACCGTAGCCACCTATCTGCCGTACTTTTTAGGGGCTATGTTGAGTGATGTTCTGCAAACGAAACTGGGGGCCAAAAAGACGTTAGGTTTAGGGCTTGGATTAAACATAGCCGGGCTTGCCAGCGGGGTGTTGTTAAGCGGCTTAAACGGCCACTTTTTGCCCGAGGTAGACACCCAGGCGCATTTTGCCCGCATTTTAGCCTCTATTGCGTTAGCCAGTTCCGGGATGATTTTAATTCAAAACTCCGTGGGAACGGTGCTGGAACATTTAAGCCGCGTGGCGCCGGATTTAAGCAAACTGCCGGAAAACGAGCGTTTGGGCAAATTGGAAAAATACAACATCAAAACGCAAATTTTCCGCTCCGTCGGTATCATTATGACGTATCTGTTCCCGTGGGCCTCTAAAGAATTATTGGGGTTAGATTGGAGCTTTGCGTTTGTTTTGCCGCTGCCTATTTTAACCTTGGGGTTAGGGTTATTCTGCTGGGCCAACTTGCCCAACATAAAAAACGAAGCCGCCCCCAAACCCAAAGCGGGCAAAAGCGTTTCCGCCCGCCTGAAAACCGCCCTTAAAAATCCGGCCCGCACTGCGGCGGGTGCGTGGAAAGGCATTAAAAACAGCGGCTACGTCAGTTTGTTTAAGGAGGACTCCACCGCCAAATACTTAATCCCGGCGGCGTTCTTCTTAAACGTGATTGAAGTGTCTATCCACAATGGGCTGATGTTTTTACTGCCCACCATGGATATTTCCGACTCCATGCGCTACTTATTATCCATGTTGCAATTTGCCGGGGCGTTTTTAATCGGGCGGATGATTGCCCCGTGGGTATTGCAAAAATTCCCGCGCTACAAAATGACCCTCGGCGGCGGGGTGGCACTGGCCGGTATTGCCGCGGCACTGCCGTTTGCGCAAAGCAACGCTTACTTATTTACCGGGGGCTTATTTGCGGCGGAAATAGCTATATCCACCTTGTTTACGCTGTTATTCGGCGCGGCCGCCAAAAACCCCAAAACGCAGGGGCGCACGGTATCTTTGATTATTGCCTCGGCCATTTCCTGCGCGTTTGGCCCGCTGTGGTTAGCCAACGCCGGCCAATGGGCGCTGACGCACGGCATTTTAGGGGAGCGCGCCGCCATGTCCGCCGCGTTAATTGCGGCCCCGCTGATAATGACGGTGCTGTCCTTCTTAATGCTGTATAAATTGGAATCCTCGGCCGTCAAAAAAGCCAAACAGGCGGCCCCTAAAAAATAAATACCTTACCAGACCGAACCCCCGCCACCCAGCGGGGGTTTTTTATGATGTATCCGCCAGGGCCCGGCTCCTGGTTCCGCGGGGCCGGTTCCACTTGCCGCGGGGGGGAATTTATCCGCCATTTCTCTGCCCAGGCGCGCGGCCCAAACCACGCGCCCGCCGCCCTTGTTCAACGCACGCCGCCGCCGTTTTCAATAGGCTAACAAGCCCAAGCGCGCGACCTAACCCGCCGCCCTTGTTTACAGGGCATAAAAAAACCGGGCCTATACCAGCACCCGGTTATTTTGTCGGCAGAAATTTTACTCGTAGCGTAAAGCATCTATCGGGGTAAGTTTAGAGGCTTTATACGCAGGGTAATACCCAAAAAACACCCCGGTAGCGGCCGAAAACCCCACGGAAAGCACAATGGACCACACGCTTAGCTCCGCCGGAATAGACGAGGAGTGCGAGGCCACAAACAACGTAATGCCCACCCCCAGTATCACGCCTATCAACCCGCCGATACAAGACAGCGTGACGGCCTCGGCCAAAAATTGCAGGCGGATATCGGCACTGGTGGCCCCAATCGCCATGCGGATACCTATTTCGCGCGTGCGCTCCGTGACGGACACCAACATAATGTTCATTACCCCAATGCCGCCCACCAATAAGGAAACCGCCCCAATAACCCCCAGTAAAAGGCTCATGGTTTTGCTGGCACTTTTGGCTTCTTCCACAAACGAAGCAAAATCGTCCAGTTGAAAGTCGTCCTCGGCAAGCGGGTGGATATGGTGCGTATTGCGCACGGCGTTTTCTATACCTTTTTTAGTGGTTTCTATGGTGTTAAAATCCTGCACGCGGATAATCACGCGGTCCAACGCGTGGCGGTTGGAGCTGTTCCACCCGGTGTTCATTTTTACTTTGCCGGTGGTATAGGGGATTAAGGCGCCTTCGTCCATATCAAAGCCCATGCCGCCCTGGCCGTTTTTCTTCATAACCCCAACTACCTTAAACGGAATCTCATTGAGTACCACCGTCCGGCCCACGGGGTCCACATCATTAAAAATGGTTGTGGCGGTGCTGGCCCCCAGTACAATTACTTGCGCATAAGAGGAAACTTCTTTTTCTGTAAAATGGCGCCCGGCGTCCAACTGCCAATCGTACGTCTTAAAAATATCCGTATCCGTGGCTAAAATACCCACAGAAGTAGAGGTATAGCCGTATTTTACATCAAAGCCGGAATTAATATACGGCGCGGCGCTGGCAACGCCCGGCACTTTGCGGATAGCCTCCACATCTTTTATGGTAATATCTTTGGGGGACGTAATGGAAGAATCCCACGGTTGGCGCAAATACAAAATGTTGGTACCAAAGCGGGAAAACCGCTCCGCCATACTTTTTTGCGTGCCGGAGCCTACCGCCAACATGGTAATTACCGCCGCCACGCCAATTACAATACCCAAACTGGTCAGCGCGGCGCGCATTTTATTGGCCGCGATGGCTTTTAGCGAAAGGCGGCAAATGGAATAAAAAGTATCAAACATTATTTCCTCTCGTCACTTATTTTTTGGCCGTCCTTAAACTTAATCAGGCGGCCGGCATATTCGGCAATGTCCGGCTCGTGCGTAATTAAAATAATGGTTTTGCCCATTTCTTTATTCAGCCGGGTAAACAGTTCCATTACCTCAATACTCATTTTGGTATCCAGGTTTCCGGTCGGTTCGTCGGCAAAAATAATGGGTGCATCACACACCAAAGAGCGCGCAATAGCCACGCGCTGTTGTTGCCCGCCGGAAAGTTGGTTGGGCAAGTGGAACGCGCGCTCCGCCAACCCCACCGCTTTTAAGGCGGCAAGCGCTTTTTCGCGCCGCAAGTGCATGGGCGTATGGTTATAAATCATGGGCAGTTCCACATTTTCCACCGCCGTGGTGCGTTTAATCAGGTTGAACCCCTGGAACACAAAGCCGATTTTGCGGTTGCGCACCCCGGCCAATTTGGATAGTTCCGTTGCCGTCACGTCTATCCCGTCTAACAGATAGGTGCCGCTGGTGGGTTTATCCAAACAGCCCAAAATGTTCATAAACGTAGATTTGCCGGAACCGCTGGGCCCCATGACGGCCACAAACTCGCCGCGTTCCACGCTTACGCTTACGTCGTTAAGCGCGCGGACTTCCACATCACCCAGTTTATAAATCTTAAATAAATTGCGTGTATCAATCAGAGCCATTAGCGCCTCCGGGGCGGGCGGGGCATAGAAAACCCGCTGGAAATATTCCTTTCCACGGCTTCCCAAATAACTACGCGGTCGTTTTCGGTCAATTCGCCGGAAACTTCCGTCTTATTATCGCCGATAATCCCCATTTTTACACTTACGCGGCGCGGTTGCATAGCACCTTTATCCAATATCCAAACGCCGGTATCGTTGAATTTTTCCATATTAAACGAGGGGGAAAACCGCAACGCCTCGTTAGGTACTAAAAGTACACCTTTTTTATCTTGTGCTTTAATGGAGATAGTGGCCGTCATACCGGGCATAAATTTGCCCGCCGTATTGTCCACATCAATTACCACGGTATAAGTAGTGGAAGACGAAGAAGACGAACCATAGCCGGACGAAGAGGACGAGGACGACGAAGAAGACGAATAATTCGTGCGCACCTGCCGCACCGTGCCGTGGAAGGTTTGGTCCGGGTAGCCGTCCAACGTAAAATCGGCCACTAAACCGGCGGTAATTTTTACCACGTCCGCTTCGGACACTTTGGCCTCAATTTGCATTTTGGTTAAGTCCTGCGCCAATGTGAACATTTCCGGCGTGGAATAGCCGGACGTTAAGGATTGCCCTTCGCTTACCAGTTTCGTCAGCACAATGCCGTCATACGGCGCCACGATTTTGGTATTGGATAAATCCTTTTTTGCGCGGTCTAACTGGGCCTGCGCCTGAATAACGGAGGATTCGGCCGAGTTGAGCGAGCTTTTGGCGTTTACATAGGCCAGTTCGTATTCTTCCAAACTGGATTTAGACACATAATTTTTGGCGTATAAATCTTTGTAGCGGTCACGGTTTAACTGGGCTAAATGATAAGACATTTTGGCCGATTCCAAACTTTCCTTGGCGGAAGAGAGCGTGGCCTTTGCTTGGTCGTAATCCGCCTGAACTTGGGTGGGGTCAATTTCCGCCAGTAAATCGCCTTTTTTAACGCGGGAATTGTAATCCACATAAATTTTTAATACTTCGCCGGATACCAGCGCGCCTACTTGCGTGGTGGTAATAGGCGCCAGCGGGCCGGAGGCTTCCACCACGTCCGTAATATCGCCCTTTTCCACTTGGGCAGTGTCATACTGAAAAATAGAGGGTCTGTTATGTAGCCGGCTCCAGGCAAACCACCCGCCGCCGATTAAAACCGCCACGATAAGCAGTTTTATAAAAATATTTTTTTGTACAAACCATTTCCAGCACGCAACCGGAAAGTGAAGAATTTTTTTCATACTATTTAGTCCCCATTGCTTGTTTAAGTTCGGCTACTGCGGTAGCATAATCATAACGGGCGGTTAAGTAGCTTAGTTCCGCATCCGTATAAGAAACTTCGGCGTCTTTCAGTTCAATAATATCGCCGATACCCTCGTTATAACGGCCTTGGGCCAAATCTAAATTTTCCTTGGCTTTTTGCACGTTTAATTGGGCGATTGGCACACTGTCGCCCGCTTCCTGCAACTTCAAATAGGCGCTCTGTACCTGCAAAAATACATCATTCATTAAACTGCGGTCTTGGTTTAACGCTCCCGCTAAAGAAATTTTAGCCTGTTTCACCCCGTTATACGTTTGGAGCGCATTAAATAAAGGCAATTCCACCGCGGCTAAAAGTTTGGTGTTTTCGTTATCCAAATAAAAATCGTCACCGCTTTTGCTGAAACTGGCCGAAAAAGAAAACGTGGGCCAATACCCCGCTTTGGCTTGATTAAGTTTAATACGGCTGATTTTAAGCCCGGTTTGGGAGGACAGCACGTCCGGCCGTTGGGCATACGCCGTGCGGACGGCTTCTTCCAGCGTAATTTGAAAGGGCGTTTCGTCTATTTGGCTGTCCAATACCAAGGTGTTGCCCGCCGTCACGCCCATAGCGTTTGCCAAATTGGCCGAAGACGTATTAACCAAATTTTTGGCGCGGATGAGCCGCAAATCTTCGTTATTTAAGTTTACTTCGGCGGTAGTCACGTCCACTTTGGGGCGCAGGCCGTTTTCAAAATAAGCTTGGGCGCGGTTGTATTGGTCTTGGTACAAATCACGCGCTTTGGTGCGTATTTCCACCGCTTTTTGGGCGGAAAGCAACGTGTAAAATTTGCTTTTTACATTACTGGCTACTTCCTGCTCAGCCTTTTCCAAAGCCAATTTGGCCTGTTCCAACGCCAAATTAGCCGTTTTTACGTTGCGCGCCAAATCCGTAATGCCGCTGATGGTTAAAGAGGCTTCTACATAAGAAGACGCGGAGCCGTGGTCCGTACGGGCATGGCCCGGCAGTTTGGTCACGTTATAATCCTGTTGGGCGCCCGCCGTGGCGGTGGGCAAAAATTTGCTTTTCGCCAAGCTGACGCTTACCGCCGCATCCGCCACGTTTAGCCGCGCGCTGATTAAGGAGGGGTTGTTTTCCATGGCAATTTCCAAACAACGCGCTAGCGTAAGCGCAGTGTCCAGGCCGGTAATTTCTTTACCGTCCGCACCCAACGCCGCCGGAAACTCCGCTTGCGGCCGGGCGGAACTGTCCGCCGCCGGAAAGGGGGAAATAACGGCACCCTGCGCGCCGCCGCAAATGCCGGCTAACACAAGGCCGGATAAATAAAGGTTTTTCAAAATATTCATAGTCTTTATTATTATATAAATTATGCCACCCGCTACGGTGGTTTTTGGGGCCCTTAAAAAAGCCCGCAGGTATAAAACACAAAAGGGCGCATTTTTATTGCAAATTTTTTCAAATGCGGGCAAAACGCCCGGCAACCAGGTTCGCACGGCAGGGGCCTGTTTTATTATAATATAAGTATGTGGAAAACCATTTTACTACTCACCGCCTCCAACCTGTTTATGACGGTTGCCTGGTACGGCCACTTAAAACATAAAGATAAAGCCCTTTGGCTGGTTATTTTAGCCAGTTGGGGGATTGCCTTTTTTGAATACTGCCTGCAAGTGCCGGCTAACCGTATCGGCAGCGGTTATTTTACCGTCACCCAATTAAAAGTAATGCAGGAAGTCATCACATTAAGCGTGTTTACGGGCTTTTCCGTTCTGTATTTTAAGGAAACGTTCAAATGGAACCACCTGGCAGGCTTTTTATGCTTGGTGGCGGCTGTATTTTTTATCTTCAAAAAATGGTAGGATAAATTACCATGAAAAATAAACACAAATTATTTATTAAAATGGCGGAACTGGTGGCGGACCAATCCACCTGTTGCCGGCTGAACGTCGGCGCGGTATTGGTAAAAGATAACCGCGTGATAAGCATTGGTTTTAACGGCACGCCCACCGGCCAACAGCATTGTGAGGAACACTTTACCAAAGTGTATAAAGACCACTATGCCGATAAATACCCCACGTATGCGGATTTTGTGGCCAGCCGGGATTTTTACGATTTACACGGCAAGTGGTCCATTTCCAACGAACTCCACGCCGAACAAAACGCGATTGCCTTTGCGGCCAAAAACGGCATTTCCACCGCCGGGGCCGCCGTTTATGTGACGTGGTCCCCCTGCGTACATTGCGCCAAAGTAATTGTAAGCGCGGGTATCAAACAAGTTTATTACTTAAATAAATACGACCGCAGCCAGGAAGGCATTGTATTTTTGGAAAAAAACGGGATTGAATGCCGCCAATTAACGGCGGAAGACTTAAAATAACCGTTCTTTTACCCGTTTACATTTACTATAATAGATATATGGCTAACAAAACGAATAATCATGATTTTATTACTGCGGGCCTGATTAAATTGGGCTCCTTTTGCAAACGCCGCAAACAAGCCGTGTTGACCGGGTTGGGCGTTTTAGTGGTGGCTTTGGTGGTAGGCACGGCCTATCAGGCGCACTGCCAAAAAGTAGAAGAAGCCTCTTGGGCGGATTATTATGTAGCCCAAATGGCGCTACTCAGCGCGGGCCAACAGGAAGCGTTTAATTTACTGGACGCCATCAACCAAAAATATCCGGGCTCCAACGCCGCGCAATACGCCCAGCTGTTCAAAGGGGATTTGCTCTATTCCCAAGAAAACTACGCCCAAGCGTTAGATGTTTACACCGCCTTGCGCGCGCAAGCCAAAAACACGCAAGTAGCCACCGTGGCGGATTTATCGTTAGGGGCGGCGTATCAAGCCACTAAACAATATGATAAATCTATTGAAACCATGAAGCAGTTTATTGCCCAAAACCCCACCAGTTTTGCGTTGCCGCAAGCGTATTTTACGTTGGCGCTATCGCAAGAGTTGGCCGGGCAAAAGGCCGAGGCGCTGGAAACTTACACCAAACTGTTGGAAGATTACACCAAAAGTTATTGGGGCGCTTTTGCTAAAGATAAAATTAACGAATTGAAAAAATAATTTTGATAACACCCCCGCACCTTTTTAACAGGGCGGGGGATTTTTATGTAGCACAGGAGATTATGAAAAAATACTTATCCTACACGCTGGCGGTTATGCTGATGTCTTGGTCCGCCGCGTCTTACGGTGCCGGATTCGGCTTGTACGAATACAGCGCCCGCAGTACCGCTATGGGCGGCGCCACTATGGCCAACAAAGCCGAAGCCGCCTCTCTGGCCGCCAACCCGGCCTTAATTACCGAACTGGACGGCACGCAAGCCCAACTCGGTCTAACCGTGGTGACCGCCAATGCCACCACCACCGTGGACGGCCAATCGCGCGACTTAAAACGCGACGTTTGGTACCTGCCTAACTTCTACCTGACCCATAAAGTAAGCGACGGCGTTTCCCTCGGTTTAGGCGGTTTTTCCCGCTATGGTTTAGGGGGGGAATATAAAAACTGGGAAACGTGGGCTGGAAGCCGATTAGCCTACAAAGTAAAATTGGAAACTTTTTCCTTCACGCCCACGATTGCCGTAAAAGCCAGTGACGAACTTTCCGTGGCTATGGGCTTGGAAGCAATGGTAATCGGTTTCACCCAAAACTCTACGCTTATGCCGGGCGCAACGGCTAACGCTACCGCCTACGAAATCAGCGGTTCTGGCGTAAGTTGGGGGGGAAATTTCTCCTTTGTCTATCGTCCCGAATGGGCGGAAAAATGGTCCTTGGGCGCGTTGTACCGCTCCAAAGTAAAACAAAACTTAAACGGTCGTATTCATGCAGGTATGGAAGTTGCTGCGCCAATCAATATTTTTGACGACGATGCCAAAGGGGCCATTACCCTGCCGGACAGCCTTTCTGCGGGCATTTCTTTCCGCCCGACGGAAAAGTGGACCTTTGAAACCGGCATTGTAGGCACGTTCTGGAGTGCGTACGACCAAATTTTAATTGAATACTCAGACCGCGAAAGCACCCCGACGATTCACAATAAAAAAGATTACAAAGACACCTACCGATTGAACTTTGGGGCCGAATACAACCTGAACCCCAACTGGGCGGTACGCGCGGGCTATGTGTTTGATAAATCCCCGATTAACGAACATGCCATGGATACCTTGGTGCCTGTGGATGACCGCCATATCGGCAGCCTGGGTTTTGGTTATAAAAATGAAATATGGAGCGTAGATTTTGCTTACGCGCATATTTTTGCCCGCGACTTGAGCGGTACGGCCAACGCCCAATTTAATAAGCCAATGAAGTATAATGACGGCAAGAGCGATATGTTCGGCCTTACCTTTGGCTACAAGTTCTAACCTTGTAATTTTATAAAAAACTATAAAAAGAACCCCGCCGCCCGGTGGGGTTCTTTGTGTTAGGGTGCGCCGCCAAAGCCGCACAACAGCCGCCAACGCGCCACCGTGTAGCCCTGCCGCGCCATGCTCCTCGGGCCGCCACCAAAACAGCCCCACCGTCAAAACGCCACCCCGCCGCAAAATCCCGGCCAAAGTTCCACCGCGCACGCCGCTCCACCGTCAAAACACCTCGCCGCCCCACCAAACATAATAAAAAAATATATATATGAAAACCCCCCGGGTGGAAAACCCGGGGGCTTATCAAAAGCAGAAACGCCTAAAAGCTATTTGGTTAATATCCAGCGGTTATCATTTTCTTTTTCTTTGGCGCCCAGCGTTTTGCATAAGCGGACGGCAAAATCCCGCGCGGCGGCGTTATCATATCCGCACACAATGCGCGCCGCATTGGTTTGGTTCCAACGGTAGGCAAACAAATATGTTTTACTGGCGGCCACATCTTTGCGCGTAGCATAAACCGACATTCCGCTATTCACCCCATAGTTAAAATTTTTACTGGCCGGTATTTCTATATCCAGTTCTGCGGGGTCCGTGGCATAGCGGTTATTGGCCAAATAAAAAATTTCCTGCGCATCCCGGATGGTTTTAAGCATAGCCAAGGGCTCGGCCGCGCGCGCCTTTTCCACCGCCATTTCATACTGCGGCAGAGCCACGCCCGCCAAAATGCCGATAATCAGCACCACTACTAATAATTCAATTAATGTAAACCCTGTTTTTTTCATAAAATATCCTTAATAAATAATATACGCATTTCCACAATGGGTAAAATCAAACCGTTCCCGCCCTATTACTTTGCAGAATTTTTCTTCCCCGCAACAATAAATCACGTCTGTACGGTCCGTTGCCGCCACCGGGCGGAATTTACCACTGCCCGCAATATAAAAATTCTTGTTTTTATTTTTATACGCATACCGCCCGGAACCAATGGAATCTGCTTCCAAAGTGTAATCCTTCAAATCGGCCGATACGGCTACATCCAGTTTATCCAAAGAGTCCGCATACTCCCCATTGGCTAAATGATACACTTCCTGCGCATCTTTCAGCGCTTTAATAGTGGTGACGGCCTCCATAGCGCGCGCCTTTTCCACCGCTTTTTCATACTGCGGCAGAGCCACGCCCGCCAAAATGCCTATAATCAGCACCACTACTAATAATTCAATTAATGTAAACCCTGTTTTTTTCATAAAATCTCCTAATATAAAAAGGATAGCAATTTAAGAGGGGAAATACTATTCCTAAAAATTATTATAAAAGCCCCGCTTTTTGCAAAAGCAGGTTCACCAGGCGGGATACGGGGTATTGAAACACCTGCGCGCCGGGCACGCGCACAAAGCCGGGCGGCACAGGGGCGCTTGCCGGCAACGCCACTTTATACAGTTGGGCCCAAATCTTCCGGTGTGATAAAATATGCTTTACTGGGGCCGCCGCCAATACAAACGCCGCATTTTTGGGGAACACTCCCTCAAAAAACTGCCCCGCGGCCTTTTTTACTGCCGCCGCGGAAAGAACCGCCTGCGGCGTTTCTAATAAAAAAGGCTCATATAACCCCTGCCACACATCACCCGCCGGGCGCT
>OIZS01000786.1_pt1 | contig 12088 bp, 14 predicted proteins | sample 1588641 | NCBI WGS metagenome assembly OIZS01 (sample SAMN03283240) | human gut metagenome | biome: human-associated habitat; material: feces | host: Homo sapiens | place: Peru | collected 2012
GCATAGCTATCAAACTTCTTTAGAATTACTCTAATGAGTAATTACGAAGCTCCCATCTCTTTAGGTGGTGAGTAGTTCACAACTTAACCGTGTACAAAGATACTTTACGCACGGTTTTATGTGGATAGCTGAGGTAATCATGAATAATGCATCAAAGGAACAAAATAAAGCAGAAGATAACGTTAAAAAGCCAAGTGGTTTTTTAATGTTACGTACCATGTCTATGCCGGCAGATGCTAATCCCAATGGATTTATTTTTGGTGGCTGGTTGATGTCGCAAATCGACAAGGCTGGGGCTATGATGGCCTTTGAAATGTCACGAGGCATGGTGGCAACTGTAGCTGTAAAGGAAATAACCTTTAATTATCCTGTGTGCGTTGGGGATGTGGTGTGCTGTTATTGTCGTTGTACCCATGTAGGTCATACATCGCTTGGCATTCACCTTGAATTGTGGTCTCGTAAAAATAGCGCGGAAAGAACAGATAGATTCTTAATCACGGAAACTGATCTTACATATGTAGCTATCGATGAACAAGGTCATAAGCGCCAACTACCTAATAGCTTACTTGAGAATAAAGAAGAAGTGTTAGCCTACGGCTATCTTCCAGGGGAGCGCTAAACTCCAAAATTGGTTTAGGTTAAAGCTTTAAATTTTGAAGCTACAAACCAAACACCGTAAATAAAACGCAGTAAATAAAACACCGTAAATAATACCCCGATAGGAGAGTGAAATCTATCGGTGTTTTTGATAAGAGTAATAAACGCGCTAACTTGTGTTTAAGCTATGTTTTGCTTTTATCAATGTTTGTAAGCCAAAACTCGATTTGTAAATTTAGGTGGTTAGTCAAAAGTTAAGCCAAGGGAGGTTCCCATTTCGCTTTCTAGTTGTTTCAGCCAAGTTTTGATTCTTTCTTCCGTAAGGTCAGCTTGATTATCTTCATCAAGAGCGAGTCCTACAAAGTTAAAGCCATCTTCAGAAAGCGGGAGCACACTCGTAAAAGCATAACCATCCGTGGACCAAGCCCCAATAAATTGTGCGCCTCTTTCAGCTAAATAAGCATGCATAATGCCCATGCCATTTAGGTAAAATTCACTATATTCCATTTGGTCGCCTAACCCAAAGAGGGCGAAGGTGTGCCCACTAAAATCAAACGGTTCTATTTTGGCTTTAAAATTTTCCATGTCTGATTGGAGTTCACCTAAGTACCAAGTAGAGGTTCCAAGAAGCACGAGATCATAATCTAAGATGATGGCTGGATCCTTGACGGTTCTGACATCAAAAACATCGACAGCGCCACCAAGCAATTCTTGCATTTTTAAAGCTGCGCGTTCGGTATTGCCAGTATCTGAACCATAAAATATTGCAGTTTTGACCATGTGTTTCCACTCCTTGTCGGAAAATGATGTTGATTTTTCGGTGAAACTAACTTTAAGGCTTATTCTTTTTCTTTAAAGTGTTTAAGTATTGTCTCATCTCAAATCTAGTGTAGTTTAAGCCAAAGTTCGATGCAATAAAACCAAGGCTTAATGCAAAAAAATCCCAACTATGGTTCTAGCCATAAAACGCCTATGAAAATAGTTTGTAATGAACCTCTGATTTGTTTTTTAGGTGACTTTTTTTTGTTAGAATTATCATTGATGAAAAGATAATGCTTTATAATAAAGTTAATTGCCTGTTTGAGCCGAAAAACGTTGATTCGTATATCTTTGAATAAATTATATATATTGTGGCCATAGTTGGTTTTAAACAACGCATCTTTGACTGTTTAGAGTGTTGTGAGAGCTGACATCAAAGGTAAAGGTCTGTTTTTAGCTTAAGACTTGGCTTTATTGTGATAACGGTTGGTTGTTCCGATCGACTTTTGTGCTCCGGTGTGCCGGAAGAGGGTGAATTATGTTTAGAAGAACAAAGATTGTTTGCACTATGGGACCAGCTCTTGATCGCGAGGGAGTTTTAGAGGGACTTATTAAAGCTGGCGCTAATGTAATGCGCATCAATTTCTCCCACGGTTCTGCTGAAGAACATTTAAAAAGAGCTCAAACAGTACGTGAAATTGCGTCTCGTTTAGGTAAGATTGTGGCCATAGCTGGTGACTTGCAAGGTCCTAAAATCAGAATTTCTACTTTTAAAAATGGCCCGATCTTTTTAAAAACCGGTGATTTATTTACTTTAGATGCTGACCTTGGTAAGGGTGAAGGTACTCAAGAAGCCGTTGGTATTGACTATAAGAATTTGCCAGAAGACGTAAAAACTGGTGACGTTTTGATGCTTGACGATGGCAGAGTGCAGTTATCTGTAATTTCTGTAATTGGTTCTAAGATCTTAACCTCAGTTTTAGTGCAAGGGGCTCTATCTAATAACAAAGGCATTAATAAGCAAGGTGGTGGGCTCTCAGCTCCAGCTTTGACTGAAAAAGATCGTCGTGACATTATCACCGCGGCTCAAATTGGGGTTGATTATTTGTGTGTATCATTCCCACGTACAGGGGAAGATATTGAATTAGCGCGTTCTTTATTAAGACAAGCAGGTTCTCAAGCTAAGATTATTGCGAAAGTTGAAAGAGCTGAAGTTGTCGCTGATCAAGACTCTATGGATAACGTTATTTTAGCGAGCGATGCAGTTATGGTGGCTCGTGGTGACTTAGGGGTTGAAATCGGTGACTCTGAATTAGTAGGGGTGCAAAAACGTTTAATCAAACGTTCACGTGAATTAAATCGCCCAATTATCACCGCTACTCAGATGATGGAATCTATGATTAAGGCTCCGATGCCAACTCGTGCAGAAGTTATGGACGTGGCCAACGCTGTGCTTGACGGTACCGATGCGGTAATGCTTTCAGCTGAAACTGCAGCTGGTGATTACCCAGTTGAAACAGTTTGTGCTATGGCTCAAGTGTGTCGTGGGGCGGAAAAGAACCCGCAGATGACACATTCACGTTACCGTGTGGACCGGGTATTTGAAACTCCTGAAGAAACTGTAGCTATGGCAGCAATGTATGCAGCTAACCATTTGCCACAGATTAAGGGTTTGGTGTCTTTGACTTCTACTGGTTGTACTCCTTTATTGATGAGCCGTTTACGTTCTAATTTGCCAATTTTTGCGCTTAGTGCTAGCAGTAATACTCTTAATTGGTGCAACTTATATCGTGGTGTTTACCCAGTAAACTTTGACTATACTGTTTATGACAACATTGTAGAAGCTGGTCAAGCAGCTCTTAATGAGCTTAAGCGTATTGGTTATTTGTCTCATGGCGATTGGGTGATCCTTACTCACGGTGACTTAGATGTTTCCGGGCATAGTGCGGGTCATACCAATAATATGAACATTGTGCAGGTGCAGTAACAACTAGCGTTTTGGAGTAAGCTAATATTTTTTTAGAGGACTCTAAACTGCATAAAGTTGCAAAAAGTTCGGCTATTTGGCTGATTTTATGCCAAAATAGGCGCCGAAATTATAAATGCGGATCGCTCAAGCGGTCCGCATGTTTTTGGTGAAAGCGTGGAGAGTCTTATGCGTGAAATTGCCGAAGTAAACAAAGGTGTACAAATAAAAACCGTGTCAGCTGATGAAGCTGGGCAACGGATCGACAATTATCTCCTGAGAATCTTAAGAGGCGTGCCTAAAAGCATGGTTTATCGTATTTTGCGTAAAGGCGAAGTACGAGTAAACAAAAAACGCATCAAACCTGAATACAAGTTAATGGCCGCCGATGTAGTGCGTATTCCTCCAGTAAGAACTTCTGATGCGCCAGTAGTTCTTCCTTCAACTGGCTTAAACAAGGTTAGTGCGTTAAAAGACGCAGTGCTTTATGAAAATGAAGGCTTAATCGTTTTAAACAAACCTGCCCGCATGCCAGTTCATGGAGGCAGTGGGGTTGATTATGGCGTGATTGAGGCTTTACGAGCATTAAGACCAGAAGCTCACTTCTTAGAATTAGCGCACCGTTTAGACCGCGATACTAGTGGCTGTTTAATTATTGCTAAAAAACGTAGTACCTTACGTCAATTACATGAGCAATTTAGAGAAAAGGATATGCATAAGCAATACTTAGCTCTAGTGCCGGGTAAATTTAGTCGGAGAATTCAAGTAGTAAACGCACCACTTCTTAAAAATACGTTGTCATCTGGGGAACGCTTTGTGCGGGTGGATGAAGCATTAGGCAAGCCATCGATAACTGATTTTAAAGTGCGTGAGTATTTTGGGGCCGAAACTTTAGTTGAAGCTGCGCCAAGAACAGGGAGAACTCATCAAATTAGAGTTCATTTAGCGTTTAAAGGTCATCCGATTTTAGGGGATACCAAATACGGTGATAGAGCGCTTGAGGCTAAGTATCGTGAATTAGGGCTTGAACGCATGTTTTTACATGCGGAAAAGATCACCTTTACCGATCCGGTATCAGGTAAGGATATGACTATAACAGCGCCATTACCGCAAGAACTTGAAGCGGTTTTAACGAACTTACGGGCGCGCGACCAAGAAGAAGGTTTGACAGAATAATTAAGCCTTAGCTTAAAGAAGCAACTAAATTCATTGGTTAAATGGTAAAATTATAAGTTACATAAAAGTAGCTCATAGCCCCTAGCAGTTACGGACCTTTTAAAATTATGGGCTCATGTAATTGAGCATTTATTTGCTAGAGATGGTTGTTAGTTAAATTTGTGATTAACCCACGAGAAAAGCTTAAGCTTAAACTTAAATAAGCTTGGTTTGATTTCGGGAATGAAGTAACGGAGAACATAGATGTTTCGTGATATTAAAGCAGTGATTTTTGATATAGATGGAACGATTATGGATTCTATTGGGCGTATTTGTGAATGTATGGAGTATGCTTGCGTAGAAACAGGACTTAAAGCGCCGACCAAAGAAGCGACCAAAGAGATTATTGGTCTTACGCTGTACGAAGCAGTTGAAACTCTTTTTCCGGGAGAAAACGCGGAGCAAATCAATAAAACGGTAGAGCTTTACAAACAGGTTTACACCGAACGCGAGAACGAACATCCAACTTCTTTATTTACTGATTGCATCAGTGTGGTCACAGACCTTAAACAAAAGGGGTATCGCATTGGTATTGCCACTGGTAAGTCTCGTAAAGGCTACAATAGAATCATGTCATATATTGGCCTCAAAGATTTGGTTGACGTATCCTGTACTGGTGATGAAGTTCGCTCAAAGCCCGATCCACAAATGCTTTTACGTTTAAGCGATGAACTATTATTGCCTCCAAAAGCTTGTCTTATGGTAGGGGATTCGACGTTAGATTTAACCATGGCTCAACGAGCTATGATGGAAAGCGCTGGGGTAACTACTGGAGTGCATTCAAGAGCTAGACTTGAAACCATTAAACCAACTGTTATAACAGATAGCTTAACAGAATTAGACCAACTTTTACCAGGTTGTAAAAAGTAGTTTTTTTCAATTCATAATTACATTAAACATGGGCGAAATTCAGCGAAACGAAGTAATTTTATTAACTTTTTTTTGACTATTTGGCCATTTTTTTATATCATGCGCACATTATGCAAAAAGTGAAAATTCCACAAAAGGTGGATCCTGCGAGATCCGCGGCTAAAAGACTAGATTACGACGGAATAATTATTCCGGGCGCTTTTACTCGTTTATCCGGATTAGTGGAAGAAATTTTAAAAGATGTAGAAATTCATTTGAGTTTTTATGTCGATTTGCAGGGATTAACTGTATTCGAGGGCAGAGCAGGCACTGCTGTGAAGTGTATATGCCAGCGCTGCGGTGAAAGTTTTGAACTTAATCTAGAGACTAGTTTTAAGTATACCACTGACCTTAAAAAGGTTGAGGCACTTGGAATTACTGTAGATTATGATGAAGCTGAACCAGATGAATTTGGAGAAATCGATATTTTTAGTATCGTGGAAGATGAGTTAATTTTAGCTTTACCTTTCGCTCCAATGCATTCCGGAGATGATTGCTCTATGAGTGGTGATAGCTGGGTGTTTGGTGAAGTCGAAGAAGAACCTAAAGCCAACCCGTTTGCAGTTTTAAATCAATTGAAAAGTAGAAAATAGTTAGGAGAAGGCAAATGGCCGTTCAACAAAATCGTAAGTCACGTTCACGTCGCGATATGCGCAGATCACATGATGCTCTTACTGCAGCTGCAGTAACCACCGAAAAGTCTACCGGTGAATATCACTTGCGTCACAACGTAACCGCTAGCGGTTTCTATCGTGGTGAGCAGGTTATCAAGAGCAAGGACTAATAGAGTTTTTACCTTGGGTGGTATAACGATAGCTCTTGACCTCATGGGTGGCGACAACGGCCCCCGTGTTACAGTGCCAGCCGCAAAGCTGGCACTGAATATTTATCGTGACCTTGATTTATTGCTCTTTGGCGAAGAAAAAAAGGTTCTACCATTTCTCAAGGCGGAACACCTGGTTCATAATGATCGCATGTGTTTCGTTAATTCACCGGATTCAATTGTTTTGGGTGATTCACTCCACGATGTGCTGCGACACCGGAAACATTCTTCTTTGTGGATGGCGATTGAAGCTGTTCAAAAGAAACAAGCCTTAGGCGCGGTGAGCGCTGGTAATACAGCTCATCTAGTTGCTATTTCTAGTCATCTCTTAGGAACTGTTCCAGGGATACATCGTAGTGCTCTTGTCAGGTTCTTGCCGTCCTTCAGCGGACCTGGTACTGTTTTTATGGATCTTGGAGCCAATCTTGAAGCTGATGCTAAGATGCTCTATCGATTTGCGTTAATGGGAAATGCTGCCTCTAAGTTGTGTGGTATTCCAAGCCCTCGGATAGCGGTATTAAATGTAGGTACCGAAAGCACTAAGGGCCCGCAGACAGTAAGAGATGCAGCAAAGCTAATAAATGCAGACTCACGTCTCAATTATGTCGGTTTTGCCGAAGGTACAGATTTATTTGCCAATAAGGCTGATGTTATTGTAACTGATGGTTTTACTGGTAATGTGGCCCTTAAAACTGCAGAAGGCCTTTATCGGGTCGTGGAAAGCAGGTTTGGGGGTAACGGTGGTATTTGGTCATTTTTGGCTAAACCACTAAAAAATTATTTTAAAGGTAGGCTCGGTTTGATGCAGCCAGATGCTTTTAATGGATCTTGTCTATTAGGGCTTTCTGGAGTGGTGGTAAAAAGCCACGGGGCAGCTTTGAGTCCTGCCATGGCCAACGCAATAGGTCATGCATGTTTTGAAGTAAGGGAAAACATGCCTGCTGTTATTGCAGATAGTTTAATCTCGATATAAGGCACATAGCACTCTATGTACAGTAAAATCCTGGGAACCGGCAGTTATACACCGGAAAAAGTACGCACCAATGCAGATCTCGAACAAATGGTTGAGACTAGCAATGAGTGGATTGTCGAAAGAACCGGTATTATGGAACGTCATATTGCTGGCGCTGATGAAACTGCACAGAGTATGGCTTTTGAAGCTTCCCGTTTAGCTCTTGAAGCTGCTGGAATCACTGCTGATGAGCTTGATCTTATTATTGTTGGCACTACTAGCGCCCAATGTGCGTTTCCATCTGTAGCCTGTGAATTGCAAAAGTTGCTTGGTACTACTGGGCAAGGTGCTTTTGATGTGGCGGCAGCTTGTGCAGGTTTTAACTATGCGCTTTCCTCAGCCAATGCTTTTATTCAAGCCGGGAGTGCAAAGAAGGTTTTAGTGGTAGGCGTGGACTTGATGTCTCGCGCTTGTGATCCAACGGACCGCACCACTATTATTCTTTTTGGTGATGGAGCTAGTGCTTGTGTGCTTGGGGCTAGTGAAGAACCTGGTATCTATAGTGCTAAGATTAGTGCCGATGGTAGTCATGCAGATTTACTTCGCTTGCCATTTATCGATCGAGCAACTCTTGAACCTCAGTACCTTTATATGAAAGGTAATGAAGTGTTTCGTATTGCGGTTAACACATTAAGTTCTTTGGTGACCAAAACTATTGAAGAAAATGGTTTTGATCGTAGTGACCTAAAGTGGTTAGTACCGCATCAAGCAAATATGCGTATCATTTCTGCTACCGCTAAAAAATTAGGTTTGCCAATGGAACAGGTTATTGTGAACTTGGATCGTTATGGCAACACATCTGGGGCTTCTGTTGGTATTGCTCTTGATGAAGGTATTAGAAGTGGTCGCATTCAGCGCGGTGATTTAATTCTCCTCGAATCCTTTGGTGGTGGTTTAACCTGTGCTAGTGCTTTAATTAGATACTAAGCCTAGGTTTAATTGCTACTTAATATTATTACAACTGGAGTCTCATATGGCTAAAATCGGTTTTATCTTTCCGGGACAGGGTTCCCAGAGTGTAGGTATGCTTGCAGATCTTGCAGCTGCTCATGCTGTAGTTCGTGATACTTTTACTGAAGCTTCTGATGTGCTTGGTTACGACCTTTTTGATTTGGTGATGAATGGTCCAGCCGAAGAACTCGGTAAGACTTTTAAGACTCAGCCAGCTTTGTTGACTGCTTCTGTGGCGCTTTATAGACTTTGGTGTCAAGAAACTGCTGCGCGCCCAGTTGTGATGGCTGGTCACTCATTAGGTGAATACAGTGCATTAACTTGTGCAGGTGCTATTGAATTCAAGGATGCAGTAAACTTGGTTCGTCTACGTGGCGAATTTATGCAAAACGCAGTTCCTGCAGGCACTGGGGCGATGGCTGCTGTTATTGGTTTAGCTGATGATGTTATTGTTTCTGCTTGTGCTGAGGCTGCTGGTTCTGAGGCTGCTGGTTCTGAGGTTTGCTCTGCAGTTAATTTCAACAGCCCAGGTCAGGTAGTAATTGCAGGTTCAGCTCAAGCTGTAGAACGCGCTGGTGAAATCCTTAAGGCTAAGAGCGCTAAGCGTGTACTTCCACTCGCTGTAAGTGTGCCTTCACACTGCGCTTTAATGAAGCCAGCTGCTCTTGCTCTTAAAGAAGAATTAGCAAAGATTTCAGTAAAGACTCCGGCTATCCCTGTAATCAACAATGTTGATGTAGTGGCTGCAACTGATGCGGCTTCTATTTGTGATGCTTTAGTTCGTCAGCTTTATAGCCCAGTAAGATGGGTTGAAACCGTACAAAAGATGGCGGCTGATGGCGTAGATACCATGATTGAAATGGGGCCAAACAAGGTTCTTACTGGTTTAGTTAAGAGAATTGAAAAATCTGTTTCTGTACAGCCATGCAATGATGTTGCTTCTTTAGCTGCTTCAATTGAAGCTTGTGCATAACCAGGTGCATTTATAGTGGATAAGTTGTGAACAAAATGTTCATAACTTGTTGTTAAAATCTATTCATCTTAGATTGAGCTATAACAATAAAATACATTATTTAAGGATGATGCAATGAATTTTGAAGGAAAGGTTGTATTAGTAACCGGCGCTTCACGTGGTATCGGTAAAGCTGTAGCTCTAGCCTTTGCCCAGGGTGGGGCTAAAGTTTGTGGTACTGCTACCTCTGAAAAAGGCGCAGAAGCTATCAGTGCTTATCTTGGGGCTAACGGCAAGGGTTTAGTGCTTGACGTTTCATCTCAAGAATCAATTGATGCATGCTTAAAGGCTGTGCACGATGAATTTGGTGATGTTGATATTTTAGTAAACAATGCAGGGATTACTCGTGACAATCTTTTAATGCGTATGAAGGATGATGAATGGGATAATATCATCAACACCAATCTTTCATCTGTATATCGCATGAGCAAGGCAGTTCTTCGTCCAATGATGAAGAAGCGTTGTGGTCGCATTATCAGCATTAGTTCTGTAGTTGGTCTTATGGGAAACCCTGGTCAGACTAATTACTGCGCAGCTAAAGCCGGGATTATTGGCTTTACTAAGGCTATGGCGCGTGAAGTTGCATCACGTGGCATTACTGTAAACAGCGTGGCTCCTGGCTTTATCGCTACTGATATGACAGCAGTGCTTACTGATGAACAAAAAGCTAGTATTTTATCAACTGTTCCGGCAGGTAGACTTGGTTCTCCTGAAGAAATTGCAGCTGCTGTAATTTTCCTCGCTTCTGATGGTGCAGCCTACGTTACAGGCCAAACTATTAGTGTAAATGGCGGGATGTACATGTAGCCAAACCTGCAAGGTGACACTTTGATCAAAGATTTTTTATTAAAAAGTAGATCAAGTGGCCTTGAACGGTTATAATGGTGACATATTTTTTTACTTCCCTTTTGGGGTTTCTATTAAAACATGTGTGTTATACACAATTAGGATTTTCGAAACATGAGCAATATTGAAGAACGTGTAAAGAAGGTTATTGTTGACCAGTTAGGTGTTAAGGAAGAAGAAGTTGTTCCAACTGCTGCTTTCATCGAAGACCTCGGTGCTGACTCTCTCGACACTGTTGAACTTGTAATGGCACTTGAAGAAGAATTCGGCATCGACATTCCTGATGAAGAAGCTGAAAAGATCACTACCGTTCAGTCAGCTCTCGACTACATCGAAGCTCACCGCGAATAATTCCTTATCAAAACTAAGGTTATTGTGATAAAGAAGAGCGTTTTGTCTATTTAGAAAAACGCTTTTCTTATTTCGACTGTATTTCTATCTATAATTTAACGGAGGCAATCCTGTGTCAAAACGCAGAGTTGTAGTAACCGGTCTCGGCATGCTGTCCCCTGTTGGCAATACTGCTGAAGAATCATGGAAGAACCTGCTCGCCGGTAAGAGCGGTATCTGTAAGATCGAACATTTTGATACTACAGATTTTCCAAGCAAGATCGCAGGTCTCGTCAAGGGCTTTGATCCTGAACAGTTCGATATTACCAAGAAAGATGCTCGTAAAATGGATATGTTTATCCAATACGGTATTGCAGCTGGCTTGATGGCTTTTGAAGATTCCGGGCTCAAGATTACTCCGGAAAACGCACCACGTGTTGGTTGTGCTGTAGGTTCAGGTATCGGTGGTCTTGGCTTAATTGAACAGAATATTTCTGCTCTTATCGCTAGTGGTCCACGTAAGGTAAGTCCTTTCTTCGTTCCATCAACCATTATTAACATGGTTTCTGGTCACCTCTCTATTCGTTTAGGGGCTAGGGGGCCGAACGTAGCTACTGTTACCGCTTGTTCATCTGGTACCCATGCTATCGGTATGAGTGCTCGTTTGATTCAGTACGGTGATGCTGATGTGATGATTTGCGGTGGTGCAGAAAAGGCTTCTACCCCTATGGGTATTGCTGGCTTCTGTGCGCTTAAGGCTCTCTCTACCCGTAACGATGAACCTGAAAAGGCTTCACGTCCATGGGATATCGACCGTAACGGCTTCGTACTCGGTGATGGTGCTGGTATTTTAGTGTTAGAAGAACTCGAACACGCAAAGGCTCGTGGCGCTAAGATTTACGCTGAATTAGCTGGTTTTGGTATGAGCTCTGACGCTTACCATATGACTGCTCCATGTGAAGATGGGGCAGGTGCTTCTCTTGCTATGCAAAACGCTATTAACGATGGTGGCATTACTCCAGCTCAGGTTGGTTATGTAAATGCTCACGGTACCTCTACTCACTTAGGTGACCTTGGCGAAATTCGCGCTGTTAAGTCTACTTTCGGTGATGCAGTGAAGACTCTTCGTATTAGCTCAACTAAGTCTATGACTGGTCACCTCTTAGGTGCAGCTGGTGCTATTGAAGCAGTAATCACTACTATGGCTGTTAGAGATCAGGTTTGTCCTCCAACTATCAATCTTGATAATCCAGATCCTGAAGTTGAAGGTATTAACCTCGTTCCTAACGTTGCGCAAAAGGCTGATTTTGAATACGCTATTTCAAACTCTTTTGGCTTCGGTGGGACTAACGGTTCATTACTCTTTAAGAAGTATGCAGAATAATTAGCGCTTTTTTTGTAAAAGCTTGTTTTTAAGAGTCATTTACAAGAAAAGTTGTAATAATCGTGCGTTTAAGCATGATTTGTAAAAAAAGGAAGGGAAAATTTTCTCTTCCTTTTTTATTTTTATCTAAAATCTCCAAGAAGACTCCTTCCTCTTTACCCAAATCTTGCATCGTTTTACGTAACAAGATTGGTTTTACCCCCACGTTAGGTGGGGGTTGTTATTTTGGGTTAGATTGGTTCTATAATTTCCATTAGTTCATCTACTGAATTTATTTCGTCCAA